>ENA-ORTM01003127-ORTM01003127.1-human-gut-metagenome-genome-assembly--contig:-NODE-3127-length-11843-cov-3.418561_pt1 | contig 11843 bp, 7 predicted proteins | sample MGYA00241909_ERZ509182 | MGnify/ENA primary metagenome ERZ509182 (study PRJEB26280, sample SAMEA2338855) | human gut metagenome | biome: human gut; feature: human-associated habitat; material: faeces...
TTTTGTGATTGTGAGGCCGGTATGGGGATAAAACGATTGTCTATTACTTGGAATGCGGTGAGAGTCTTCCAGGCGTTGGGACTGATGGCAGTTGGATTACTGACCCCTCTGATTTTTACAGAGCGGAATTTCCGGATCTATGATTTGCTCTATCAGGCGATGAATGAGCTGGATTCCGGTTTTCTGGCATTAGGAGCCATTCACCTGATTGCCCTGAATACCCTTCGTTCTGGTCCTGACTACTTGGCCATAACGCTTTTGATGGATGGGATTAGCATTCAGTGGAATGGACGGGAGATCCCCTTTGTTAAGATTCCATTCTGCTGCCTGTTCCAAATTTCACTTTACCAGGTCGTATATATGGTCTATTCCCTAAGACTGGACATCGGCATGCCAGCTATCTTAGTGTTTATCTGCATTGAATTGCTGACTCGGTTTTCTTTCCGCCTGCATTACAAGCTGATCATCATCACCCTGTTTCTCATTACCGTGCAGGGGCTGGATGTTTTGCCGGTCATGACAAAATTGGGATTTGGAAATGGTGAGATCTCCACTGATATCAAGGCCATAGCGCCCATTTTGGACGCTGAATTGCTTCTGACTTATTTTGTGCTGTTGCTTCTGTGCTTTTTTGCCACCGCTACTGTTTTAATGGGGCTTCTGGATCTGGAACAGCAGCATTTGATTCAGGCCCACCGAAAGGCAGAACAGGATGAGCTGCAGCTCTACCAGGCTAGAATGAAAAATATTGAAATGAGGTCGTTTCGGGAGATACAGAATTTGGTCCATGACCTCAAGACCCCGCTTACCACCATTCAGGGGCTGGCTGGACTTTCGGAGGAGCTGGTAGAGGATCCAAAACTGGCCAAATATCAGAGGAGGATTGTGAATGCGTGTGACCGGATGGGACAGATGGTTTCTGAAATTCTCTATGAGGACCGAATGTCCCTGGTCCCGACAGAGCGGCTTCTGCGCCTGACGCTCTCCTGCATGGCGTCAAACCCCTTGGTTTCTCGAATTTCTGTCCACAATGAGTGTCCTGAGGTTCGGGTATATGTGAATTCCATCCGTATGGCTCGAGCATTGGTAAATCTGCTGGAAAACGCATGTAAAGCGATTGACCCGGAGAAAGGGGAGATCCAGCTGATTGTATCCTGCTGCAGTGGGACAACCCATTGGGAAGTAGTGGACAACGGTATTGGCATAAACCCAGAGATCCTTCAGCGTATGTGGACGCATGGCTATTCTGAAAGCGGCTCCACAGGACTGGGGCTCAGCTTTGTGCAGCAGGTGGTTGACCTTCATCACGGAACAATAGAGGTAAAGAGCAGTCCCGGAGAATATACAAGGATCACGATCACCCTGCCTCAAAATAAAGGAGAGCACAATGGGAAAGAACATTTTATCAATTGATGATGACGAAGACATCCTCTATACAATTCAGGAGATCATTCTTCATCAAGGATGGACGCCCCTGCTGGCAAGAAACTTCAGAGAGGCCGAGCACATTCTGACGCAGTATGGAAATGGAAGGCTGGATCTGATCCTTGTGGACTATCACCTGCCTCAGCCGGACGGAATCCAGATTGTCCGCCGTATGAGAGAAATGGGGATCAATGTGCCGATTGTTGTGCTTACCATTGAAGAGCAGACAGCAGTCATGGAGCGTTTTCTAGAAGCTGGCGCAGATGACTATGCAGTCAAACCCATTAAACCTGTGGATTTGGTCTCCCGCATCAATACCCATCTGCGCTACCACGAGAAAGAGCAGTTTTACTCTGAGGCGGATAAGGGCATCAACCAATCTACATTGGAGATCATTGTATCCTGCCTTTCCTGTTCGGAAGATTATTTGGACGTAGGAGTCATTCAACGGCAGACAAATCTCAATCCCAAAACGATACATCGATATTTGCGATATTTGATTCGTGAGCAGATGGTTGAGGTCAAAAATACCTATGGAAAACGGGGGAGACCCAGAGCATTTTACCGATGGGCAGGCCGGAAAAGATAGAGATATCACAAAATCAATTGGAAACGTTCACCATTGATAACCTGCATGCATACATATACAGGCTGGCCGGCGTTGCCGAATGCCACACTGCGGACCAGGAGCAAAGGTGCATTTTTCCGCAATTTCAGCCAACGAGCCTCCTCGGTGGTAGCCCGGCAGATCTCAACGATTTTTTTTGAGCCGTCTATGACCAAGTCTTTTTTCTCGCGCAGGACCTGGAAAAGCGACCCGTCCAGATTCTCTTGCAGCAGGAAAGCATAGTCCAGTGGAAAATAGCTGGTCTCAATTACCATAGGCTCGTCATTTACATATCTAAGCCGGACAATTTTTACAGTCTGGGAATTCTCATCCAGGCCAAGACTCTCCAGAATACTGGACTTTGGAGCAACGATTTCCTTCTGCAACAGCCTGGCGCCTGGTTTAAGCCCGCGTGCAAGACAGGATTCAGAGAAGCCTTGAATATGTGTATAATCCCGGCCATATTTAGGGGAAGTCACAAAGGTGCCCTTCCCCTGTTTCTTTTCAATAAGTCCCTGAGCTGCCAATTCATCCATCGCTTTTCGTGCGGTGATGACGCTGACCTGGTAATATTTCGCCATTTCGACTTCGGGGAGCAGTCTATCTCCGGGCTTCAATATTCCGGAGGTAATTTCTTTCTGCAGCTTTTCCATCAACTGCCTGTATAGTGGAACGACAGCATTGGCCTCCAAAATCGGTTTGCTCATGGATAATTACCTCCTATATACTCGGTAATCATATTATAACGACTGTTTTGGATTCTGACAACTGATTTCCAGTGTGATAGGATTAAATATTTTCTTGAAAGTATAGCTTTTTACAAATAGAAGAGTTTCTTCATTTTTGCAAGGCATCAGAAATAGCGAGCGGAGTGGTGGGTGAGGGGGTGTAAAGAGATTTTTTTAGTACGTATTGTTATATCTCGTTGGTCCCTTCACAGCACTCTTAAACTAGCATAGGAAAATATGATTAGGCAAAATCCGAGAAAGACGGCAAGGAAAGGCATCTAGAGCAGTTATAATATACGGAAAAGTATGCTGAAAATTTAATTGCTTTTCCCAAAATGTAATTTTAGGATTTAATGTATATGGGCTCTCGTTGCTGGTAAGGGAGGGACGGACGCTTGACACCGGGGGCGTGACATGCCATAATGAAAAGACCTTGAGGAAGAAGGAGAGCATAAGGAGGAAAGCACCATGGCAAATATGGTAAAGCGGATCGGCATCCTGACCAGCGGAGGAGACGCCCCCGGCATGAATGCGGCGGTGCGGGCGGTGGTCCGCACCGCGCTTGGCAAGGGCATTGAGTGCGTGGGCATCCGCCGGGGCTGGAATGGGCTCATCAACAGCGACTTTTTTCCAATGGACAGTGACAGCGTCAGCCACATCCTGGACCGGGGCGGAACGATTCTGTTCACCGCCCGCAGTGAGGAGTTTATAAACGAAGGAGGCCGGAAGAAGGCGGTGGCCACCTGTAAGCTGCTGGGTCTGGATGGCATCGTGGCCATCGGCGGCGACGGCACCTTCCGGGGCGCGCTGGAGCTGTCCCGGATGGGCATCCCGGTGGTAGGGATCCCGGCCACCATCGACAACGACATCGGCTGCTCCAACTACACCATCGGCTTTGACACTGCCTGCAACACTGCCATCGAGTGCATCGACAAGCTGCGGGACACCATGCAGTCCCATGAACGCTGCTCCGTGGTGGAGGTCATGGGCCGCCACGCCGGCCATCTGGCGCTGTATGTGGGCATCGCCGTGGGTGCCACCGCCGTGCTGATCCCCGAGCGGGAGGTGGATTTTGAAGCGGAGATCGTGGAGAAGATCCGTCGGGCCCGTCTGGCGGGCACCACCCACTACATGGTGGTGGTGGCGGAGGGCGCCGGCAGTGCCGCCGACATCGGACGCCGCATCCACGAAGAACTGGGCCTGGATCCCCGGGTGACCGTACTGGGTCACATCCAGCGGGGCGGTTCCCCTTCCGCCCGGGACCGGGAAACCGCCAGCCGCATGGGCTACGAGGCGGTGATGGCTCTCACCAGCGGCAAGGGCAACTGCGTGATCGCCACCAAGGACGGCCGCATCGTGGATTTGGACATGGAGGAAGCTTTACAGATGAAAAAGCCCTTCCCCATGGAGCGCTATCAGATCCTGGAGGCCCTGACCCTCAGCGGCAGCAAACGGGACTGAGCAGGATTACATAGACGATCAAAAAAGAGGAGGGACGCATCTGCGTCCCTCCTCTTTCAGTTGTCTTTACTCTGCCGTGGAATACTCGCCATCCCACAGAATGCGCCGGTACTTCTCCGGATCGGTGTCACCCTCGGTAGAGAACATCAGCACCTGGCTGAACCGGTCCAGCTCCAGATGCTCCCGCAGATCCCGATAGGTGTCATCCTCCATGATGGCGGAAATCAGGCCCATGCCCACGGCACCGGACTCGCCGGAGACCACAGACGGGTCGCCCTTCACCGGCATGCCCAGCATCCGCATGCCCCGGGCGCTGACCCAGTCCGGGCAGGAGACGAAGGCGGAGACATGGTTGCGCAGAATGTCCCAGGAGAGGATGTTGGGCTCTCCGCAGGCCAGGCCCGCCATGATGGTCTTGAGATCGCCTTCCACGATCCTCGGCTGTCCATCCCCTGCCAGGGCGCCCTGGTACAGGCAGTCCGCCGCCCGGGCCTCCATCACCACGAAGGTGGGGGGATCGTTGGGAAACAGATTGGTGAAATATCCGATCACTGCTCCGGCCAAACTACCCACACCGGCCTGCACGAACACGTGAGTGGGGCGGTTGATCCCTACCTGCCGCAGCTGCTCCGCCGCCTCGTTGGCCATGGTGCCGTAGCCCTGCATGATCCAGGCGGGGATCTCCTCGTACCCCTCCCAGGCGGTGTCCTGCACCACCACGCCGTGCTTGGTCTCGGCGGCCTCCGCCGCGGCCATGCGGACGCAGTCGTCGTAGTTGACTTCCTCGATGGTGACCTGGGCACCCTCCTTGGCGATATTCTCATACCGGGCCTGGCTGGAGCCCTTGGGCATGTGGACCACTGCCTTCTGGCCCAGCTTGTGAGCCGCCCAGGCCACGCCCCGGCCGTGGTTGCCGTCCGTGGCGGTGAAGAAGGTGGCGTGGCCGAACTCCTGGCGGAATGCCTCGCTGGTCAGGTAGTCGTAGGTCATCTCGCTGACGTCCCTGCCCATCTCCTTGGCGATGTACCGGGCCATGGCGAAGGAGCCGCCCAGCACCTTGAAGGCGTTGAGGCCGAAGCGGAAGGACTCATCCTTCACGAACAGGCCGCCCAGGCCCAGGTACTTGGCCATGCCGTCCAGCCGGGCCAGAGGCGTGATGGAATACTGGGGAAAGCTGCTGTGGAAGAATCGAGCCTTGGCCACGTTCCCCAGGGACATGATGGAAAGCTGCCGGTCGTCGCTCTTGGGCATCCGATTGGCGACCCATTTGATCGAATCTCTCATAATCCTCACCATACAAAATTTTTTAGTTTCACAAATTTTTTGTTAGATTTCATATTCATCATACCATAGTTCCCCCGGTTGTCAAGGGGTTTTCCGGATTCCACGGCATTTTTTCACAGCCGAAAATTCCCCCCTTGACAAATACCCCCTAGGGGTATATAGTAGGTCTCAGAAAGAATACCCCCGGAGGGTATCTCTCCGGCAGATTGGAGGTTCCTATGCGAGAAGAAAAATACGACATCTCCGGGATGCACTGCGCCGCGTGCAGCGCGTCCGTGGAGCGGGTCACCCGGAAGCTGCCCGGCGTGGCGCGCAGCGAGGTGAATCTCACCACCGGTATCATGACCATTGCATACGATGAAAGTCAATGCACCCAGGAGCAGATCGTGGCCAAGGTGGAGAAGGCAGGCTTCGGCGCCGCCCTGCACCTGGAGCACCCGGCCCCCGCCACGGTCCAGAATGCTGAGGATGCAGAGACCGCCGCCCTGAAGCGGCGGAAGATCGAGCTGATCGCGGCGGCGGTGTTCTCCGCGGTGCTGCTGTATGTGTCCATGGGGCAGATGCTGCCCTTCGGGCTGCCAGCTCTGCCCCTGCCGGACCTCTTCTCCATGCACACCCATCCCATGAATTTCGCGGTGCTGCAGCTGATCCTGGCCGTGCCGGTGCTGTACTGCGGCCGGAACTTCTTCCAAGGGGGCTTCAAGTCCCTCTTCCACGGCAACCCCAACATGGACTCCCTGGTGGCCATCGGCTCCGGCTGCTCCTTTGCGTACAGCCTGGTGATGACCTTTCTGATCTCCGACGATCCCAGCTACGTCCACAATCTCTATTATGAGTCCGCCGCCGTGGTGCTGACTCTGGTGTCCCTGGGCAAGTTCCTGGAGAGCCGGAATATGCAGAAGACCAAAGGCGCCATCACCGCCCTGATGCAGCTGTCCCCGGACACCGCCATCCTGGCGGACACGGGCCGGGAGGTGCCCACCAGCCAACTGAAGGTGGGCGACGTGGTGCTGGTGAAGCCCGGCGCCCGGGTCCCGGCGGACGGCACCGTCACCCAGGGCGAGAGCAGCGTCAATGAGGCCATGCTCACCGGCGAGAGCCTGCCGGTGGAGAAGGCCGTGGGCAGCGAGGTCATCGGCGGCAGCGTCAATGAGAACGGCGTGCTGTACGTCCAGGTGACCCGTACCGGCGACGACTCCACCCTCTCCCGCATCATCCGGTTCGTGGAGGACGCCCAGGGCCGGAAAGCCCCGATCTCCAAGACCGCCGACAAAGTGGCCGGTGTGTTCGTGCCGGTGGTCATGGGCATCGCGCTGCTGGCCGCCGTCATCTGGGCCATCGCCGGGCAGCCCTCCATTGAGGACTCTGTGCAGATTCTCCAGGGCCTGGCCCCCAAGTATGAGCAGTACCACGGGGTGAAGATCTCTGAGGGGATCCTGCGTCAGGCGGTGCTGCTCAGTGAGCGGTACATCACCGACCGGTTCCTGCCGGACAAGGCCATCGACCTGATCGACGAGGCCTGTTCCGACCTGAATCTGAAAGACCCGGATATCTCCCGCCGCATGGAGATTCAGCGGGAGCTGGACGACTATGAGAAAGAGCGCACCATGCTGGAGGAGCAGGAGGAGAAGGCCGAGGGCGACTACGCCCGCATGGCGGAGCTGAAGAGCAAGGAACTCCAGCTGAACACAGAGCTGAACAGTCTGCTGGAAAAGGGCGATCCACAGCTCTCCATGGAGAATCTGGCCCATGTTATCGAGCTGTGGACCAAAATCCCGGCGGCCAAGATCCGGGAGCAGGAGTTCCAGCGCCTGAGCCAGCTGGAAGTGCGGCTCAAGAGCCATATCATCGGCCAGGACGAGGCCGTGTCCGCCGTAGCCGCCGCGGTGCGGCGGAACCGGGTGGGCATCTCCCCCAAGCACAAGCCTGTCAGCTTCATCTTTGTGGGGCCCACCGGCGTGGGCAAGACAGAGCTGGTGAAGCAGCTGGCAACAGACCTCTTCAACACGCCGGATGCCTTGATCCGGCTGGATATGTCGGAGTTCATGGAGAAGCACTCCGTCTCCCGTCTGGTGGGCTCCCCTCCGGGCTACGTGGGGTATGACGAGGCGGGCCAGCTGACAGAGAAGATCCGCCGCAAGCCCTACGCCGTGGTCCTCTTCGACGAGATTGAGAAGGCCCATCCCGATGTGCTGAACATCCTTCTCCAGATCCTGGATGACGGCGAGATCACCGACGCCCACGGCCGCAAGGTGAACTTTGAGAATACCATCATCGTCATGACCTCCAACGCCGGCAGCGCCACCAAGGAGGGCACCGTGGGCTTCGGCCGCTCCGTGAACGAGCAGGACGCCGACCGGGCCATGAAGGCGCTCCAGCAGTTCCTGCGGCCGGAGTTCATCAACCGGGTGGACGCAGTCATCACCTTCAACCGCCTCAGCGAGGAGAACTTCCACGGCATCGCACGTATCATGCTGAACGAACTGGTGGGTTCCCTGAAGGAGAAAGGCATCACCTTCACCTACGACGACGCACTGGTGGAGCTTTTGACGAAGAAGTCCTACTCCCTGACCTACGGCGCCCGGAACCTGCGGCGCACCATCCAGAAGGAGCTGGAGGACCCCATGGCCACAAAGATCATCGACAGCTACGAGCATCCCATCACCCAGGTGAAGGCCACGGTGGAGGACGGTGCCATTCGGCTGTACACCCTGTGACCGGAGGAAGAGGAGAGGGAGGACCATGCTGTTTCGGAAGGATATGGATCCCCGCTGTGCCTACTGCCAGCGGGGCCAGCAGATCAACGAGCGGGAGGTGGCCTGCGTCAAGCGGGGCATCGTGGCGGTGGAGCACCACTGCCGGGCATTCAAATACGACCCCTTGAAGCGGGTGCCGCCCCGGCCGGCAGCGCTGGAGACTGAACGGCTGAAAGAGGAAGATTTTTCGCTGTAAGCAGCGTTCAGCACCCGCCTGGAGAAAATCCCCGGGCGGGCGCTGTCACAAATGGGAAGGAGAGGAGACATCATGGAAGTCAAGCGGATCTGCGCGGCGTACTGGAGCGCCACAGGCAACACAGACAAGACGGTGAACACCATCGCGGAGACCCTGGCGGAGAAGCTGGGCGTCCCTCTGGAGCGGAGGAACTTCACACGCCCGTCAGACCGGGCGGAGGATCTGTCTTTTACGGGGAGAGACCTGGTGGTGTTCGGTATGCCCACCTATGCGGGAAAGCTGCCCAACAAGATGCTGCCCTATGTCCAGCAGCAGATCCACGGGAACGGCGCCCTGGCGGTGGGGGTGGTCACCTTCGGCAACCGGTCCTACGACAACTCCCTGGCGGAGCTGTGTGCCGCGCTGGAGGCGGACGGCTTCCACACCGTGGCCGGGGGCGCCTTTGCGTGCCGCCACGCCTTTACGGACGCGCTGGCGGACGGCCGCCCGGACTGGGATGACAAGCGGCAGATGGGGGAGTTCGCGGCCCGCATTGCGGACAAGGTAAAAGACCTGACGGACATCCCTGCTCCGGTGGCCGTGCCGGGCGATGCGGCGGCGCCCTACTACGTGCCCAAGGGCACGGACGGCCAGCCCGTCAAGTTCCTGAAGGCCAAGCCCCAGACGGATTTGGGCAAGTGTACCGACTGCGGCGCCTGCGCCCGCCTGTGTCCCATGGGGGCCATCAATCCCTCCAACGTGGCGGAGGTGCCCGGCACCTGCATCAAGTGCCAGCGGTGTGTCCGCAAGTGCACGAAGCACGCCAAGTACTTTGACGACCCGGCCTTTTTGTCCCACGTGGCCATGCTGGAGCAGAACTTCACAGAGCCCAAGGAGAATGAGGTGTATCTGTGAGGCGGTGGGTTCTTGCCTTTCTGATGGCGGTCACAGCCAACTGGGTTTCTCTGATCTATGCGTTTGGCCCGGTGAGCTGGCTCTTGACGACGATACTGCTTCTGGGGGAGTTCCTCTATTTTAATCTGCGGCCCATTGAGAAGAGCGGTGCGCCTACAAAGCGGATCTGGTATTTGAAAAGCGGCTGCGAATTGCTGCGCCTGTTTTTGATTACAGCTACGGTCACAGTCTTTGTGCAGATGGTATGGCTGTGGTGCCAGATTTCCATGATAACGCCGGAGAACAGCCTTGCCGCTGGAACAGCTGTTGCAGGTGCGGCTTTTGGCGTTCTCTGGGCTGTCTTGCTGGAGGCCATCGTCTTCTGGAACGGCATGATCCGGGTGTATCTCACCTCCGTCCAGCTGGGGCTGAAGCACCGGGTGCTGGCGGCCCTGTGCGGGTGGATCCCAATTCTCAACATCTGGTATCTGCGGAAGATTATCCGCATCACCGCCGACGAGGCGGAGTTCGAGACGGAGAAGTGGGAGCTGGACACCGCCCGGGCGGAGAGCGAGATCTGTAAGACGAAATACCCGATCCTTCTGGTCCACGGGGTGTTCTTCCGGGACTTCCGCTATGTCAACTACTGGGGCCGCATTCCCAAGGAGCTCCAGCGCAACGGCGCAACAGTGTACTACGGACAGCAGCAGTCCGCCGCCGCGGTGGAGGACAGCGGGCGGGAGCTGGCGGACCGTATCCGGCAGATCCTGGCGGAGACCGGCTGTGAGAAGGTGAACATCATTGCCCACTCCAAGGGGGGACTGGACAGCCGGGCCGCCATCGCCCACGCTGGATGTGCCCCCTGTGTGGCCAGCCTCACCACCATCAACACGCCCCACCGGGGCTGCATCTTTGCCGAATATCTGCTGAAGAAGATCCCTGCAGCGGCTCGGCAGAAGATCGCAGATACCTACAACGCCGCCCTGAAGCGGCTGGGGGATGAGGCCCCGGACTTCCTGGCGGCGGTGACAGATCTGACCGCCTCTGCCTGCGAGGCCAGGAACGCGGCTACCCCGGACGCCCCCGGCGTCTTTTACCAGAGCGTCATGTCCTATTGCAGAAAGGCCCAGCACGGCAAGTTCCCTCTGAACATGACCTATCCCATCGTCAAGCACTTTGATGGATTGAACGACGGGCTGGTGGCGGTGGACTCCGCCAAATGGGGCGATCAGTTCACCCTGCTGGAGCCAAGGGGGCACCGGGGCATCTCACACGGGGATGTGGTGGATCTGAATCGGGAGAACATTCCCGGCTTCGACGTCCGGGAGTTCTATGTCTCCCTGGTAGCGGATCTGAAAAACAGAGGCTTTTGAGCGGAAAAAAGCGGAGCGTCACAGGGACGCTCCGCTTTCGTGTTCCGTGGTGTCTTTTATGGTGGGGGCCACCGGTTCCACAAGGGGATCCGCCGCCCCGCCATCCTCTGTGGTGTCATCTGCGGGGGAACAATAGGTTTTGTACAGCGCCACATGGTCATAGATGGCCCGCCAGGAGCTGTAAGCGTCTGCCGTCACACAGATATAGCGTCTGCCGTCCGCTGTTTCGCCGCAGCTGGCGGCGCAGTTGCCGGACTCCACCACATAGCCGGTCTTGGCGCCGGTGACCTCAATGCCGCCGGTATCCTTGTCCTCGATCCGCCGCAGGAACCAATTGGAGAGGATCTGCCCCTCCGGGTGGTCCGCAGTGGGGAGAGTCTCATAGGTCCGGGCACCCAGCACCTCCCGGCACAGGTCGTTGTCCATGGCCGCCTCCAGGATCACCGCCATGTCGGAGACCGTGCACTTGTGGGCCTCGTCATACAGTCCCACGCAGTTGGTGAAGTGGGCGGTTTCGCTGAGCCCCAGCTCCTCCAGCTTTTCGTTCATCAGCGCCACGAACGCCTCCTGGGAGCCCGCCACATAAGTGGCCAGCCCCAGTGCCGCGTCCGCACCGGAGGAGAGGATGGTGCCGTAGAACAACTCACGCACCGGGACCGTTTCGTCAACCATCAGCCCCACCACGCTGCACCCGTTGACATAGCAGTAGTCGGTGATGTCGATGGTCATGGTGAAGGTGTCGTCCAGCTCCGCTTCTGTGATGTGCTCAGCGGCCACCAGAACCGTCAGGACCTTCGTCATGGAGGCGGGAGAGATCACAGTATCCGCGTTTTTCTCCGCCAGGACCGTCCGGGTGTCCAGGTCAACCAGGACCGCGCAGCGGCTGGGAAAGTCCTCTCCCAGCTGGATCGTGTCCGGGCCGGACACGGCCCTGGCATAGGGCTCCGGCGCAGGGGCGCTGGCGACGGATGTCACCTGAAAGGGCCGTTCGGCCTTAACCATCTCCGGCGCAGGCTTTTCAATCAGCTGGGCTCCCACGGTCACCAGGCCTACACACAGAACGGCCAGCAGCCCGCAGGGCACCAGACGGCGAAGCAGCCGCCGCCGCTTTTCCCGCTGCTTCTTTCGGCGGGCCTCCGC
>ENA-ORTM01003138-ORTM01003138.1-human-gut-metagenome-genome-assembly--contig:-NODE-3138-length-11813-cov-2.725804_pt1 | contig 11813 bp, 12 predicted proteins | sample MGYA00241909_ERZ509182 | MGnify/ENA primary metagenome ERZ509182 (study PRJEB26280, sample SAMEA2338855) | human gut metagenome | biome: human gut; feature: human-associated habitat; material: faeces...
CGACCTGTTCCCCCAGGTGGAGGGGCTGGGGCCGGAGCAGTTTTCCGCCCCGGTGCTGGCCAAGATCTACGCCCTGCTGTGCCAGCGCCACCGGGAGGGGCGCTCCACCCAGTTGGCCGCCCTCGCCGGGGCGCTCTCCCCGGAGGAGATGAGCCACCTGGTGAGCGTGATGGATCAGCCGGAGGCCCTGGCGCACAGCGCTCAGGCCCTTCGGGATTACATAGAGATCATTGAGACCGAGGCCCTCAAGCGGGGCGGGGCGGGCGCAAGCGACCCCCTGCTGGCGGCACGGGAGAAGTTCAGAGAAAGAAAAGCGTATGGAGGATAACCGCATGAGTGAAAAGAAGACCACCAGCAAGAAGGTACACACCCTGACCCTGGAGGATCAGACCAAGCTGGCCCAGGCCAATGTGAAGAAAATGGAGCAGGGCAAGATCGAGGTCATGAAGGTCGTCGAGGGCGTCCAGGGGGCGGAAAAGCTGGCGGAGCTGATCGAGCGGGGCAAGAAAAACGGCAAGCTCTCGTCCAGTGAGCTCATGGATGTGCTGGAGAACCTGGATCTGGAGAGCGACCAGATGGACAAGATCTACGATACCCTGGAGAACCTGGGCATCGACACCGTGGGCGACGACTATCTGCCCGAGCTGGCTGACGATATCATGCCCCCCCTGGAGGAGCTCAACGAGATTGAGGAGCTCCCCGAGGAGGAGATGGTGGACCCCAATACGCTGGTGGACTCCTTCGGCATCGACGACCCTGTGCGGATGTACCTTAAGGAGATCGGCAAGGTGAATCTGCTCACTCCCGATGAGGAGGTCCAGTTGGCCCAGGATATGGGGGCCGGCGACGCGGCCAAGGAGCAGATGGAGGAGCTGGAGCAGGCCCGGAAAAACGGCGAGGAAGTCTCCATCACCGAGGAGGAGGAGAAGGAACTGCGCCGCCTGGTGAAGCGGGGCGAGGCCGCCAAGCAGCGCCTGGCCGAGGCCAACCTCCGTCTGGTGGTGTCCATTGCCAAGCGGTACGTGGGCCGCGGCATGCTCTTCCTGGATCTGATCCAGGAGGGCAACCTGGGCCTCATCAAGGCGGTGGAGAAGTTCGACTACACCAAGGGCTACAAGTTCTCCACCTATGCCACTTGGTGGATCCGCCAGGCCATCACCCGGGCCATCGCCGACCAGGCCCGCACCATCCGCATCCCCGTCCACATGGTGGAGACCATCAACAAGGTCATCCGCGTCTCCCGACAGCTCCTCCAGGAGCTGGGCCATGATCCCTCACCAGAGGAGATTTCCGAGGAGATGAACATGCCGGTGGACAAGGTGCGGGAGATTTTGAAAATTGCCCAAGAGCCTGTCAGCTTGGAAACCCCCATCGGAGAGGAGGAGGATTCCCATCTGGGCGACTTTATTCCTGACGAGGACGCTTCCGAGCCCTCCGAGGCCGCATCCTTTACCCTGCTGAAGGAACAGCTGGTGGATGTGCTCTCCACCCTCACGCCCCGGGAGGAGAAAGTGCTGAAGCTCCGCTTTGGCATTGAGGACGGCCGGACCCGCACCCTGGAAGAGGTGGGCAAAGAGTTCAACGTCACCCGGGAACGGATTCGGCAGATTGAAGCCAAGGCCCTGCGAAAACTGCGCCATCCCAGCCGCTCAAAGAAGCTGAAGGATTTTCTGAACTGAACAAACACAGTCCCCCGTGGCAGACGGAAGCCTTGCCGCGGGGGATTTTTGTGCCCGTGGACAGAACCGGAACACCGGCGGAAAGGAAAGCAGGGGAGGGACAAAAACGCAGCGGCACGCATACCATGGAGAAAAAAGAGACGGGGTGTGGATGGGAATGGAGACGCTGCTGCGCTCCCTTTTTGAGACGGGGCTGCTGGTCATTGCCTTGTCTGTGGACTCCTTTGTGGCCAGCTTTTCCTATGGCGCCAATCATATTCGGATGCCATTTCGTTCGGTGGCCTGCATCAGCGGAATTTGCAGCGGAAGCTTGGGGCTCTCTTTGCTTGTGGGCCGCGGCCTCCGCTCTTATTTGCCGGAGGGGGTCCTGCCTTGGATTTGCTTTCTGCTGCTGGCCGGGCTGGGTATTGTCAAGATTTTTGACAGCTCCCTCAAGGCGCTGATCCGGCGGCACCGGGACCTGCATAGACAGTGGCAGTTTTCTGCCTTTCACTTTCGCGTGATTCTGAACATTTACGCCAACCCGGAACAGGCAGATCAGGACCGATCCGGGGCTTTGTCCGTGGGAGAGGCCACGGCGCTGGCGGTGGCGTTGTCCCTGGACAGCTTGACGGTGGGGGTCGGGGCAGGGTTGGATCAGACGCCGGTTTTCGCGGCGGTGCTGCTCTCTTTTGTTCTGGGCCTGGCGGCCATCCTGCTGGGCCGCTGGCTGGGAGATAAGCTCATGAGAGGACTTCAGATTGAGGTGTCTTGGATCAGCGGCCTGATGCTGCTGGTTCTGGCGGGCCTAAAGCTGGTGTGAGCCAGCGCGTCCAAATTGTATGGGAGGGTTTGTACATGAACGAGATTGATCAGAAGTTTGAAGCATTGGCGGCGGAGATTCGGGGACTCAGTGAGAAGGAGATTTACTATCGCATCCGGAAGCACTTTGACCAAGTGCCCCGTGAAATTCAGAAGAGCTGCATGGACTTTTTCAATCAGTTCAATTATTGGGGCAGGCTTGACCCGGAGAAAGGCGTGTACGAAGAGATCGAAGAGAAAGGGCAGGCGCTGTTTGCACATATGGAGGCCTTTGTCTGGCTGTATCATCACTTGGGGGACTACCGGTCCAAGAAAACCCTCTATGCCATTTTGAACAACTGGTACCGCTATGATTTCACCACCACGGCGCAGGCCAAGGAGTATCTCTTTGACGACTATTTTGACCTGGACCTTGTCTCCTGCAGCACGGAGGAGGTGGTTGTGGACCTGGGGGCGTTTACAGGGGACACGGTGCTCTCCTACCTGAAAAATTATGGCCAGGACTGCTATAAACGGATTTACTGCTATGAGATTACCCCCAAGATCTTTGCCCTGCTGCGGAAAAATCTGGAGCAGTACAGGGACATCGAGTTTCGTATGAAGGGGGTGGCGGATACCGAGGGAACCATGTTCCTGGTCAGCAACCAGACCAGTGCCTCGGCCAATACCCTTGGGCAGGAGCGTGGGGAGGAGGTTCCTGTGACCACTCTGGATCAGGATATCACCGAGCCGGTGACGCTGATCAAAGCGGATATTGAGGGGTTTGAACAGAAAGCCCTGGAAGGGGCGAAGCATCATATTTTGAACGATCACCCCAAGCTCCTCTTTTCCGTGTATCACAACAATGAGGACCTCTGGAAGATCCCTCAGCGGATTCACCAGATATCCCCAGAGTATCGCTTCTACCTGCGCTTCAAAAGTTCTCCTCTCTATCCCACGGAGATCACGCTGTTCGCCCTCTGATGGAGGGGGAAAGGGGCCCCCGGGCTGGTACGCCTGGGGGCCCCTTTTTTGACCAAGGGAAACCGCTACCTCTGGAGAAACTCTTCCAGACACAGACCGGATTGCCGGATGGCCTGGGCATATTCCCGCCCGACATACCGGTAATGCCAGGGCTCGTAAATAATCCCCGTCTTCTCCTCCTTGTCAGGGGGATAGCGAAGAATGAAGCCGTACTCCCAGCAGTGCTCCATCAGCCACTGCTGGACCGCGGTGTCCTCCTGGGCTCGGTTCAGCACTTGATTTTGGGTGTCCACAATGTCCACGGCCAGGCCCAGCTGGTGCTCGCTGGTGCCCGGGACCGCCACCTCCTTGGCCGCTTTGGCCATGGCCTCCGACCGGCTGTTTCCCCGGGCGATCTGCTTTTGCACCAGATTGTTGTAGAGCTGGGTCTGCTTTTCCTGGGTCCGGTAGGAGGAACAGAGGAGCGGTGCATGTCCCGCGGCGCGGCAGTCGGCCAGCATGGCCTCCAGGTCGGCGGCGCAGCGGGAGTCTACCTGGTGTCCGTTCTCGACCTGGGTCAGCTGGGGCTGGTATCCTTCGGGCAGGGGATGCCAGGGATTGACCAGGCACAGGCGCCAGTCCGCCGGGTCTGGGGTCTCCTCTTGGGACACCGGGGTGGGCGGCACAGCCTGGGAGACCGGTGCGGCGTTGGAGTCAGGCGAGACCTCTTGGGAGAGGCCGAACCAGATCAGTCCGACCGAAAGAGCGGCCAGCAGCCCCAGGGAAAGGAGAATGCGGTTCTTTTGCATGGAATCTTCACCTCACAGTTTGTAAGGAAAAGATACCAGGGCGCTCCCTCCAATACGCCGCATTTCGACATCAAAACAGCATCAGACGCCGGCACCATTGAAAGAAAGGACAAAGAAATCCCATTTTTCCTGGGAAGAGTTGGACACGGAGGTTTGACTGGTTCGCAGACTCAAGTTGACTTGCTCCCCCTTCTGATCGGTAAAAGGCAGGAGATAGCCGGGGGGATAGAGGGGCAGCAGGGCGGAAAACTGTGCTGCGTCCAAGTTGTAGTATTGCTGGCAGAATTGGCGCATTTGCACGGCGTCCTCCATGGAAAAGGCGGCTTCTGCGGTGTTTGTCGCGGGAATCCGATAGGAAAAGGCCAGCATTTTCCCTGTTTCATCATCTAAAATCAGGTCCAACTGGTGGCCGGTGCTGCCGGAAAAGGAGCAGTTCCAAAACACTGCGGCGGAGGGATTTGCCGTGTCCGCAGCGAAGTAGTCCTGGGAGGGGGTGGATTCCTGGGAGGAGGTAACGGAGAGATTGCTCACCGCCACAAAGGGGGTGGCGGAATGCAGGGTCCACAGACTGGGGTTGAAGAGCTGGTCCAGGGAGAAAAAGCAAAGGGGATACTCCGCCATGACATTCAGAGCCGTTTGCGCGGCTTCCTCCGCCTGCTGGGCGGACAGCCGGGTACTGGCCTGGGTCAAGGCGACAACGCTGTATCCATTGGCCGCCAGCTTTAAGTGGTCTATGAGGTCTGCCAGGTGCAGGGGGGCGGTTTCATACTGCACTGTGGTGTGGCCCAGTGCCCGGTCCTGCCAGGCCGCCCCCATCCAGGGCAGGAAAAAACCGACGCTCACCAGCAGAGCAGCCAGGAGGGGGAGAAGAAAACGAAGGGACTTCATGGGCGGCCTCCTTCCAAAGAAACGGTCACGGTGGTTCCCTGCCCCAGGGTGCTTTCGAAGGTGATGCGGCCTTGGTGCAGCACGGCGATCTTTTCGCACAGGGCCAGGCCCAGCCCTGCGCCGCCCTGGGCCCGGGCCCGGGATTTGTCCACCCGGTAGAAGGCCTCGGTCAGGTGGGAGAGGACCTCCGGGGGCATTCCTCTGCCGGTGTCCTGGACGGTGAGGCGGCACCCGCGCTCGGTCATCTGGCAGGATATGGAGATGGTGCCCTGGGCCCCGATGGCCTTCCGGCTGTTGTCGATGAGGTTCAGCACCAGGGAACGAAACAGGTCAGGTTCCAGCAGACACAGCCCAGGCTCCCATTGGGTGGTGAGGACAATTCCCTGCCGCGCCAGTCCGGGGGACAGGTGGGCGGTGAGGTCCTGCAGAAGATACGCCGGGGCGGCGGGAACCAGGGAAAGGGCCTGGTGTTCCGCCAGATACAGCTCCAAGAGCTTGAGGGAGAGCCGCTCCAGCCGCTTGCCCTCGGAAAAAATATAGTCCGCGGCGTTGGCCTGCTCCTCTGGGGAGAGAGTACCCCGGCGCAGCAGGTCCGCGTACCCCAGAATGGAGGTCATCGGGGTTTTGAGCTCGTGGGTAAAGCTCCCGATGAAGCGGTCCTGTCCCTCCATGGTGGCCTTGAGCGCGGCAAAATTGGCTTCCTGGCGGGCGGCCATGGCGTCAAATTCCCGGGCCAGCGCCCCCAGCTCGTCCTGGGTCTGTACTCCGCTGCGGCGGGACAGATCCCCGGCGGCCAGCGCCTGGGCGGTTTGGGAGAGCTTGTCCAGGGGGCGGGTAAGAAACCAGGCGATACTGTACGACAGGCCGGCGCACACCACAAAGAGGATGGCGAAAATCTTTCCGTGGGCCTGCTGCTGCTGCTGGCGGGTCTGATAGATGGAGGAGATGTCGTAGGCCACATTGAGAATCAGGGGTTCCCCCTGAATCTCCAACTGGCCGGCCAGTTGGAGATACTGCTTGCCTCCATAGGAGAAGGCCGACTGGGCGTAGTGCGTCTCATCCACCTGCTCCCTCAGGTCTAAGAAGCCATCCGATATACTTCCTTGGGAGAGAAACTCCTGCTCTGTCTCCAGGGAGAGGGCCGACCAGGACTTGTTGCCTTGGGCGGACAGCTGCTGGAGCACCTGGACCACATCCTGGGGCTGGGACCAGACCTCTACCGTTTCTACCAACTGCAAGGTGCGGACGAGAAGCGCATAGGCGGATCTGGCGGCAGCCTGTTCCCGCTCCAGAGCGTTCTGAAAGGAGAAGGAGATCAGCGCACAGCTGCCAGCGCCGAAGAGGAGAGAGACCAGGCAGACCATGCACAGGGTGGTTTTCAGGCGAAATTTCATAGGGGCGTCTCCAGACGATCTTGTTCACAGCCTGCAGCGCCTTTTCCCAGCCCACTTTTTTCCGCAGACGCTGGACGTGCAGGTCCACGGTTTTGCTGCCGTAGGCCAGTTCTCCGCCCCAGACCCGTTCATAAATGGTGTCCCGGTAGAGGGCGGCGTTGGGGTTGTGAAGAAAGAGAAGCAGCAGGTCGTACTCTTTGGGGGTCAGGGAGACCTCCTCCTCCCCCCGCCAGACTTTCCGGGCCCGGGGGTCCACCCGTACCCCTGCCAGGGAGAGGGTCTCCTCGGTTTTGTGAAACCGGCGCAGGACCGTTTCCACCCGGGCCAGAAGCTCGGCCACGTCAAAGGGCTTGACAATATAGTCCTCGGCCCCCAATTTCAGCCCCTTCACCCGGTCGGCCACCGCCGACCGGGCGGTGACGAAGATCACAGGAAGCTCCAGGGACTGGAAGTATTCCAAAAGGGTGAAGCCATCGGTGCGGGGAAGCATGACGTCCACCAGGGCCAGGTCATAGTTCCCGGCAGCCGCCAGGTCCGCGGCCTGATCCCCATCTGGGGCATGGTCGCAGAGATAGCCGGCCGACTTTAGGGTCAGGCGGATCAGATCGGCAATGGGCAGTTCATCTTCTACGATTAAAATTTTAGGCAATGAAAATCCCTCCTTGCTTATGTGCATAGCATACCACAAAAAGGCATCCAAACGGCAACGAATGGTTTCCCAGACAAAAAAACCGGAGGGCATGCCCTCCGGTTGGGTGTTTAGGACGCGGAATCCGTCCAGTGAATCTGCGCGGTGCAGGAGCCAGTTTGCAGGGTATGGAGCTGGTCCGGCAACACCGGGACATAAGACAGGAATTGCAGGAACAAAGGTGGGTCTCCTTCTACGCCGGATAGTTGAAAGCCCGGGATGGGCTGTCCGGAGGCATCCAGGAGAGCGGTGCTTTCCTGGAGAGCATCCGGGTCCAATGCGTCCCCCTTCTGTAAGGTGACACAGGCGGAGAAGGGAGAGAAGAAGCCAGTTCCCACCATGGTTCCCTCTTGGTCCGTCAGGGTAGCCTCCTGGACGGGAGCCTGGGTCTCTACCGTCCAGTGAAACAGATGGGTTGAGGTTTCACCGTAGGGATTTGACAGGGACAGGGTGACCTCTTTGCCGGGGGTGAGTACGGGTTGCCGGTAGGTAATGGAGAGCATATAGCGTACTGTATTTTCTGAGAGCTGAATTCCCTGCTGTCCGATGCCATCAGGGGTGTTTTCAAGGGGATCGGACTCTGGGGGCGTCTCCATGGTAAAATCAAAAGTCGCGCCACCATAAAAGGGAGAGGAGGCGTCTGAAACGGGAGGAGCGGAGAGGTCCACAGGGTCCGGAAAAGTGAGATCCACGGTCAGATACAGCGTCATGGCATCCCCCACGACGCTGCGGAGGGTGGCTGTGACACCGTTGTTTTCACTGGTTATGTCCAGCGTCTGGGTGCAGGCGGCCAGGGTGGCCTGGTCCAGCTGGCTTAGGTCCAGGTAACTGTTCAGAGGATCATTGGGGTCCAGGCGAATCTGGGCCTCATCCCCGCCGTCGGCGGGCATGGGGACGGCGGTTTCCTCCTTCTGCTGCCCACAGGCAGCACAGAACAGGAAAACCAGCAGCAAGCAGGCGAGCAGAACCTTTTTCATGGGGGCACTCCTTTCTCACTGGGGGAGGGGCTGAACACCGGGCAGTTCTTCCAACGTGGCAATGCCGTTTTCCAGGGCGCGTGTCCGCAGGAAACGGTACATCTCGGCCTGGGTTGCGTAGCAGTAGGGATTCACGTAAAAGATGCCAAGAATACCCAACGTGCATACATCCAGCAGGTACCAGCCCAGAAAGCTCAAGAAAGTAACAAAGATGTCCCACTTGTAGCCCTGGGTCATATCCAGGCTCAAGCGGATGACCCGTCTGTAATGCAGGTGCGGGTTTTCCGCCAGGATGAAGGGGACGGCAAAGTACCCTAAGCTGCGGATGATTCCCGGGACAATGAGCAGCAGAAACCAAAGGGCATTGAACAAGCGCCGCAGGAACTGGGTGAGCACCACATTGCCGTAGTTGGCGTTGAAGCCGAAAGCAACCCGAGAAAAAGGAACTTTGTGGGTTGGGGAACTCTCCAGCAGGAACCGGCAGGCCCCCACTTCAAAGGGACCGCTGACCAGAAACAGGATCACAAGCCACGCCGTGCCCAGGGAAATGGAAAAGAGGGCCAAGGGATTGGTGTAGTATTCCACGGTATACAGAAACTCCAAGGGGCCGTAAAGCGCAAGGTCTTGACAAATCGCGATACAGTTTGTCACCGTCTCATGGATCCTTGTGGGGAGGAAATCCCCCATTAGAAGCAGCAGGAGAAGAATCCCCCCTACCATGGGCCAGTAGTTGGCGAGGAAAGCGGCCTTTCCTGTCTGCTTATATTCTAAGCGATTCCAACGGGTTGTCTCCATATATGTCCTCCTTTGCATGCGAGGGGGCAAATAGGGTCAATTTCATTATAGGGGATTTTTCTCCAGCCGTCAATGGAAGGATGCTGTGCGTGGGTTTTCCATGAAAACCAAGGAGACCCTTCCGCCCTTTCTGTGGGCTTCGCCACTTGTAATTTCTGACAGATTGAGGTAAGATATGGCATCCTCCCAGCATAGGGTCCGCCAAGAGGACGGGGGGAGGAGGCGTGATGTGACAGGAGAGGAGGACGCCAATGACGAGAGCGGAATGGGAAGCCTTGGTGGAATATACCTTGAATATCGGCCGGCAGATGATGGAGTGCGGCGCGGAGGCCTGGCGGGCGGAGAATACCATGGCCAGGATTTTTCGGGCCTATGGCCTGGAGGTCCTGGATGCCCATGTGATCGCCACCCAGGCGGCGGTGACAGTGAAGACCCCCACGGGGGAACACTATACCAGCACCTGCATGATCCTGCCGGACAAGACCGGGACGGATTTGGGGCGCCTGGAGACCCTCAATGCCGCCGCGCGGCATATCTGTGATGCGCCGCCGCCCTTGGAGGAGCTTCCCCTTTGCCTGAAGCGGCCAGTGGCCCGATGGTCCTGGCGGGAGCTATTGGGCTATCTGTTGGGCGCCGGGGCCTTTGCCATCTTCTTCGGCGGCGTCTTTTTGGATGGCGTGGCGGCAGGGGCCATCGGCGGCGTGGTTTACCTCATGGAGCAGGTGCGCCGGGTCCACCAGCAAAACAAAATTATCTACACTGTTGTGGCCTGTTTTCTGGCAGGCCTGCTGGCCCAGGCCTGTGTCGGAATAGGTTTTGGGGTCAACCTGGACTTGATTATGATTGGGGACATTATGCTCTTTATCCCAGGGCTGGTGATCGTCAACGGCGTCCGGGAGTTCTTTTACGCGGATATCCTCACCGGGCTCTATCGCCTGGTGGAGGCCCTCCTCATTGCAGGGGCCATTGCCGCAGGCTACGCGGTATCTTTGATGATGGGAGGGAGCCTGTGATGGGAGAAGGCGCGATACAGATTCTGTGCGGCGGTTTGGGGACGCTGGCCTACGCCCTGTTCTTCCATGTCCGTCCCCGCCATCTGCTCCTGGCCACCTTGGGCGGTGCGCTGTCCTGGCTGCTGTATCTTCTGGTGCTGGCCCGGGACGGGAATGTATTTCTCAGTGCGTTGGTGGCCTCCATGGGGGTCTGCCTGTGGTCTGAGGGAATGGCCCGGGTGCGAAAAGCCCCCGCCAACATTTTTATGATTCCCGGTATCATCCCCTTGCTCCCCGGCGGGGCGCTGTATTATACCATGAGTGCCCTCATCGGAGGGGACATGGATACGGTCATGCTGAAGGGGAAAGAGACTGGACTGATGGCCTTGGGAATTGTGGTGGGCATCCTGGTTGCCTCTGAGTTGGTCCGCATGATCCTTTGGGCGGAGATTCGCCGGAAAAAAATGCTCCGTAGCCGCCGGACGCCGCCGGGGCCCCGGTGAGGAAGAATCTGGACTTATAAAATATTCCCTTTTTGGCTCTGTTAAAAAGACCAATTCCCGTTATAATAAGAAAGAACGGCAAATACGCCCGGAGGAACCCAAGGAAAAAGGAAACGCATCGAGGTGTTTGATATGTTAGAGCAAGTCCGAAAAGAAGCCCATGCCGCCGCCCAGCAGATCTGTGAGGCAGCCAAACTCCGTCAGGGCCAGATTCTGGTGGTGGGCTGTTCCACCAGTGAGGTGACCGGTCATAAAGTGGGGAGTTATTCCAGCCCGGAACTGGGGCAGGCCATCTATGAAGGGATGCAGGAGGTTCTCATTCCCCGGGGAATTTATTTGGCGGCCCAGTGCTGTGAGCATCTGAACCGGGCCATCATTGTGGAGGCCGAAGCAGTGGGGCAGGGAGAAATCTGCAACGTGGTGCCTCAGCCGAAAGCGGGTGGCTCCTTTGCCACGGCCGCCTACCATGGGTTCCGGCATCCTGTGGCGTTGGAGCAAATCCAGGCGGACGCGGGCCTGGACATTGGAGGGACCCTCATCGGCATGCATTTGAAGCATGTGGCGGTTCCTGTCCGCCTGGAACAGAAACAGATTGGAGAAGCCATTCTCCTGGCTGCGCGGGTGCGCCCCAAGTTCATTGGGGGGGACCGGGCGGTCTACGATGAGACATTGAAATAAGAGAAGAACCCCCTTCCCCAGAGCAGCTCTGGGGAAGGGGGTTCTTCGATGCTTGGCTGCCCCGCTGCCACACCAGCAGCGGGGCAGGGGAGTCAAAACAATAATGAATTACACGAACAATCCTTTGCTCAGTACGATCTTCTGAATTTCGCTGGTGCCCTCGTAAATCTGGGTGATCTTTGCGTCGCGCATGAGGCGCTCCACGTGATACTCCTTCATAAAGCCGTTGCCGCCCAGCATCTGGACTGCGTCGGTGGTCACGTGCATGGCGGTCTCTGCGGCGATGAGCTTGGCCTTGGCGGCGGAGGCGGAGAAGGGCTTGTGTTCGTCCTTGTCGCAGGCGGCTTTGTAGACCATGTACTTGGCCATCTCAATCTCATTGGCCAGGTCCACCATCCGGAAGGCCAGGTGCTGGTTCTTATAGAGGGGCTTTTTGAACTGCTCCCGCTGCATCAGGTACTTCCGGGCGATCTCAAAAGCGCCCTCTGCAATGCCCAGGGCCTGGGAGGCGATGCCGATGCGGCCACCGTCCAGGGTTTTCATGGCGGCGACGAAGCCCTTGCCCGGCGGGGTAATCATATTGGCCACGGGGACGCGGACATCGGTGAAGTGAAGCTCACTGACCATGGCGCTGCGGATGCCCATGGTGTTGTGGCGGGCGCCGATG
>ENA-ORTM01003142-ORTM01003142.1-human-gut-metagenome-genome-assembly--contig:-NODE-3142-length-11805-cov-2.424000_pt1 | contig 11805 bp, 13 predicted proteins | sample MGYA00241909_ERZ509182 | MGnify/ENA primary metagenome ERZ509182 (study PRJEB26280, sample SAMEA2338855) | human gut metagenome | biome: human gut; feature: human-associated habitat; material: faeces...
CATCCCTGCCAGTAAAGACGCTGGAAAATCCGACAGGCTGTCCGGCAAGGACGGCAGCCGAAAGCTGCTTTGCCAGCAGGCGGTCGGTCAGCAGCAGGTCGTTTTGCTTGGCAAAGACATCCACCGCAAAGGCATGGTTTAAATCGGTGGCGGTGGTGATGACCGGCGTTGCGCCTAGCGCCTGCGCACAGAGGTTGGCAAAGGCGTTGGCTCCGCCCACATGACCGGAGAGCAGCGAGATGCAAAAGCGACCCTGCTCGTCGATGACCAGCACCGCCGGGTCGGCAAACTTATCCTTGACAAAGGGCGCGATGGCACGCACCGCAATGCCGCAGGCGCCCACAAACACAAGGCAGTCCGCCTGCGAAAACTGCTTGCGGGTCCAGTCGGCAAGGGAAAGGTCGGTCTTTGGCAGGCAGCTGCTGCCGGCAAAGCGGGAGCTTAGTACCCCTTCGCAGCAAAACTGACGGTCGATTGCCCGCAGCAGCCGCTGTGCGGTCTGCGCTCCTGCCTGCGTAAAGCAGATCAGGCGCAGGGTCGGCAGATTCATCGGGTCGCCTTTCTGAATTCGGTTTCAAAGCTCGGGTCGTAGAGCTTGGAGCGCTCGTAGCTGCTGTCCAAGAAACGTCCGACCAGAATCAATGCGGTTTTGGTGATGTTGTTTTCCTTGGCAGTCTGCGCCAGGGTGGAAACGGTGCAGCGGAAGGTTTTTTCATCCGGCCAGCTGGCTTTGTAGACAATGGCAGCCGGTGTGTCGGCAGGATAGCCGCCCTCCATCAGTCGCTGCTGCAAACCTTCCAGCAGACCGGTGCTCAAAAAGATGACCATGGTCGCCTGATGGGCTGCCAGCTTTGCAATCTCTTCCTTTTCCGGCACCGGCGTTCTGCCTTGCAACAACATCAGCTTTTCTCCTGATGATGACCGTCTGGGAAACGTCCGGCAGGGTGTATTCGGCATTGAGAGCCGCGGCAGCTGCACAGAAGGAGCTGACGCCGGGAACATACTCATACGGGATGTTCAGCGCATCCAGCTGATCCATCTGCTCGCGGATGGCTCCGTACAGGCACGGGTCGCCGGTGTGCAGGCGCACGACACGTTTCCCGGTAAGGGCGGCATCGCTCATGGCTTCGATCTGTTCCCCCAGATTCATGGAGGCGCTGTCGAGGCAGGTGCAATCGGCTTTGCAGGCCTTGAGGTGGGCGGGGTTGACCAGCGAACCCGCGTAGACCACGAGATCCGCCTGTTCCAGAGCGCGCAGACCGCGCACGGTGATGAGATCCTCCGCGCCCGGTCCGGCGCCGACGAATTCGACGAGAGGAGTGTTCATGACGTTATCTCTTTCTGGAACGTAAACAGGTAGATGGTGTTCTGTTGCTTCAAATGGTGGCTCGTCCCGGCAATGGGTTGCTCGTGGGCGATGTTGAGGCTGCACAGGCCGGTCCTCCGGTCGGGAGACCATGCGGACAGGGCATGGAAACTTTCGAGCGTCACCGCGCTCGCCGCCATGATGCCTCCCGGAGGCATTCGTTCCATGCACGCCGCCAGCAGCTCCGGCAAGTCCCGCCCGCCTCCGCCGATGAAGACGCGATCAGGGGGAGGGAGGGAAGGGGCGGAGCCGCCGGGGGAAGGGGAGAGGGAACCCTTCTGAAGAAGGCTTCTCATCTCCCCTTCCCCCGGACCCTCCCCTCTCTTTCCCAAGACTTCTGACTGGTGGGGAGGCTGCGCGGCGGGAGTTCCGCTGTTTACTTGATCTGTATTCGTCGTGACGGGCGTTCGTGGGTGAAGGAATTTTGTAGTATGTGGGTATAATTGAGAAAAAACGGCTTGCCTGGATGGCCGCAGACGGTTTTAAGGTTGCTGGCGGGGCATCCGGAGGGTGTGGCAAGTGGATTGTCGCGCAGGCCGTTTCTGGGGGATTGGGAAAAGGCAATGAGCGTACCCCGCTTTGGGGGAAAGAGCGGGATTCTCTGTAACACATGGAAACGAAATGCAGTATTTGACGGAACAGGACTTGATGGCCCGTTGCGGCCTGGGGCAGGGCGTGGAACTGCATCTTTCCCCGGAGGAACGTCTGACGCCTTCCGCGCAGGAGCTGGTGAACAACAGGAAGATACGGATTCTCATCGTATCCGGCGACGGCCGCGTCGCCCGTGACGACGGCAAGGCCGTGCATCCGTTGGCGACCGAGGAGCGTCCCTTCGCCAAGGTCGAAAAGACCGAAGCGCAGACCCATCTGAACGGCACGGAAATGGTGACCAAGGAGCATCCTCGGATTTGGTTCCGGGGCAAGGTGGATTCCGCCATTGCCGCCGCTATCCTTGTCCAGACGCAGTTGCAGCCCGTGCTGGCGCCGGAGTTGCAGGGCTTACTGGCGGATCTGCGTTCGTGGCTCGGGTGGGCCATGCGTTGCGAAGTGCTGGATGAAGCCGTGCCCGTATTGAGCATGGGGCCGTTTTCGCGGGAAGCTGTGCGGCGGTTGGCTTGCCATCCTGAGGAGCTTGGATTGGAACCGCTGTGTCCCGATGCGGCGGAAGGTTCCATTTTTACCTTACTCAATTGGTTGCGGGCGATCATCCGTGAAACGGAAGTGGCGGCGGCATTCGCTTTCCGCAAGCAGGACGGCACATTGGAGCGCCCGGATATTTTGGAGCTTTTAGACGGGCTGAGCAACGCGGTTTACGCGTTCATGCTGTTGGTGAAGGCGGGCGACAGGGGCTTGGGAGCCATACAAGCCGCGCGGGGATAGGCAATGGACAGCAAGCAAATCCTCAGCGTCGGCATTGATATCGGAACGAGTACGTCGCAGCTTGTTTTCTCCCGCCTGGAATTGCGCAACAGGGCGGCAGCCTGTCAGATTCCGCGTTTTGAAATCACGGATCGCCGGATCGTTTGGCAGAGCCCGGTGGCCTTCACGCCGCTCACGGACGTGGACACGCTGGACGAGGCGGCGCTCGATGCCCTTATCCGGGGCTGGTATGCGGAAGCGGGCGTGCGACCGGAAGATGTGGAAACGGGCGCGGTCATTGTGACGGGCGAGAGCCTCAAAACCGTGAACGCCCGGCGCACGGTCATGCGTCTGGCGGACAGCCTCGGGGATTTTGTCGTGGCCTCGGCGGGTCCGCATCTGGAATCCGTCATTGCGGGACGGGGCGCGGGTGCGGCGGCGCTTTCCGAGGCGCGGCGCGGTACGGTCCTGAACATCGACATCGGCGGCGGGACATCCAACTATGCGGTATTCCGCGCCGGTCGGGTCATTGATACGGCTTGCCTCAACATGGGCGGGCGTCTGGCCGAAACCGACGGGCACGGCTGGATCACCCGCGTCCGCAAGCCGCTTCTTCCCGTTCTCGAAGAGTTGTACGGTTCCCGTGCGCCCGAAACCCTTGGCCCTGACGATATTCCCGCTATAGCGGACCGCATGGCCGGGTTGATCTGGCAGGTACTGGCTGACGAGCGTTCCCCGCTGGCGGATCGGCTGCTCCAGACGCCGCCGCTGAAAACGTGGCGTTATGATGCGGTGACGCTGTCGGGCGGGGTCGGGGCGTGCTGTGCCGAACCGGAGGCCGATCCGTTCCGGTTCCGGGATCTGGGGCCGTCGCTGGCCCGCGCCATAGTGCGCCACCCCGGTTTTGCGGCTTTGCCCCTCCTGCCCCCCTCCCAGACGGTGCGGGCTACGGTGATCGGTGCAGGCTCATGGATGCTTTCGCTTTCCGGCGCGACGGTCTGGGCTGATGACGCCCTGTTGCCGATGCGTAATCTTCCCGTGGTATTCCCGTGGCTGGACTGGCACGCCGGGCTGACGCCCGCCGCAGTGGAAACGGCGATTGGGGATGCCATGCGGCGTATGGACCTTGGCGATGCGGATCGTTTTGTCGTGGGGCTTCCCGCTGGGATGCCTGTTGCCTACGCCACCGTGTGTCTGCTGGTCGAAGCGCTCGCCGGTTTTTGGAGCCGCCGCCCGGAAGGGCAGCCCGTGTTAGTGGCACTCGCGGAGGACATGGGCAAGGTGCTCGGCATGGAGCTGCGCCCGCGTCTCAGCGGGCGTCCTCTGGTGGTGCTTGATGAATTGAAGCTGGCCGACGGCGATTATCTGGACATGGGCAAGCCGCTGTATCAGGGCGGCGTCGTACCCGTCACCATCAAATCATTGGCCTTTTCCGGCTGATCAGCAAAGCCCGACGCCATGAACGACAACGGATTTCTGTACAATCTTGAACGGGCGCAGGCAGGTCCGGTGGATGAGGAGGCGCTTGCCCGCAAGATGGCGGCCCGTACCGCCCGTGTGGCCCGCGCGCACGAATCCGTATTCACGGAGGCGAACGGCTGGTCCGGGCAATTTCCGGGGACGCCGGGATATTACTATTTTGCGGACAGCGACGAAGGCCAGTATGTCATCGTCGAGGCGATCGGCGAAGATGGGGGCTTGGAGATTTACTACAGCGGCAGTGAGATAGCCTTTCCGCCGGAGGGCATGGACGGCAAATGGAAGCCCGTTCCCGTGCCTTGCGAGTGTTTGCGGGAGAGAGGCTGAGGAGGAAGAAGCCTTTAGGAAGGGAACCGCGCTGCCGTCGCAGGCTAGGAATATCCGCAACAGCGCTCGGCGGTTAGAGACGTTTCCGCCCGTTTTTGGGCTCTTCCTTTCCGTTTCCCCTTCATTTTTCCAACGGTTCTGAACGGCTGGAAAGCTGTTCGCTGGGAACCCGTTTTTTACGTCTTTGAGTAAAACGATAGCTTTCCATGAGCAGATCGCGGAGTTCCTTTTCGGCGAAGCCGCTTTCCAGAAGGATCGTGATCCAGTGCTTCTTGTTCATATGGTACGCGGGCAGGATCCCCGGATCGCCGTATAGCAGCATGTCCAGCACTTGGGCACTCTTCACATTGATGATTTCGACGTTTCCTTTCCCAGGCAGCCCCAGCTTGGATAGGGGCACGCTCATCACAATGCCGTACCATTTCCCGTTATCCGCATGTCTCAATACGGCATATTCCGGCTCTTGAGGCCACGGGTAGTCCGGTTCCGTGCCGAATGTGGCCTTTACGTACGCGAACAATTCGTCTCGGGTAGGCATAAACGCTCCCATGTGCGGGTGTGTTTTGAGTTTGCGCATGTTGGTAATGGGGAAAACCGTCAACGAGGTTTCGACAGGCGCGGACGTTTTTGGAGAGGGAGAGACGGGCGCAAGCCGACTCTATAAATTGGGGGAAGGGAAATTTCTTTCAGAAAAATTTCCCTACCCCCAATTTTTTATACCTGTTCAAAGAGGATGGGGGTTACTCTTCCACCGACGCCTCGGCCTTTTCGATCTCCTGTTGGATGAATGCCGCGAGATCGGCGGGTTTCTCGCCCTCGAACCAGGCGACCCAGAGGGAGGCGTTTTCGTTATAGTCCTTCAGCGACTCATAAAAGCCCACGGCGCGTTGCGAAGCCACGGCATAGCGCAGCTCGGGGTGGTTGGTTTCGAAGACCCGTTCGGCGTCCTCAAACGGCGCCTTATTGATTTCTTTGACTTGGAACATGTGTTTCTCCATTGGTGGACGTGTGCCCCTGTGTAGCCTTTCCGCCAGACGGCGGCAAGATGCGTTCGTAACGCCCGCCCATCGCTTTGTAGATCTGGTTCTCGTACCGGATGACCCGGTATTTCGCTTCCAGCGCCGAAAGCATGGAGTTGTCCGCCGTATTCAGGGCGTCCAGATAATCCTTGAGCTCGGCGGCACCGAGATCGTAGCGGGTCTGGTAGTACTCTCCGATGCGCACGTCCTTCTGGTGTTTCGACAGGGTGTTTTCCAGCGAGCGCTGCGCGTTGGCGTAACTGAAATAGGCAGAGTCCACCTCGTTCAGCGCCGACGTTACGGCCTGCGTGAAATCCAGTTTCGCCGATTCGAAATCCGCTTCGGAAATCTTGATGTTCCAGCGGATGGTGTTCCATTGCAGGAACGGGAAGCTGACGCGCACCGTACCCGCGAGCAGGGGCAGGTCAAAGACCTTGCTTGAGGTTGAGGATGAGGTGCCGAGCGTCGAGCCGATGGAGATCGTCGGGTACCAGCTTGCGCGGTCCGACTCCAGCGTCTTGAAGGCGCTTTGCAGGCGGGCTTCCGAGGCCCGGATGTCCGGACGCGCGGAGAGGGCCGCCACGGGCACGTCGAGATCCACCCCGACCGTGGGGTAGGACATCAGGTCGGCATTGCCGATGGCCGGGTTCTCACCGGGGCGGATATTGAGCAAATCCCGGAGCGTCTGGCGGGCCACATTCTGCCGATCTTGCAGATCAAGCAGGCTGTTGCGGGCTGAAAGCAGGGATTGCTGCGCCTGCAGGGGCTCCACGGAAGCCACCTTGCCGAATTCGTACTTGGCTTCAATGAGGCGGAGCAGCTCCTGGTAGCGCTTGACGCTGGCGTCCATGACCTTGATGGATTCGTCAAGGTATTTCAGCTCGAAATAGGTGTCCGCCACGCTGTTGACGAGGGCCAGCCGTGCGGCTTCCCGGTCTTCCATCGTGGCCTTGTATTCCCATTCCTGCGCGTTGGCGGCGTTGCGGAGCTTCTGCCACAGGTCGACCTCGTAGCTCACCCCGAATTCGGTCTGGTACGAGCGCGCGGCGTTGCCGTTGTCGATGTTGTGGGACGCGGCGGCGGAAGCGTTCGCCGAAAACGAGGGTACAAGATCCGCGGAGAGCAGGCGTGCCTGATACAGCGCCCGGTTCACCTTGATGGCGCTCAGGGCGAGGTCTACGTTCCGCTCCAGCGCCAAAGCCACGATCCGGTCCAGATCCGCGTCGTGGTAGCCTTTCCACCATGCGGTGTTCAGGCTGTAGCTGGCGGCGACGTCCTCCGCCGGAAGCAGATCCGTTTTCAGGCTGCCCATCGGGTAGTTGGCACAGCCGCCGAGCCCGAGGACGAGCAGGGCGGCGAACAATCGTATGGCGTTCATCATTCCCTCGAAAGCGCGTCGATAGGGTTGAGGCGGGAGGCGTTCCGCGCGGGCATGAATCCGAAGACGATGCCGATGGCCGACGAGCAGACCAGCGCCAGCAGCATGGAGCCGGCGGAATAGGACATGGCGAAGTTGGAGACGAGCAGATCGAAGACCACGCCGATGAGGTAGGACACCACGATGCCGAGCACCCCGCCGATGACGCAGATGAGCACCGCTTCGATGAGGAACTGCTCCATGATGTTGCCCTGTTTTGCGCCGATGGCCATGCGGAGCCCGATTTCCCGCGTGCGTTCCGTGACCGACACCAGCATGATGTTCATGACCCCGATGCCGCCCACGACCAGCGAGATGAGCGCGATTCCCGAAATGAGCAGGGCCATGGTCCCGGTGGTGCTTTCGATGGTCTTCTTGATGCTGTCCGTGTTCACGGTGAAGAAGTCCGTCTTGCCGTGGCGGGCCGTGAGCAGGGCGGTCAGGTTCTTTTCCGCCATGAGCGGCATGACGTTGTCCTTCACCTTGACGATGACCGAGGAAATGTGCCGCTGTCCGGTGATCTTGTTCATGACCGTGGTGTAGGGGGCCCACAGGTTGAGCGTGTCGGTGGGGCCGAACACGGAATCCTGCTTTTCGGCCACGGCGATGATTTCCAGCGGCTGTCGGTTGAACAGGAGCACCTGCCCCACCGGGTCGCCGCCGTTCGGGAACAGCTTCTTCCGGGTGTTGTCGTCGATGACCACGTAGGAATGGTTCGCCCGTACGTCGTCCCTGTTGAAGAACCGGCCTTCGGCGGGCTTGAGCCCCTTGACGTCGAAATACTGCTCGCCCACGCCGCTGAGCTGGGCGTTCACCGTGATGTTGCGGTAGACGAGCGTTCCCGCCGCCGTGGTGTTGGGCGTGGCGCTGTCGATGTAGCTCTGCTTGCCGAGGACGTCGGAGTCCGCGACGGTGAGCGTCTTGACCTTGTCCGATTTACGGTCGCCGAAGCCTTGCCCGGGATAGACGTTGATGGTGTTCGTGCCCATCGAGCTGATGTTGGCGATGATCTTTTCCTGCGACCCGCGCCCCAGCGCGACCACGGACACCACCGAGGCGATGCCGATGATGATGCCGAGCATGGTCAGCACGGACCGCATCTTGTGGGCGAGGATGGCCTGCACCGACATTTTGAACGCCTCGACGAACTGATCCTTGCGGAACAGGAAGGAGGCGCGGGGCGAGCGGGGGAGTTCGCGTTCCGGCGCGGGGACGAATTCCCGGCTCCGGGTGTCGGAAATGATCGAACCGTCCTTGATTTCGATGACCCGGCTGGCAAAGCCCGCGATGTGGTGGTCGTGGGTCACGACGATGATGGTGTGCCCCCGCCTGTTCAGCTCGGTGAGGATGTCCATGACGTTCTCGCCGCTTTTGGAGTCGAGCGCGCCGGTGGGTTCGTCGGCAAGGATGATGCTGCCGCCGTTCATGAGCGCCCGGGCGATGGAAACGCGCTGCTGCTGGCCGCCGGAAAGCTCGTTGGGCTTGTTCTCCAGCTTGTCCGGCAGGCCCAGATCCGCGAGCAGGGACTTGGCCCGGTCAAGGCGCGCCTTTTTGTCCACCCCGGAGTATACGGCGGGAAGGGCCACGTTTTCCGTGGCGGACAGCGTGGAGAGCAGGTTGTAGCGCTGGAAGATGAACCCGATGCGCTTCCCGCGCAGTTCCGCGAGCTCGTCGCTGTCCAGCGTGCCGATGTCCACGCCGCCGATGCGGCAGACCCCGGAAGACTGGGTGTCGAGGCAGCCCAGGATGTTCATGAGCGTCGACTTGCCCGATCCGGACTGTCCGATGATGGCGACGAAATCGCCTTCCTCGATGGCAAAGGACATGTCCTTCAGCACATGGACGCGGTTTTGCCCGGTCCCGAAGAACTTGTTGATGCCTTCGGCTTCGATGATTTTCATAGCCGCGGTCCCCGGTGGCGCTGCTGGACTTGGGCGTCGCGTTCCTGTTGGGTGACCTGAGCGGTGATCACGGCGTCGCCTTCCTTGAGCCCGGAAAGGATCTGGATGTGGATGCCGTCGGCGATGCCGGTGGTTACTTCCCGGCGCTCAGGCTTGTCGCCGGGGCCGAGCACGCGCACGAACTTCTTGCCGTTGCGGGACTGGACGGCGATCACGGGGACGAGCAGGGCGTCCTTGACGTCCGCCACGGTGATCACGTTCTGGGTGGTCATGCCGATGCGCAACGGGCCTTCCTTGTTGTCGATAAGCGCTTTGCCGTAATAGTACACGGCGTTGTTCGATGACGAAGAGGACGACGAGGAGGCGGAGCTGCCCGTCGACGAGGTGGTCTTGTAGCTGCCGTCCGTGAGCGTGGTCAGGCCGGGGTCGATGGACGTCAGGGTGGCCTTGTATTCCGTCTCGGGATTGGAAAGGATGGTATAGGTGATGGGCATACCCGGCTTGACCGCCGTAATGTCGCCCTCGGAGATTTCGATCTTGATTTCCATCTTGTCCAGATCCGCGATCTGGACGATGGTGGGCGTGGTCTGATTGGCGTTGACGGTCTGGCCTTCGTCCACGGGCACGGAAACGATGGTCCCGTCGAGCGGCGCGGTGATGCGGGTGTAGCCGAGGTTGACCTCGTCCGTGTTCACGGCAATCCGGGCTTGCCGGATCTGCGATTCGAGTTCGGTCACTTCGGCCTTGGCGAGGGCATAGGCGTTCTCGGCGTCCTCGAGGCTTTCCTTGGAGGCCGCGTCGCGCTTCTTGAGCTGCATCTCACGGTCATACTTGGTTTTGGCGATCTTCAGGGCCACCTTTTTGGCGGCAAGCTGCGATTCATAGGACTGGAGCCGGGCCTTGTCCGTCTCAAGCTGGTTGAGCTGCGGCACGGAATCGATTTCGGCGATCAGATCGCCTTTCTTCACGTCCTGCCCGAGGACGACATGCAACTTTTTGATCTGCCCGCCGACCTGTGCGCCCACGCTGACGAGCTGGACCGCGCCGACTTCGCCGGTGGCGTTGACGGTTCTGGTAATGTTTCCGATCGTCACGGGTTCCGTCAGATAGGCCATCCCGTCGCCCTGATCCATGCGGAGCACATACCACGCGGCGACCGCTGCGGCGACGGCAAGCGCCGCGATGAGGAACAATTTTTTTTTCATCAATCAATCCACTGTACGGCATTCCCGAAAGGGAAAGCCTGTTTTGTCGCCCGGCGGAACCGATGCGATGAGCGTTTTTTTGAAGCGCAGGGGGAGCGCACTAGTTCGCCTTGCCCTCTTTGGGCGGAGGCGGCATTTTCCTCGACAGCTGCTTTTCCAGAAACTCTTGGGCCACGGCCTTCTGGCGTTCGTCGAGCAGCGGGGCCATTTCATTGAAATGCTTGATGATAAATGCCCTTCGGAAAGCTTTTGCCCGTTCGGATTCCTTGAGGAATTCAGGGTGAAGGCGGATAAAGACTTCCCGGACCTGTTCCTGCTGCTCCGGAGTAAGCTCCAGCACTTCCGTCAGGTGTTCGACCGCCCGGTCGGGGCCCGGAGGCTGCCGGAACGATTTGAACCAGCGCGGGTTGCTGCTGCCGATGACGATACCGACGAAGCACCCGGCGGCAAAGGTCAGGCCGAGCGCCAACAGGCTCTTGAAGCGGGTCCGCATCAGAAAAACACCTCATACCCGGCAAGGGCCGACTGCGCGTATTCGGCGAGGGCGGTGCCGGGATCGCCCGCGTGCCAGAAGAGCATCAACGCACAGAGGATAATGACGGCATTCGCCAACGCAAGGGGCCGGAAGCGCTGCGCCAGCCAGTCCGGGACATCGGGATCGTCCATAGGGCTGAGCCGGACGGCGAACATCACGCGCTCTTCCCATGCTTCGTCGAGCAGGGAAGGCCGGTTCGTACGCCCCTCGTTCCAGCGGCGCCGCGCCTTTTCCAGCAACCCGTCCTCGGGGGACTGGAAACCGATAAGGGCGGAAAGTACGCCGCGCAAAGACTGCAAAAGGTTGTTCATGATTGCCTCCCGAGGCTTTCCAAAGGGGGATCGAGCGCCTCGCGCAGCTTTGCCTTGCTGCGGTGGACCCTGACCCGGACGTTGATCGGCGTCATGTCCATCATGGCCGCCGTCTCCGCAATGGAATAGCCCTCCAGAAAGGTGAGCGTCAGCAACATGCGATCGCGGGGTTCCAGACTTTGCAGGGCCGATTCGAGCTCTTCCCGCAAGTCGCGGCGCTCGTTTTCTTCTTCATAGAGGCGGAACGATGCCTGATCGGTCAGGCCTTCCGGTTCGTCCTCTTCGCCTCGGGCCAGAGAGCTGAACGGCGCTTCGGGCCTGTAGCGTTCGCGCAGCCGCTCGTAACAGCAGCGCAGGGCAATGGTCGCCAGCCAGCGCTCAAAGGAACCTTGCCCCTGGTAGGAACGCAGGCTCCTGTACGCCCTGACGAAGGTTTCCTGAGCCACTTCGGGCACCTCATGCGGCAGGACGTGCGCGGAAACGAGGCGCTCCACGCGCGGCCCATAGGACCGCAGGATGGAGCGGAACGCTTCCGCGTCGCCGTTCAGCACGGCCTGAAGGGTTTCTTCTCCCGCCTCCGGGATCATGGTCTGTTCCTTTTCTGTCGTTCAGCCCAGCCGCTTTGCGGGCGGAGGGAGTACGGGAAAGATGCCCTGTACAAGAAGAGTGTGCCGCCCCGTACGGAATTGTTACAGCGGGCGGGAAAATTTTTGGGGAAAGAAATTGGGGGAGGGGCCCTTTTCCAAAGGGGCCCCTCCCCCCACCCCTCATCCCCTTAAACGTTTCGACTGGTGGGGAGGCTGCGCGTCAGGGGGTCCGTTGGGTGGAAAACGCTCTGGAAGAGGTGACGGTGCCTATGAAGACGGAGAATCCCTTTTGCGCTTTT
>ENA-ORTM01003157-ORTM01003157.1-human-gut-metagenome-genome-assembly--contig:-NODE-3157-length-11763-cov-3.846942_pt1 | contig 11763 bp, 8 predicted proteins | sample MGYA00241909_ERZ509182 | MGnify/ENA primary metagenome ERZ509182 (study PRJEB26280, sample SAMEA2338855) | human gut metagenome | biome: human gut; feature: human-associated habitat; material: faeces...
AGGATCTACCGCATTTCCTTTGGACTTACTCATCTTCTGTCCGTTTTCATCCTGAACATGTCCCAGAACAATAACATTTCTGTAAGGAGCCTTGTTAAACAGCAGGGTAGACTCTGCCAGAAGGGAGTAGAACCATCCTCTGGTCTGATCCACAGCTTCAGAGATAAACTGAGCCGGGAACTGCTGCTCAAATACTTCTTTATTTTCAAAGGGATAGTGATGCTGGGCAAAAGGCATGGCCCCGGAGTCAAACCAGCAGTCGATCACCTCAGGTACCCGGTGCATGGTTTTGCCGCACTTGGGACAGGGAATGGTGATCTCATCAATATAGGGGCGGTGCAGTTCCACCGTCTTGGCCGCCTCATTACCGCTCATCTCAAAGAGTTCCTGACGGCTGCCGATAGAATGCATATGGCCGCAGTCCTCACAGTACCAGATATTCAAGGGAGTTCCCCAGTAACGGTTTCTGGAAATGCCCCAGTCCTGCACGTTCTCCAGCCAGTCTCCGAAGCGGCCCTTGCCGATGCTCTCCGGAATCCAGTTGATCGTATTATTGTTGGCGATCAGCTGCTCTTTTACAGCAGTCATCTTAATAAACCAGGATTCTCTTGCATAGTAGATCAGCGGAGTATCGCAGCGCCAGCAGTGGGGATACTCATGTTCAAAGTTGGGAGCCTCATAGAGCTTCCCTTCCTTCTCCAGATCCACCAGAATAGGCTTATCCGCATCTTTTACAAACATGCCACCGTAGGGAGTCTCCGGGCTCATCTCACCCTTGCCGTCCACAAACTGTACAAAGGGCAGGTCATAATTGCGGCCCACCCGGCCGTCATCCTCACCAAAGGCGGGAGCAATGTGGACAATACCGGTACCGTCTGACATGGTCACATAGGTATCGCACACTAAGAAGTGGGCTTTTTTGTGCTGCTTTTCTGCTGCTTCTCCTGCGCAGGCAAATAAAGGCTCGTATTCCCGGTACTCCAGATCCTTACCCTTGCAGGTCTCCAGAATCTCATAGGCCTTTATGCCCTTCTCCTCGTCTCCCAGCTTTCCAAGCACCTTGTCTAACAGTGCCTCTGCCATGTAATAGGTATAGCCGTCCGCAGCCTTCACCTTGCAGTAGCTCTCCTCCGGATGGGTACAGAGAGCCAGATTGGAGGGCAGCGTCCAGGGCGTGGTGGTCCATGCCAGGAAATATGCGTCCTCATCCTTTGCCTTAAAGCGGACAATGGCAGAGCGCTCCTTTACTGTCTTATAGCCCTGAGCCACCTCCTGGGCAGACAGGGGAGTTCCGCAGCGGGGACAATAGGGAACTACCTTAAAGCCCTTGTACAAAAGGCCTTTGTCCCAGATCTCCTTCAATGCCCACCACTCGGACTCAATATAATCGTCATGATAAGTCACATAAGGATGATCCATATCTGCCCAGAAACCAACGGTACCGGAGAAATCCTCCCACATACCCTTGTATTTCCAAACGCTCTCCTTACACTTATCAATAAAGGGAACCAGACCGTACTCTTCGATCTGTTCCTTTCCATCCAAGCCCAAAAGCTTTTCCACTTCCAGCTCTACCGGAAGTCCGTGGGTGTCCCATCCAGCCTTTCTGGGAACCATCTTTCCCTTCATGGTCTGATATCTGGGAATCATATCCTTGATCACCCTGGTGAGCACATGGCCGATATGGGGCTTTCCGTTGGCAGTGGGGGGCCCATCATAGAAGGTATACATTGGGCTGCCTTCCCTCTGCTTCATGCTCTTTTCAAAAATCTGATTTTCTTTCCAGAAATTTTCTGTATTTTTTTCCCGGTCAACAAAATTCAAGTTTGTCGAAACTTTATCGTATAACATGTTCTTCCTCCTTCAGAAGAATAGAAATATCCTGTTTTTACGCCTGATTGCGCAACTTTCATTATTACATAAAGGGGGGCTTTTGTCAATTTTTTTGCCGCGAATCAGGCAATCATCAGCGCAAAATCACTATAAAATAAAAAATTGCAAACAAAACTTTCCTGCAGCTCCCCCTGCTACCCCTCAGTCTCCTCAGACGGCATCAATTTTTTGATAGGCTTATGAAGAAGCAGGCTGTTCACCCAGGCCAGAAAGGAAAAGCCGCAGAGCAGCCATACCAGAAGCCCATACGCAATGGTATAGCCGTTCCAGAAGGTGAGCAAGACGGCTCCCACCAGCACTGCGATCATGCAGAAAGTCCTTGGCAGCTGGGCCAGGGAAAGCAGCAGCGCATTTTTCATCGTTCGGAACACGGTATTATAAAACCTGGACTGAAGAGGAAACACATACACAAAAATCATCAGCCAGATCAGAGTGCCCAGATACACCGCCAGCCGCATAAGGGTGCCCAAAGTCCCTTCCACTCCGTTTACCAGGTAGAAGTCCAGTCCCAAAATGCCTGCAAAGACTGCCATCACCAGCCAGATGACTGTGGACTGGCGAAAGTTTTCTTTGAACGAACGAAAAAAGGATTTTGTAATATACCCCTCCTCCTGATCCCGCATTTTCAGCATCACATAGCACAGGGCAGTGACAGCGGCCCCAATGGTCACAATGGGAAGGCAGCATAGAATAAATATAAGATTCAAGATCATCATGTCCGCTGCCCGGGACATTTTCTGAAACAGCGGACCGTCTATATTAAAGATACCCATCCTTACCTCCTTTCATTCTTTCCCAGCAGAGGCTGTATCCACTCCCAGATATCCTGATAGACATCCTGCCGGTTCCGTTCATTGAGGATCTCATGGCGGTCATTGGGATAAAGCCTGCATTCCACCTGCTTTACCCCTGCGGATCGCACTGACACAACCGCCTGCTTTACGCCCAGTCCGTAATTTCCCACCGGGTCATCCTCCCCTGCAATAAAAAACACCGGAAGGTCCTTTGGCATCCTTGCCAGATTTTTCGGTTTGGTAAGATAATGGATACTGTAAAGCATATGGTAGTAGCCGTTCAGCGTAAAAGTAAACCGGGTGCGCCGATCCGCCCTGTAAGCATCCACCACCGCCTCGTCTGTGGACAGCCAGTCCTGAGGCGTCCGCACAGGCTCAAATTTTTTATTAAAATTTCCCATAACCATTCTGGTTACCAGACGGCTTCTGTGCTCCCATCCAAAAAACAGCGCAAGAACACGGCAAAATCCCATACCAAACCGCGTCTCTAGGGCTGAATGCCAGCCCGTTCCGCAGATAATAGCTCCATCCAGCCATTTTCCATGAATGCAAAGATACTGCCTTGCCAGAAAGGATCCCATGCTGTGACCCAAAAGGATGTAGGGAACTCCGTGGTATTTCTCCTGGGTGATCCTCTGCAGCTCTCTCATATCTGCAAGAAGCATCTTATTTCCCTCTGTTCTGGCAAAATATCCCCAATATTTCTCTGACCGAACGGAATCTCCATGGCCCAGGTGGTCATTTCCCACCACCGCCACCCCATGGTTGTTCAAAAAACGGGCAAACTCATCGTACCGTTCGATAAATTCCTGCATCCCGTGGGCAATCTGAAGAACGCCCCTCACTGGCCCATCCGGGATCCACTCTACTGCATGAATCTGGGTCAGCCCATCTGCCGAAGGGTATTTGAAATGTGTGATCTGCGGCATTTTTTCACCTTCCTTTACACAATAAATCTGTAAGCCGTGCAAACTGCTGCAATGTAAGGGCCTCCCCCCGAATATTTTCCGGCACTCCCATTTCTCTCAGCGCTTCTGCCACCGCCGCCTTAGAAAAGGGGATCTCCGGGGAATTGTTCAGCCCGTTCATCATAGTCTTTCGTCTCTGATTAAAGGAAGCACGGATAATCTTAAACAGCATTCCTTCATCCTGCACCTGCACCGGCAAAGTCTCATGGCAGGTAAGCCGGATCACTGCGCTGCCGATCTTTGGTCTTGGCATAAAGCAGTTGGGAGGCACGTTTGCAGCAATGTACGGTTGGGAATAATACTGCACTGCCAGAGACAGCGCCCCGTAATCTTTGGTGCCTGGCCCTGCCTGCATCCGCTCCGCCACTTCTTTCTGCACCATCACCGTAATACTCTGCACAGGAACATGTTTTTCAAACAGCCCCATAATAATGGGGGTAGTAATATAGTAGGGAAGATTGGCCACGATCTTCACCGGCCGTCCCCCGTTGTGTTTCCTCACCAGCTCCTCCAGATCTACCTTAAGAATATCCTGGTTGATCACTGTCACATTGGAATACTCCGCCAGAGTTTCCTCCAGTATGGGGATCAGCATCTTATCGATCTCCACAGAGATCACCTCCCTGGCCGCCTCTGCCAGGTACTGGGTCAGCGTCCCGATACCGGGGCCAATCTCCACTACGCAGTCTTCCCTTGTGATCTCTGCCGCTGCGATGATCTTATCCAGCACATGGGAATCGATCAAAAAATTCTGACCGAATTTCTTCTGGAAAGCAAACTCATATTTTTTGATAATTTCAATAGTCTTTTGCGGATTTGATAACTTCTCCATAGTTTCCTTTCTGCTCTGCAATTGCCCGGCCCGCCTGACCGGGCTCCTATCTGTTTTCTTTTTCCTTCTGCCTGGAGTCCCTGGCGGCTTTCTCTCTCCCTCCGCCCGGGGTTCTTGACGGCTTTGTCTCTCCTTCTGCCTGGAGTCCCTGGCGGCTTTCTCTCTCCCTCCGCCCGGGATCTCTGGCGGCTTTCTCTCTCCTTCTGCCAGGAGTCCCTGACGGCCTTCTCTCTCCCTCCGTCCGGGGTCTCTGCTACTTTTGTCTCTCTTTTACTCCTTGACAGAAAGCTGTTGAAAAAATGAAAAAAGAGAGACAGCAAAAGAAAAAGCGTTCCAGGGCTTCCCCCATCCAATAAATGTCTGATGGGACATCCCTCCAGCCGGATCCGGCCGGAAAACTCCGGCCAGCCGGGACAGCGGGAACTTTGAACTCTTCTTTTGCGGCATCTCTCTATTCCTTAAAGACGGTACAGGTTTTTTGCATTTTCAAACATCACATCTTCTACCCGATCCTCTGTCAGTCCTTTGATGGCAGCGATCTCCTTCACCACCTGGGGAAGGTAGAGAGAGCTGTTGCGCTGACCTCTGTGAGGTTCCGGGGCAAGATAAGGACAATCTGTCTCCGTCACCAGATATTCCAGGGGAATATCCTTTACTACTTCCTTTAACACTCTGGCATTCTTAAAGGTAACTACCCCTCCGATACCCAGATAATAGCCCATGCGGACGTATTCCCTGGCGATTTCCAGAGAACCGGAAAAACAGTGGATCACTCCGCCGGTACTGCCGGCATGTTCTGACCGGATAATCTCCAGAGTCTCCTGGGCAGCATCCCGGCTGTGGACATTCACGGGAAGATCTACCTCTCTGGCCAGATGAAGCTGTCGGATAAATCCTTCCCGCTGCACCTGCCTGGATTCCCGGTTCCAGTGGTAGTCCAGTCCGATCTCACCCACCGCCACTGTCTTACCCAGCAGACACAGCTCCCGCAGTTCTTCCAGCACCTCGTCATTCAGACAGCCGATCTCATCGGGGTGGATTCCCACAGCAGCGTACACACTGCCATAGCGGGAGGAGAGAGCCACACTCTCTCTTACTCCCCGCAGGCTGGCTCCCACATTCACCACATACTCAATTCCCTGCTCCCGCAGAGAGCCAAGAAGTTCTTCCCGATCTTCCTCAAACGCCTTATCATCGTAGTGGGCATGCGTATCAAATATCATCCTTGAAACCTCTCTTCTCTGATTGCATTTCCTTCATGGTTTCCGATGGCCTGTTCCTTAACAGATCTCTGCTCCGGAGGGCATGGGTTTTTCCGGGGTGAGGAGGGCCAGATTTCCCTCTGCATCCTCTGCGCACAGCAGCATTCCCTCAGAGAGGATCCCCGCCAGCTTTGCAGGCTTTAAGTTCACAAGAACCATCACCTTTTTGCCCACCATCTCTTCTGCGCTGTAGTGGCCCTTGATACCGGATACAATCTGTTTTACCTGGCTTCCGATCTTTACCTGGGAGCAGAGAAGTTTTCTGGACTTCTTCACTTCCTCGCAGGCAATGATCTCTCCCACCTGGAACTGAAGTTTTTCAAAATCATCAAAGGTGATCTCCTCCTTGGGCTCCAGGTCGATCACCTGCTTTCCATCCGCTGCCTCTTTGCTTTCCTCCTCTGCTTTTGCAGTCTCCGCAGCAGAAGGATGGAGCTTTTCCACCTTCTCCAGCACTTCCTTCAGATCCAGTCTTGCAAAAAGAATCTCCGGCTTCTCTGTCACTTTTGTTCCAGATACATACTGACCGTACTGATCCATATGTTCAAAGCCTCGCTTTTCACCGTTTAACTGTCCCAAAATCTTCTGGGAGGTCTCCGGCATAAAGGATTCCAGAAGCTCTGCGCCAATGCAGATGCTCTCCACCAGATTGTAGAGCACCTCTGCCAGCCGATCCTGCTTTGTCTCATCCTTGGCCAAAGCCCAGGGCATGGTCTCGTCAATATATTTATTACAGCGTTTAAACAGAGTGAAGATCTCTGTGATAGCATCTGCCACCCGAAGATCATCCATCTTGGCTGCGGCCTTCTTCGGCGTCTCCAAAACTACGGTTTTCAGCTCTTCATCCACCGGCTCTGTCACTCCTGTGGATCTTACCACGCCGCCGAAATACTTATTGCTCATGGAAATGGTCCGGTTAACCAGATTGCCCAGAGTGTTGGCCAGATCGGAATTCAACCGCTCCACCATCAGCTCCCAGCTGATCACTCCGTCGTTTTCAAAGGGCATCTCATGAAGCACAAAGTAACGCACCGCATCCACTCCGAAGAAATCTGCAAGCTCATCGGCATACAGTACATTTCCCTTGGACTTACTCATCTTGCCGTCTCCCTGAAGCAGCCAGGGATGACCGAATATCTGCTTTGGCAAAGGCAGATCCAGAGCCATCAAAAAGATGGGCCAGTAAATCGTATGAAAACGGATAATATCCTTGCCGATCAGATGAAGGTCTGCAGGCCAGTCCTTTTTAAACTGCTCAGTACTGTCCCCATCGCAGTCATAGCCGATACCGGTAATGTAATTCGTAAGAGCATCCAGCCACACATAAGTCACATGCTTGGGATCAAAATCTACCGGAATCCCCCAGGTAAAGGAGGTTCTGGACACGCACAGATCCTGAAGGCCGGGAAGCAGGAAATTGTTCATCATCTCATTTTTCCTGGAAACCGGCTGAATAAACTCCGGATGAGTATTAATATGCTCAATGAGACGGTCTGCATATTTGCTCATGCGGAAAAAGTACGCCTCCTCCTTGGCCGGAACCACCGGGCGCCCGCAGTCCGGACACTTTCCATCCACCAGCTGGGATTCTGTAAAAAAGGATTCACAGGGAGTGCAGTACAGCCCTTCATAATATCCTTTATAAATGTCGCCCTGGTCATACAGCTTTTTAAAGATCTTCTGTACCTGCTTCTCATGATAATCATCTGTGGTACGGATAAATTTGTCATAGGAAGTATTCATCAGATCCCAGATACGCTTGATCTCGCTGGCGGCGTCGTCTACAAACTGCTTGGGCGTCACCCCTGCATCCTTGGCTTTCAGCTCCACTTTCTGCCCATGCTCATCGGTTCCTGTCTGAAAAAACACATCATATCCCTGAGCCCTCTTAAACCGGGCAATACTGTCTGCCAGCACAATCTCATAGGTATTTCCAATATGAGGCTTGCCGGAAGCATAGGCAATGGCTGTGGTCATATAATATTTTTTCTTGTCCATGTTAATTTTCCTCTCCTGTCCTGGGTCCTAAAAAGAAAACCGCCTTCCCCAATGCTGCCTGCATCAAAGAAGACGGGTCATCATCCCGTGTTACCGCTTCAGCAGCTGGTAATCCTTTGCAGCGCTGCTTTCAGACCTGCTCTTTTCTTCACCGGATTTCTTTTCATGTATCTTTCAGACTAGCATAACCGGGATTTTCTGTCAAGATTGTTTCCCTTATTTTAACCTGGTTTTGCCTTTGGTTTCTTTCTTTTTACTTACCTTTTTTCTCAATTTTGCGCCAGACACCGGATTTTTTCAGGACAAAGCTCCTGGCCGGTTCTACTTTCTCCCTGAATGAATAGACTTGAACTAAGACATCTCCCCCGGAGGGATTATGAAATCTCTTGACAAATCCTTCTTCCTTGGCAAAAGCAAGGGAAAACTGGCTGCTCTTTTGTCTGCCTTGCTGCTTCTCCTCGTTCTGATCCCGGCGCTGACCTGTTTACATCTGCCGCTCACAGAGGATGAGCGCTTCACTTCTTTTACAGAGCAGATATTCCGCTCCGAGATCTGCGGCAATACTCTGAATCTTCACTACACTCTGGCAGATCCCGGCGCTTTCGGGATTAAAAACTATCCCATTACCCTGGGAACCATGGATCAAAACACCCACACCGCCTCCGCGGCTGCAGGAGAGAACTACCTCAACAGACTCTCCCGCTTTTCCAGGGAAGAACTCTCTCCCAAAAACAGACTTACCTATGACATCCTTGTGGATTACTTAAAAACCAGCCGGGAAGGCGCCCCATTTTATCTTTATCAAGAACCTTTAAGCCCCACCTTGGGCATTCAGGCCCAGCTTCCTGTACTTCTGGCGGAATACACCTTCCGCACAAAACAGGACATTGAGGACTATCTGGCGCTTCTTGCCCAGCTGCCGGATTACTTTCAGTCCATCCTTGCCTTTGAACAGGAAAAATCCAGGGCCGGGCTGTTCATGAGCGACGATTGTGTAAAAAATATTCTAAAGCAGTGCGATTCCTTTGTAAAAAGCGGAGAGGATAACTATCTAAAACAACTCTTTGAAGAACAGATCGATTCCTTCACCAACTTGACTGCTGATGAAAAAATCTCCTACAAACAACAGAACCAGCAAATCCTCTCCGGGTATGTAATTCCCGCCTATCAGGAACTTATGGCTGGGCTGGCCAATTTGCTGGGCACCGGAAAAAATCCAGGTGGGCTCTGCCATCTGCCGGAAGGAAAGGCCTACTACGAATACCTGGTGCGAAGCACCACCGGAGATGCCTCTCCTCTCTCCCGGATCGAAGACCGAATCCAGCAGGAAATCAGCGCTGTGTATAAAGATATTCAGTCTCTCTTACGATCAGACGCCGGCCTCTCCACAGCTTCCCTCACCCAGGAAAACGCTCCTGCACCGGAAGAAATTCTTTCCACACTGCAGGAATTGACTGCAAAAGATTTTCCGACACCCCTAAACGTCTCCTGCCAGGTAAAGTATGTCCACGATTCCCTGGAGGATTATTTAAGTCCGGCCTTTTATCTGACACCTCCTATCGACGATACAGAAAATAATGTGATCTACATCAACCGGGCTAGCGACTACAATCCCCTGGAGCTTTACACCACCCTGGCTCATGAGGGCTACCCCGGCCATCTCTACCAGACCGTTACCTTTGAATCCGCAAACCAGGATCCTCTGCGGAGCATTTTAAACTTCGGAGGATACACGGAAGGATGGGCTACCTATGTGGAAATGTACGCCTATGGCACCTGGCAGGAGAACCCAGCCCTGGCCTCCCTGTACCAAAAAGACCGCTCTCTGATGCTGGGCATTGCCTCCCTGCTGGACATCGGTATCCATTATCACGGCTACACAAAAGCTCAGGTAGCTCAGTTCTTAAACAACTTCGGCATAAAAGAGCAGACCTCCCATGCCATGTACAACACCATTCTGGAGGCCCCTGCCAACTATCTGAAATACTATGTGGGATATCTGAATTTTAAGGATCTGTCTGAGGAACTAAAAGAACACCTTGGCAGCAGCTTCTCCCTGAAGGAATATCACGCCCGGGTGCTGGCCATCGGCCCCTGCTCCTTTCCGGTGCTGAAAAAGTATCTTACAGATCAGGAATACCTGTCAGAGGCTGCATAAAATCAGACTTATCCACAAACAAACTGGTTATTCTGAATTTATCCACATTTTTTCTCTGTTTTATAAACAGTTTACACACTTTCCACCTATTGTCTCCAACATTCTTCCGTTTATCCTTTCCAGGCCGTCTCAGTGCGATCCTGTCAGGCATTCTTGTGGAGATGGTGCAAAATACTTCCGGCAGTACCCTTTCGGGTGATTTTTCTCCGAAAAATAACATCTTTTCGGAAAAAAACACACCGAAAATCCACCGAAATTCGTATTTTGCACCATTCCCGATCAGGCTGTCAAAAATCCTGACAGAAAAACTTGGCGGTCAAATTGCACAAAAAGGCTGCGGCAGCATACAATCCTTGGGGACTCTTTTGGTCTATCCAGGTCTGTATACTGCCGCAGCCCTATTTTTTGGCTTACACGGACATTTTCTTTGTGCAGGTCACTGCAATGGCCCCCGGGCCGATGTGACAGGCAACGCTCAGAGAAAGGGGATTCATAACGATCTCATGGTTGGGATACACCTTCTGAACCTCTTCTTTCCAGGCAAGAGCCTCCTCCTTACTGCAGGTATAGGCAACTGCAATCCAGGCATCCTCCGGATGGTCAGCCATCTGGAATCTCTCATCCAGATCCTTTGCTATGGCATCCAGCATCGTTGCCTTGGCTGCCTTTATGGTCCTGCATTTTGCAAAGGCATCCAGCTTCTCTCCCAGGATCTGCAGTACCGGCTTTAACTTCAAAAGCGTGCCCAGAGCTGCAGCCGCAGGAGTGATCCGTCCTCCCTTTTTCAGATACTTTAAGGTCTCTACCATAATGTAAATAGTGGAATCAAACTTGGTTTCCTCCAGATACTTCTTGATCTCTTCTCCGCCCCAGCCCCGGTCTGCCAGCTCCTTGGCATCCAAAACCGACTGCCTTAACGTAACGGAAATCCGCTGATTGTTTACCACATGGACTTTGCCCTCATAGTCTGCTGCCAGCATCATGGCTGTCTCGCAGGAGCCGGAAAGTCCGCTGGACATGGGGATATGCACGATCTCGTCGTACTCCTTCAGCAGCTTGTCCCAAAAATCCATCACATCTCCCACAGACGGCATGGAAGTAGAAATTTCCGCATCATGTTCCAGCTTGTGATAAAATTCCTCCTGAGACAGGGTGATATCCTCTAAATACAATTCTCCATCAATATAAAATGGCATGGGAATCACATGTACGCCATACTCCCCAGCCTGCGCCTGGGTGATCCCGCTGTTGCTGTCTGTCACAATCGCTACTTTTGCCATTTGCCCCTCCTTTTATTCCCGCGAGCAATGAACCAAGCAGCCGCACTTGTGCGGATACCTGGCGAGTGCCGCAAGGTTCAAAGACCTCGCAGCTTGCTGCTCTGATGGTTTGATCCCCCGTCAGCTTGCTGCGGGGTCTTTGATTTCATTACCTAGCTTTATATATTTTTTTATCATAACACAAAAAAAGTACTGCCGCAAGGGTTCAGAATCACCCTGCAGCCTGTATCAAAATTCCCCGCAGCCTGTGCAAAACTACTCTGCACACTTATAGGTATCCGCCGCTTACCGGGAACGCAAAAGGCAGACAGCAGAATCAGAAAACCGCTTCTTTTCTAACTCTGTTGTCTGCCTTTTTGTAAACGAAGTCTGCTGGCAGACTTCTGTCTCAGCCGATCCTTAACTGAAATTTTCTGGCCTCTTTTTCACTGTCAATCTTTTCAATCTCTGCGCCCAGGCTGCGAAGCTTCTCATCAAAGTTTTCATAGCCTCTCTGAATATAAATGATATCGTCAATAATGGTGATCCCCTCTGCGGCCAGTCCTGCAATAACCAAAGCAGCACCTGCCCGAAGATCC
>ENA-ORTM01003164-ORTM01003164.1-human-gut-metagenome-genome-assembly--contig:-NODE-3164-length-11731-cov-2.801387_pt1 | contig 11731 bp, 10 predicted proteins | sample MGYA00241909_ERZ509182 | MGnify/ENA primary metagenome ERZ509182 (study PRJEB26280, sample SAMEA2338855) | human gut metagenome | biome: human gut; feature: human-associated habitat; material: faeces...
TTAAAGAAGTTCCTTTAAATCCAAAGGCCTCTCTGATTTTATTTTCCAGATATCTGGAATTTACTTCCAGTTTTTTATCCATTAGATCAGATATGGCAAGCAATAATTCATTATTTGTCATAGTTCCTTCCTCCTCATATGATCTTATTCAGTCAGATTCTGCTGTTGGCCGTCAACTCGCCGGTTACAGATACGGTATCGATACAGATTTAACCGAAAAATCTATCAATAGAATGTGATCTTTCTTTTGATTATTATATCTGGAAAAGACAAAGAAGTCAATGGGTTTATAAAATAAAAATATAAAACATATTGATTGTGAAAGAGAGCAATTATTCTGCCAACTCTCCCCACACTTCATACAGTTCCTCCAGTTCTTTAGACAGGCTGGCTTTTTCCGAGGTGAGACGGGTACATTCCTCCAGATTTGTGAAAATCTCCTCTTTTTCCAACAGGGCGTCGATTTCTTTGTCCCGCGCTTCCAGACTGGCAATTTTCTCCTCCGTTTTTTTCAAATCATTTTGGCGTTTCCGTTCCCTGGCCTGTTCTTCCTTCTTTTTTGCCCAGTCCTCCTTGGCTGTGCCGGAAGCGGCAGATGAGAGGGAAGGAGTTTCTGTTGACTGCTCCGGCGCATAGATTCTGGTCAGCTCTTCATTTTTCTCCAGGTAGTAGTCATAATTTCCAATATAATTCACCAGCGTGTTGTTTTTCAAATCCAGAATCCTGGTAGCAGTCTGATTGATAAAGTAACGGTCATGGGAGACGTAGAGCACGGTTCCGGTGTACTGGTTGACTGCATCCTCCAGGATCTCCTTGGATACAATGTCCAGATGGTTGGTGGGCTCGTCCAGAATGAGAAAATTGGCCTGGGAGAGCATTAATTTCGCCAGAGAGACCCGTCCCTGTTCCCCTCCACTTAAATCGGAGATCCGCTTAAACACATCGTCGCCGGTGAACAGGAAGGCTGCCAGCACATTGCGGATCTCTGTGTTGGTCAGATTGGGATAAGTATCAGAAAGCTCGTCAAACAGAGTTTTATCCTGGTGAAGTATCTGATGCTCCTGATCATAGTAACCGATGTGTACCTTTGTGCCTAGGGTGATGGTGCCTGCATCCGCTTCTGTCAGCTGATTGATGATCTTCAGGAGCGTGGTTTTTCCAGTCCCGTTGTCTCCGATGATGGCCACCTTTTCCCCACGCTGGATTTGAAAGTTCAGATTGGAGAAAAGCGGTTCCCGGTAGGCTTTGGACAATCCCTCTACTGTAAGCACATCATTTCCGCTGGTGATCTTTGGCTCCAGGGTGAGGCGGATTTCCACATCCTGTTCCACCGGTTTTTCCAGAACCTCCATTTTTTCCAGCATTTTTTCTCGGCTTTCTGCCCGGCGGATGGATTTTTCCCGGTTAAAGGAACGCAGCTTGGCGATGACCTCCTCCTGGTGTTTGATTTCCTGCTGCTGATTGAAGTAGGCTTTCCGCTGGATTTCCCGGATCTGTTTTTTCTTTTCTGCATAGGCGGAGTAGTTTCCGGAGAAAGACATCACCTTTCCCTGGTCGATTTCAATGACCTTGGTCACTACGCGGTTAAGAAAATACCGGTCATGGGAGACGATGATCACAGCGCCCTTATAATTCATCAGATAGGTTTCCAGCCAGGCGATGGAGTTTAAGTCCAGATGGTTGGTAGGCTCATCCAGAAGGATAATGTCCGGATTGGACAAAAGCAGCTTGCCCAGGGCCACCCTGGTTTTTTGTCCGCCGGAGAGCGTATCCACCTGTTTGGAAAAATCATCTTCTGTAAAGCCAAGTCCCTTTAACACACCGGTAATTTCGCTTTGGTAGCTGTATCCGTTTTGCTGTTCAAAAGCAGTGGAGATCCGGTGATACTGATCCATCAGCGCTTCCAGAGCTTCGCCGGAAAGGCTTCTCATCTGAAGCTCCAGGCGACGCATTTTTTCTTCCATTTCAATCACATCCCGCTTGGCCTCTGTCAGTTCCTCATGGATGGTGTGATGTCCGGTGAGCATGTTCTGCTGAGCTAGGTAGCCTAAGGTTTTTCCTTTTGAAATGATCACTTCCCCGCTGTCTGCAGTCAGTTCTCCTATAATGATTTTTAATAAGGTTGATTTTCCGGCTCCGTTGACTCCCACAATGGCGGCCTTTTCATGATCCTCAATATGGAAAGACGCATTGCATAGAATTTCATTGGTTCCGAACGCTTTATTAATATCCTGACATGATAATATCATAGGTCTTTTTCATCCTTTGCCATTCTTTCTTTGTCGTATTGCTTTTGCAGGTTTCTCTGCAGTTTTTCTGACTCATGCTTTTTTCTGTCTGCATGGTGCTTCTTCCATTATAATGGAAATATTATAAAAAACAACTGGATTTTCAAGATTGGCGCTTCTTGCATTGACAGTTTTTTAACAGAATATTATAATAGAATAGATTATAAGTGGAAGTAAGCGTTTGCAGAAACTAAACAGAAGTGGGAGGGGAATATGGAAGAGAGAGCGATTTCAAAAGCCGTTGTAAAGCGGCTTCCCCGGTATTACCGATATCTGGGAGGGCTGTTGGAGAATAAGGTGGAACGGATTTCTTCCAATGATCTTAGCAGTCAGATGAATGTGACTGCCAGCCAGATCCGCCAGGATTTAAACAATTTTGGTGGTTTTGGGCAGCAGGGATATGGATATAATGTAAAATATCTTTACACAGAGATCGGAAAGATTTTGGGCCTGGATAAAACCTACAATATGATTATTGTAGGTGGAGGAAATTTAGGCCAGGCATTGGCGCATTATGTGAAATTTGAGAAGAGAGGTTTTCGGGTTATCGGGATATTTGATGTGAATCCCAGGCTTTCCGGGGTATCCGTCCGGGGGATTCCTATCCTGATGATTGATGAACTGGAGCATTTTTTAAAAGAAAACCAGGTAGATATTGCGGCGCTGACGCTGCCTGCAGCAGGTGCTGAGCAGGTGGCCCCAGTACTGGTGGAGAATGGTGTGACTGCGTTCTGGAATTTTGCCCATACGGATCTGCATCTTCCAAAGGATGTGATTGTTGAGCATGTCCATTTGTCTGAGAGCCTGATGCAGCTTTCTTACAGGCTGAATCACAGGAACAAGGAGCAGGAAGTAGAATAATATGAAGTATGTGTTAAACAGCATAGAAATGAAGCAATGGGACAGTGCCACTATAAATGAGAAAGGCATCCCTTCCATGGTTTTGATGGAGCGGGCAGCTCAGGCAGTTGTCAGGGAAGTGAAGAGATGTTTGCAAAAGAGGGAAGGAAGCAGGGCTCCCCAGATCAGAGTGTTGGTTCTTTGCGGCTCCGGAAACAATGGGGGTGACGGTTTCGCCGCCGCCAGGCTTCTCATGCTGGATGGTATCCATACAGAAGTATGGTTTGTGGGGAAGGAGAGTTCTCTCACACAAGAAACTGCCCTGCAAAAGGAAATTTATGAAAATTATGGGGGGATTTTTTGCAGAAATCCCGAACCGGATGAATATACTATAATAGTGGACGCACTTTTGGGTATCGGTCTTAGCCGGCCTGTGGAAGGCGCCTATGCGGAAGCAATCCATCGGGTTAATGAATCAGGCCGGCCTGTGGTGGCCGTGGATTTGCCTTCCGGTATCAGCGCAGACACAGGGGAAATATTGGGCTGTGCGCTTCGTGTGTCTGTCACCGTCTGTTTTGCTTATCCCAAAATTGGCGCGCTTTTGTATCCCGGAGCAGAGCTTTGCGGAAAACTTAAGGTGAAGGATATTGGCGTTTACTGCGAAGATGGGGATACCTTTACTTATGACAAGGGGGATTTATCCAGGCTGCCAGTGAGAAAACCAAGGGCCAATAAAGGAACTTATGGGAGGGTGCTGATCATCGGCGGCGGAGAGAATATGGCTGGAGCGGCGCTCCTATCGGCAAAGGCAGCCTACCGAACTGGCTGCGGCCTGGTGCAGGTGCTGGCAGCGGAGAGCAGCAGAGTTCCCATTCAGACGAATCTGCCGGAAGCGGTGTTTGCTTCCTGGGATCAGGAACAGGCATTGGAGACACGGCTTCCATGGGCGGATGCAGTGGGAATTGGGCCGGGACTTGGCAAGTCTCAAGAGGCTCGAGAGCTTTTAAAGAAAGTTCTGCTGTTATGGAAAGGACCTCTTTTGGTGGATGCTGATGGGCTGAATATTCTTTCTGAATGTCCGGAGTATCTGTCAAACACAGAAGCAAAGATCATTGTCACTCCGCATCCGGGTGAGATGGCCAGACTTCAGAAAAGCGAAGTGAAAGAAATTTTAGGACACTTTCAGAAAAGTGCGGGATCCTACGCAGAGCGCTATCATCTGGTGTGCGTGCTCAAGGATGCCAGAACCCTTGTTTCCGATGGAAAAAAGCAGTATATCAATACTTCGGGAAATGAAGGTATGGCTGTGGGCGGTTCCGGGGATGTGCTTACAGGCATCATTACCAGTCTTCTGGCCCAGGGACTGGAACCCTTTGAGGCATCCTGTCTGGGCGTATATCTTCATGGTCTGGCTGGGGATGCGGCAAAAGACAGCCTTGGTTCCCGCAGCATGACCGCAGGGGATATTGTGAATGGAATATCAGAAGTTCTAGGAAAACTGGAGGATTAGCATGGAAACACACAGCAGAGTATACGCAGCCATTCATCTGGATGCGCTGGAAGAAAATTTTCGGCAGATAAAGGCAGCAGTAAAGGACGGCACAAAAATGGTGGCAGTGGTAAAAACAGACGGATACGGACATGGTGCTGTCCCCATCGCAAAACGTATGGAGCCTGAAAATGCTATCTGGGGATTTGCCACAGCCACAGTGGAGGAAGCCCAGGAGCTGCGGGCAGGTGGAATCGAAAAACCGATTCTGATTCTTGGCTTTACCTTTCCGGAGCACTACGAAACCATTGCCAATCTGGATCTTCGCCCTACGGTGTTTAAGTTGTCTATGGCAGAGCAGCTCTCAAAAACAGCTGGGAAACTGGGAAAAGTAATCAAGGTACATTTTGCCCTGGATACGGGGATGAGCCGAATTGGCTTTTCAGATACCGATGAATCGGTGGAGGAAATTCGGAAGATCCTAAAACTGCCGGGGATTGAAGCGGAGGGCTTGTTTACCCATTTTGCCAGAGCGGACGAGGAGGATAAAAGCTTTACGCACATTCAGTTTCAGCGGTATCAGGAATTTTGCAGAAAATTAGAGGAAGCGGGTATCTGTATTCCGGTTCATCATTGTTCTAACAGCGCCGGCATCCTGGAATTTCCCCAGACCAATCTGGATATGGTTCGTCCGGGAATTATTATTTATGGCATTTATCCGTCGGATGAGGTAAGACAAGATCAAATCAGGCTTCGCCCTGTGATGGAATTAAAAAGCCATATCGCTTACATAAAAGAGGTGGAGGCCAATGTGGCGGTAAGCTACGGAGGAACCTATGTCACCAGCAGAAAGACTCGGATTGCTACCATACCGGTAGGGTATGGAGACGGTTACCCCAGAAGCTTAAGCAATAAAGGGTATGTGCTTATCGGCGGGAAAAAAGCCCCCATCATCGGTAAAGTATGTATGGATCAGTTTATGGTGGATGTGACTGACATTCCGGCAGAGGAGCTGCAGGAGGTAACTCTGATGGGGAGAGACGGGGAAGAGGAGCTGCCTGTGGAGCGGTTAAGCGAACTATCAGGACGTTTTCCCTATGAATTTGTCTGTGATATCGGAAAGCGGGTTCCCAGAGTTTACATAAAGTAAAGGTACAGACAGAAATGCTGAATACACCAGACGAACATGGAAATACTAAAGGTAACAGGAAAAACCTTTGTATTGGAGTGTGAAATGTGTGAATATTCGTCGCGGAGATATTTATTATGCAGATCTGCGTCCGGTGGTGGGATCGGAGCAGGGCGGGATACGTCCGGTGCTGATCATTCAGAATGATGTTGGAAACCGCCACAGTCCTACCGTAATCTGTGCTGCTATTACATCGAAGATGAAGGCAAAGCTGCCTACGCATGTGGAGATTGAGGCGGGAAAATATGAGATCGTCCGGGATTCTGTGATTTTGCTAGAACAGCTTAGAACCATTGACAAGCGCAGGTTAAAAGACCGGGTCTGCCATCTGGATTCCGAGGCGCTGCGCCAGGTGGATCGGGCTCTTCAGATCAGTCTGGAACTGCTTACATAGGCGGTCTTAAGAATCCCGGCTTGACGAAAGAGAAAGAAAATGATATATTTTGTTAAGCTGTTCCCATTATGACGATGGGAGAAACAGGCAGAAACAAAAGATAAAATGGAATTGTTCAGAGCCGGTCAAAGCCTGCGAAACAAAGGGCAAAGAACTATTTTGCAGAAGGGTTCTGAACAATTGCAGAAAGATTTACAAAAAGGAGCGTATCATAGAAAATGGACAGTAGTGGGGTCCCTCTTATAGGGGCCGTTATATTCATGGTGTTGTTGCTGGCTGACTTTGTTTTGTCTGGTTTTGGAACTGCTGTGCAGACGGTTACAGAGAGCAGTTTTGAACCTTACGAAAAAGAGGAACCTGAGAAGATCCGGGAGATTCTGAGATGGAAGAATAATCCAAAGGCACTGATACATACCTGCTGGCTGATGCATATTCTCACAGCAGCAGGAGGAACGTACGGGTTGCTCTGGGGATTTTCAGAATCGGACTGGCTGCTGCTGATCATTTCCATGGTGCTGATCTATGTGATCGGGAAGGGAATTCCCCATCTTGCCGGAAATAAATATGCCGTTTCCTGGTGCAGAGGCCTTTTGCCTGCTGTAAAAGCCATTGTGACGGTGTGCTATCCGGTTACCTATGCACTTACTGCCATTGTGTATCTTCTGGCACGGCTGTTTGGCATTGATCCCCACCTTCTGGAGGATGAGGTGACAGAAGATGAAATCATTTCCATGGTGAATGAAGGCCATGAACAGGGAGTGCTGGATGAACATGAGGCGGAGATGATTCAGAATATTTTTGAGCTGAATGACAAGGAAGCCCAGGATGTGATGACCCACCGGAAAAACATTGTGGCGATCAATGGATGCCTGAATTTGTCAGAAGCCATCTCTTTTATGGTGGAGGAGAGCAATTCCAGATTTCCGGTGTATGAGGAAGATATTGACAATATCATTGGCGTACTCCATTTTAAGGACGCTATGATTTTTCACAATAAAAAACAGTATGATAACTGGCTGATCAAGGACATTCCGGAACTGATTCGCCCGGTGATCTTTATTCCGGAGACCAGAAGCTTGGACCGGCTGTTTCGCAGTATGCAGGCTCAGAAGCTCCAGATGGTGATCGTGGTGGACGAGTATGGAGAGACGGCAGGCCTGGTGACCATGGAAGATATTCTGGAAGAGATTGTAGGAAATATCCAGGATGAATACGATGAGGATGAATGTTTTATTATACCTGATGAGGATGGAAGCTATCGCATGGACGGTATGACGCCTCTGGAGGATGTGGCGCAGACGCTGGGGATTGCCTTTGAAGAGGAGGATTATGAGACTCTGAACGGCTATCTGATCTATCGGATGGATCGAATTCCGGAGGAGGATGAGCAGTCTGTCATTGAGGAACAAGGTTATTCTTTCCAGATACTGGAAGTAGAGAATAAAACAATTAAATGGGTGAAGGTAAGGAAAAAACTGGAGCCTCCCGCAGAAGAAAGCGGAGATCAGGAAGATACAGCAGAAAGGGAGTAAGTATATGTCAGGACATTCAAAATTTGCCAACATTAAGCATAAGAAGGAAAAAAATGATGCTGCCAAGGGTAAGATCTTTACCATCATTGGCCGCGAGATTGCCATTGCAGTAAAAGAGGGCGGTCCGGATCCTGCAAACAACAGCAAGCTTAGGGATGTTATTGCTAAGGCAAAAGCCAACAATATGCCAAACGATACCATTGACCGGGGTATCAAAAAAGCTGCCGGGGATATCGGATCTGTAAATTACGAGCACGTTACCTATGAAGGATACGGTCCCGGAGGAATCGCCATTATTGTAGAGGCTCTGACGGATAACAAGAACCGCACCGCAGCTAATGTTCGAAGCGCTTTCACCAAGGGAGGAGGAAGCATCGGTACCCAGGGATGCGTTTCCTACAGCTTTGATAAAAAGGGGCAGATTATCATTGACAAAGAAGAGTGTGAGATGGAGGGAGACGATCTGATGATGCTGGCATTAGATGCCGGCGCAGAGGATTTTTCCGAAGAGGCGGACAGCTTTGAGATCATTACGGATCCGGATGCTTTCAGCGCGGTGAGACAGGCTCTGGAGGATCAGGGAGTGGCTATGGCTACCGCCGATGTGACCATGATACCCCAGAACTATGTGGAGGTTACAGATGAGGCTGTATTAAAGCAGCTGAACCGTACTCTGGATCTTTTGGATGAGGACGATGATGTGCAGGCTGTTTACACGAACTTGGATGAATAATCATGTTTCGGGAGTCAGCTCTGAGAAAGTACCCATAAGGAGAAGGCAATGAGCGAAAATAATTATCTGATTGGTTTACAGGGGATGAAATCCATGCTGGTTGATATTGAGAAACCCATGGACTCCTTTAAGAAAAAATATTATGAAAGCCGTTTTACCAGCATTTATGACCAGTATCTCCCCGCCCTGGATGCCATTGAGACTGTTTACTCCAGCGTAATGGAGCCGGAGGCATTTGTCCACAATATGGCTGAGGCGCTGGTGGAGACCGCGGTAGGGAAGATGGAGGAAGAGCCGCGGAAAAATAAAAAGGAAGCTGTCATGATGGATATGAATCTGGTGATGGCAGTGTATGTATTTCCTATGATCCTGAAATACAAAGGAAAATCTTCCCAGCCTCTGGTGGACGAGATTATGGCTCAGTGGAAAAAGGCTTTTCCGCGTTCCAATATTCAGCCTGCGGAGTATGAATACATTGAGAAAGGCTTTCATAAGAAATTCTGTTATATTACCACGGCTGTATGCCAGACCTTCGGTAAGCCGGATGACTGCTACGAGCTGACCCTGCTGCGAAATTACAGGGATCACTATCTGGCTGAGCTTCCAGAAGGGGAGGAGATTATCAAAGCCTACTATGACGTGGCCCCCACGATTGTAAAACATATCAATAAACAGAAGGATTCCTCTGATATCTATCATGGTATCTGGACCCGGTACCTGTCTCCCTGTATTCATTTGATTGAAGACGGCAGGAATGAAGAGTGTAAGGAGCTGTATAAACAGATGGTGGAGGAGCTTCAGAAAGAATATTTTTATACAGAAAATTAATCGACGCGTATAAAGTCCCGTCTCCCGGAGAAACTAAGAAGGATTTAGTTTTTCCGGGAATTTTTTTAAGGACGGTGATCAGATGAAAACTACAGTATGTGGAGCAGCAGGACAGCGAAAGGGGAAAGACCTGCCGGCAGCGCGAGGAAGTAAGATGGGTGAGAATCTGTCGGAGGCCAATAGAAATACGACCGGTGAAAAGCTGCCTGGTAAAAAAGCAGAAAAGGGAGGCGGCAAAGCCCAGAGCCAGACTACATTAGGTGAAGAGGAGAAAGAGAACCTGCTGGAACTGGGGCAGGTGAATTTTGGAAACAGCATCCACCTGCTCAGTGTGATTGGGGAGATCGAAGGACATGAGTGCCTTCCAAGCAATTCCAAAACAACAAAATATGAACACATTCTGCCCCAGTTGGCGGCGATAGAGGAAAACGAGAAGATTCAGGGGCTTTTGATTCTTTTGAACACCGTAGGCGGAGATGTGGAGGCAGGACTGGCCATTGCGGAAATGATCGCCAGCCTCAGCAAACCTACGGTATCTTTGGTGCTTGGGGGAAGTCATTCCATTGGCGTTCCCATTGCAGTATCTGCGGACTATTCTTTTATTGTAAAATCCGGCACCATGGTGATCCATCCGGTGCGCATGAGCGGAACGGTCATCGGCGCGCCCCAAACCTATGATTATTTTCAGCAGATGCAGGATCGGATTTTGGATTTTATTACGGATCACAGCAAAGCGCCGAAGGAGCGGCTGATGAAGCTGATGCTGGACACAGGAATCCTTACCAAAGATCTGGGAACGATTCTGGTGGGGCAGCGGGCTGTGACAGAAGGGCTGATTGATGAGGTAGGAGGAATCAGTCAGGCTGTGGCAAAGCTAAAAGAGCTGGTGGCTTATCATTCCAGAAATTAGTAGCTATTTTTCAAAAATTATGATAGAATGGCAGAAGTGAGGCTGCGGCAGACCGATTTGGAAGATGGAAAATCAGCCAGGAAGCTGCCGCAGTTATGCTGTGTACGGTATATTTTTTTCAAGGATAAAATATAGTATCAGTACAGGATGCATCCAAAGATGCGGATGCAAGAGAAAATGAGGTTATTCGGAGGAGGAGTATATGTCTGTTTTACAATCTATTTTTCTTGGTATTGTTCAGGGCCTGACGGAATTTTTGCCGGTAAGCAGTTCCGGCCATTTGGCTATCATACAAAATTTCTTTCACATTGACACAGGAAGCAGTATCTTGTTTGATATTCTGTTACATATGGGAACGCTTCTGGTGGTGTTTGTGGTTTATTGGAAAGACATCTGGAAACTGATTTTGGAGACTTTTCATATGCTGGGAGATATTTTCTGCAATTTTAGGACTTTTCTTACCAAAAAGAAGCAGGAGAACCAGCCTAAGTACCGCCGCATTGTGCGCACCAATTATCGGAAATTTGTGGTACTTCTCATCGTTTCTACCATTCCCACCGGGATTATGGGCTTTTTAGGTGCAAAGCTGATTAAGGATGCCAGCAGCACTCTTCTGATTCCAGGTATCTGTCTTTTGATTACCGGCGTTTTGCTTCTGATTTCTGACCGGGCGGAAGACTGCCATAAAATTCCCAAGGACGTTACATACAAAGAAGGCGTGCTGGTGGGGATTGCTCAGGGTTTTGCTACCCTTCCGGGACTTTCCCGATCTGGAACTACCATCACCGCCTGCCTGCTGTGTGGATTTGACCGCCGTTTTGCAGTGAAGTATTCCTTTATCCTCTCCATTCCGGCTATTCTGGGAGCAGCAGTTCTGGAGATTTCGGATGTGGGAAGTGAAGTGATCACAGGCGGCCTTGTAGGCACCTATGCGGCAGGCGTCATCGCTGCAGCTCTGGTGGGTTATGTGTGCATTAAAACCATGCTGGTGGTGGTGAAAAATAAAAAATTCAAGTATTTCGCATATTACTGCTTTGCTGTAGGGATTATTTCGATTGTGGGAAATTTTGTCCTGTAATCAAAGTCTGCGCAGTAAAGAAAATCAAAGACTGGAGATATTAAATGGCAACAAAAGGAAAAACTACGAAACAGACAGGAACGAAAAACAGCAGCGGAAGGAAAGCCTCCGGTACCAGGAAAACTTCCGGTACCAGAGGAGCTTCCGCAAAAAGCACTGCTTCCAAAACAGCTGGAAAGAGGACCGCTGCCAAGACCGGAACGCAAAAAAGGAGCGAAGCGAAAAGGGAGGCGGAAAAGGAACGGACAGATCCGCGACTTTGCTATGAGATTTTTCTTTGGGCTGTTTTAGCCTGCTCGATCCTGCTCTTTATCAGCTATCTGGGTATCGGCGGTTTTGTAGGCCAGGCGGTAAGTTCTTTTTGCTTTGGTTGTTTTGGATTTTTGGCCTATCTGTTTCCCTTTGTGCTGTTTTTCATGACAGCTTTTTTAATTTCCAACCGTCATAGTC
>ENA-ORTM01003169-ORTM01003169.1-human-gut-metagenome-genome-assembly--contig:-NODE-3169-length-11702-cov-5.576114_pt1 | contig 11702 bp, 10 predicted proteins | sample MGYA00241909_ERZ509182 | MGnify/ENA primary metagenome ERZ509182 (study PRJEB26280, sample SAMEA2338855) | human gut metagenome | biome: human gut; feature: human-associated habitat; material: faeces...
CATGGCACACGCTGGGCTTTGACACCTCCATGTGCCGGGCCACATCTACGGAGCGCACCATACTGCGTTTCTTTTGGAGAACAAGGATGGTTTCCAGGTAGTCCTCCCCGGACGCATGAAGTTTCATTAAGACCTCCCTTATGCAGATAATTTCTGTTCGGCGTTCCACATGGCTGCATACTTTCCGTCTTTAGCCAGCAATTCATCGTGAGTACCAGCTTCAGCAATCTTTCCGTCAGATACCACAAGGATTTGATCTGCATTTTTGACGATGGAAAGGGTATGAGCAATCATTACCACAGTCTTTTTCTCTTTCAGCAGATTGGCGATGGCCTGCTTTACTGCCAGTTCGTTCTCGATGTCAAGGGACGCTGTTGCCTCATCCAAAAGCAGGATCGGGCTGTTTTTCAGAATAGCGCGGGCGATTGAAATTCGCTGACGCTCACCGCCGGAGAGAAGGTTTCCGTTCTCGCCGGTCGGCGTATCATATCCCTTTTCCATCTTGCGGATGAAGCCGTCACAGTTGGCCTCACGGCAGGCAGCCTCGATTTCCTCGTCCGTGGCATTGGGGCGGGCGTGCCGGATATTCTCACGAATGGTATCATCAAAGAGAAATACATCCTGATCTACCATAGAGATTTGTTCCAGTACACGCTCTGCGGCCACATGGTTGATCGGTTTGCCGCCGATTGAAATGGTTCCTCCATTGGCCTCGTAGTATTTTGCAATCAGGTTCAGAATGGTGGATTTGCCGGAACCGGAGTCCCCGACAATGGCAGTGAGCTTCTGGTCTGGCACCGTAAAGGTGGCGTGTTTCAGCACCGGCTCTCCGGGTACATACGAGAAGTCCACATTGTCAAAGGTAATTTCATGTGTGGCAGTATGAAGCGGCTCCATACTGCCGGTTTCCTCTGGTTCTTCAATAATGTCTACAACTTTATCTTTGGAGATTTTCAAGTTTTTGTAGCTCATCAGGCCACGGGAGATGGAGTCCGAAAGTTTTGCAAGCAGCATGGGCAGCATACAAATTAACAAATAGGAAATCGGGTCCAGTTTCCCGGACAGCATAGGGATAGAAGCCGCCCATATCATTACAGGTAGTCCGATCCACAGAAAGATACATTGTATTGCATTTGTCGGAATACCATGTTTCTCGTAGTTGTAGCTCACATCACTGAAATGTTGTAGAGTAGATGTTACCGTCTCATTTTTTGTCCCGCCAATACCATAGGCCCGAAAGGTCTGAATACCCGTGGCATATTCCACAATGCTACTGACTGTTTCGGCGCTGACAGCGTTTTTCTCTGTACCATACTTGCGGACAACCCGGAAAGAGAGCCAGAGAAACGGAATTAAAACCAATTCGACGCAGGCAAGGATAATGCCTCCCGGCAGCCAGATACAGCCTACAAAAATAACCATCATCGTGCAGAAGGTAATATGTTTCACAATATCTCCAACTGTATGAGTAAGGATTTTTTCATAGTTATTGACATCGCTGGTAACGATGTTGATGTATTGCCCAGTCTGGCCTTGCGTAAATCTGGACAGAGGTATGCGCTTTATTTTATCTCCCAGGAATAGCCGGGTACGGTTGCTGACCGCTGCACCACCGATCTGACTTTGTGTATAGCCAACGCTGTAAATCACAATACGCAGAATGAAAATGCCGCCTAAAAACAGAGAAAGCCGGAGCAGAGAGGGCGAGTTGATTGTACCATTCCACAGCATTTTCATTGCTTCATAAAGGAGCAGAAAGTTAAAACCGGACAGCATACCTTCCACAACATTTAGAACCATACCAAGATAAAACCGGCTATTTTTCTTTAATGGATTTTCACGCATGATCTGCACCTCCTTCCAACTGATAAGTAATATTGCGGGCCGTTTCATAATCTGTCCATGCCTGATTGTAATAAGCATTATCCTGCCGGACTTCATCATGTGTTCCTACACTCGTAATCGTGTGATTTTCGACAACGGCTACCCGATTGCACATTTTCAAGGCCCCCAGCCGGTGAGCGACAACGATTACCGTCTTGCCTTTGCACAGGTTTTCAATAGCCTTATCAATCTCCACCTGATTTTCGGGGTCTGCGGCACTTGTAGCCTCGTCTAAAATCAGAATAGGTGCATTTTTCAGGATAGCACGCGCTATTGCAATCCGCTGCTTTTCGCCGCCGGAGAAGCGGGAACCGAAACTCCCCACCTTCGTATCGTAACCGTCTGGTAAAGACATGATAAAATCATCAATCTGAGCTTCTTTTGCGGCAGCCCGCACTTCTTCCAGAGTGGCATTGCTGCCCATACGGATATTTTCAAACACGCTGTCACGGGTAAGAAAGGTCTTTTGGAATACAATCGCTATATTCTGCAAAAGTGTTTCGTAGTTGATCTCCTTGACATTCTTACCGCCTATCAGTACCTCGCCTTCCTGCACATCGTAAAAACGGGAAATCAATTCAATCACGGTGCTTTTTCCTGCGCCGGAGCGACCTACCAGAGCCATACGCTCTCCATTTTTGACTTTTAGATTACAATGTTCCAGAACATTTACCTTACCATCGTAAGAAAACCGCACATTCCGCAGTTCAATGTCGTGTGCCTGGGGAAAATCACCGCCACCCTCATAAATCGGCAGCTCTAAAATTTCCTCTGTTTTTGTAACCGCCTTGAGTACCTGCGCCATATTGCTGGATATTTCCTGCAAAGGACGGATCTCCGTCAGGTACATGGAACCGACAAAAGCAAACAACAGGAATACACTGGCTGTAATGGAACCATTCAGGAAAAACATACCGCCCAGCGGCACCAGCAACAGCATCCCGCACTCAATCACAACGATAAAAGAAGCGTAAAATGGCCCCATCCGTTTAGACATTTCATTCCAAACATCATTTTCCTCTTTTACAGCAGCAGAAAATTTCTGAAATGATTTACTTCCCATGTTATAGGCTTTTATCAGCTTCATACCGCTGATATACTCCACCATTACGGAGTTCAAATTAGCAACAGATTGATTGGCACGCCCCATCATGCTGGATGCTCCCATAAACATCCCGCACATGACGAATAACGCCAATACCAAAGGCACCAGCGATACCAATGCCAAAGGTACATTTACGGTCAGAAGGTAAATAAACACCACCACCGGCCCTATAAGGTAACAGATCAATTCAGGCACATTGTGGGCCAGAAACAGTTCCAGCTTTTCAATGTCCTCATTCAGAACCGTTTTAATCTCGCCGGTGCTGCGTTCATTCAGCGCACCAAGAGGTACTTTTGCCATGTGGTCGATCACCATACAGCGCACCTTCAGCAATGCACGATAGGCCCCTTTGTGAGATGCCACACCAGATGCACCAAACAATAAAAACCGGATAACGATACCGCCAGCGATTATGCCAGCATCCCGAATAACAAATTCTGTGGTACAGGTTCCTGTATAGACAGCACTCATCAGACTGTAAATCCCGTAATAAGGGATCATGGTACAAATTCCACTGAAAAAGGATAAGATGACCGCCAGATACATCCAATATTTTTCTTTTCCAGCCCATTGGAGCAAGAGCCTGATTGAACTGCTCTTTTTCTCCTTCTGCATAAACTCACTCCTTTCATATCCATTCAACGGCTATATAGAAAATAGTTTTTTAGATTTTCTTCATTATCCGGAACCAACGGAAGATCATCGCACTGCTCTCCGTGGTCAATATGAAGAACGCGGGAACAGGTACGGCAGACAAATTCATAATCGTGGGTTACGACAAAAATTACTTTCCCCATAGCAGAAAGCTTTTGGATCAGCAACGCAACCTGCTCCATACTATCGAAATCCAAACCGCTTGTGGGTTCATCAAATACCAAAAGCTCTTTTCCACAAATCATGCTGACAGCAACCGCCACCCTCTGCTTTTGTCCCCCGCTGAGTGTGTTCGGATGATGGGTGCGATAGGGTAATAAGCCCAGGCTATCCATTGTTGTTTCAATTAGCGATTTGTCTGGATTGCGGATACCAAAGGAGCATTCCGCTTCTACACTATCAGCAAATAATTCAAAGTTGACATCCTGCATGACCATGTAGGAGCGGCGCAGCCTTTCTTTCCTGTCCTGTGGTTTTTCATTCCACAGGAATTGTCCACTGGCTTCTTTATGTAATCCACACAGAGTACGGGAGAGAGTTGTTTTTCCTGCCCCGTTATGGCCGACAACACCGATGATTTCTCCAATTCCTGCTGAAAGGTTGATATGTTCCACAATGGCCTGTTTCTTATAATACAAGCCCACATCCTGCAATTTCAGGATTTTATTCTCTATCGCGCCTGGACTTGTGAATTGCGGATGTACTTCATGGAGATCCACGGCCCGGAGTCCCATGCGTTTCCGCTCGTCTTTTTCAATAGCCCTGAATTGCTCTGGCGTGTAAATCCCAGCGATTTGTCCCTGCTCCATATAGACAATACGATCCACAACATCCATCAAATAATAGAGTCGATGTTCCGCAATTAAAATTGTCTTTCCCTGTTGCTTAACAAGTTTCAGATGCTTTCTTAAATCTTGTATGGCATCCATATCCAGATTAGAGGATGGCTCGTCCAGCAAGTAAATGTCCGGGTTCATAGCATAAACTGAGGCGAACGCAACTTTCTGCTTTTCTCCGCCGGACAATGCGTGTAGGGAACGATTACGCAGTGACTGGATTTCTAAATCCGCCGCTGTGGTTTCTACTCTTTGGCGCAATTCCTCCGTTGGCATTCCTTGATTTTCAAGGCCAAACGCAATTTCGCTGTCACTGTCAGTATTGAAAAATTGTGTGCGCGGGTTTTGGAATACGCTTCCTACCTTTTCTGATATTTCATACATAGTCAGGTCAGCAATATCTTTGCCATCAATCACAACCTGGCCTATTAATTCTCCGTCATAAAATCGGGGGATGAGTCCGTTTACAAGTCGAGTGATTGTTGTTTTTCCGCAGCCGCTTCGCCCGCACAGCAGGATGCACTCTCCATTTTTGACAGTCAGGTTAATATTCCGCAAACCGCCTTGCTCCCGTCTCTCGTATGAGAAAGTTATGTTTTTCAGTTCAATCATTCAAAACACCTCCCCATAGAATTGCCCCACAAGAAACATGGCAAGGAAGGCAAGGACAACTATGAGGTCGGCTATGCCAAAGCCAATCCTTACATACGAAGTCCTTTGTGTGGGATTTTCAATTCCTCTTGTTACAGATGCGACCGTCAATTCGTCTGCTGTTTTGGATGCAGCCATCATCAGCGGAACATAGATACACTCGATTGTCATAGCCGGATGTAATATAAAATTTTTGAGATTAGGTGATACATCCCGCATCCGCATAGCGTCTTTGATAAAATGCCAGTCCTCCCGAATTGTAGGTACATAGCGCAGCATGACCGCAACAGGAATTACAATCTTCTGTGAAATATGGCTTCGGTTCATGGCAGAGAGAAATTCCCCCACTTTTGTCGTCGAAATGATAATGCCGGACAAAATGCCACAAGGATAAACCTTATGAACCAGCCCCAGGAAAGCAATCAACATTACCTGCACATTGCCGGACGGCATCTGCAACACCGCCTGTGTCAGCAGATAGAAGCCACCATAGACAATAACACCGATAATGGAGTAGCGCACTTTCCCACAAACAATCCCAAAGCAGGCTACCAGCGCAACGACAAGCATTTCATAAAGAAGGGACGGAGCCATCGTTGCCGACAGGACACATAAGAGCAACAGCAGAATTTTTGTGCGGGGGTCTATCCAAAGCCCCCTGCGTTTTTCTCCATTGCTCATGCGGTAATCCCCGCTTTTTCAAACTGCTTTTTGAGCAATTTCTTTCCTACAAGGCCGCTGATAATTCCCAGTACGATAGTTCCCAAAAGGATAACCGGCAACATTCCCGCAGGTGCAGAAGCAGTCATCATGTCAATGTATTCCTGCGAAGTTCCGTTGTTCAGCATTGTTTCAGCCCACGCAGCAGGATCGGCGAAATAAGCCAAAAATACACCGGCAGGCCCAAGGCAGAATAGAGAAAAAGAAGCAATATTCCACTTGATGTTTCGATAACCTTTAGCACCTGCGACGATTTCAGCTACGATGCCCATGACGACATATCCCAAATCCATTGCCCAGTGCATTCCGAGTACATACCAGATAATACCATTGATAATGCCCAAAACGACAATACCACCACGCTTTGGTACTTTTGCTACCATCAGAAGATACACAGGTCCGCAGAGCAGGGCGATCCCAAACGGCTGATAGAAAGTAAGCGCAGGGTTTGGAGCAAACGGAAGGGAGCCGATAAGCTCAAACACGAAAAATAGCGCAGTAAAAATACCAATAGTTACAAGGTCCTTGACTGTAAGACCTTTCTTGTTCAGATACGATGATTGCGCAGACATATCCAAATCCTCCTTTTCAGAGAAGCGTTGCCTTGACGCTCCCCATTTCTTATGTTATATTTAGGTTAGGTGTTGCTAACCACAAATCAAAGATACTCTATTCACATCCTTCTTACAATAGTTTGGAAGGATGTTTGCGTTATCAAGATATAAGTTTGCGCTATCGTGGCAAAGGAGCGAAATGCGTTATGAAGAATAAGATTGAAGATTTCTATGTAACACAATTTGCGGAACGGGGTTTTACACCGGCTCCGAATAGTCTGGACTATTGTGAGGTCGGAACCACCTGGCAGCTAAATGACAAAATCGGGACAGGAACATTCTGGATTTATAACAGACAGGACCTTTTCGACATCAAAATCCACGACTTCTATCTCAACGAGGACACTATTCTGGATTTTAACTGGCCAGAGTGTTTAAGCATCATGCAGTTTGACTCTATCTCTGGTGAGGAACTATCCCCTTATCGCCGATTAGAAGCCGGGAGTGTAAAAAGTTTTATTGGCGGCTATTCCACATATAAAGTTCTCATACATAAAAAAATTCCAATCCGTACGGTTGGAATTGAAATAATGCCAGCTTATTATGAGGATTACTTAAAAGAGCAATATCCTGATGAATATGCAAATCCTCTCAAAGCATTTGAAGCCGTTGGGCAGACAGCGGATTTTCCTGAAATGTCCCGCCTATTAAAACAAGTAGAGGCATACAGAGGCAACGGTATTTCTGCGGGCTTGTTTTATGAAGGAAAAGTGGCCGAAGCTATCTCACTTATTGTAGAGTGGAGCCGTTTACAACAGCAAAGAAAAGAAGTCCGAAAAAAACTATCCGTTCAGGATGTTCAGCAATTAGAAAACCTAACACTGTACCTCAACGATCACTGTATTCAGGATATTCCTTTAGAACAGATCGTGCGTATATCTTGCATGAGTGCCAGAAAACTTCAGACAGCTTTCAAAGAATATCATGGATGCACAATTACAGAATACATACAGCAACGGCGAATGAGTCAGGCAGAAACCCTTTTAGCGAAAACAGATTTATCTATTGGTCAAGTCGCACAAAGCGTTGGATATACAAGTGCGAGTAGATTCGCGGAGTTATTTCGGAAGAGTACGGGCTTATTGCCATTGGAGTATAGAAAAGTCTCACAACGAAAGTAGAAATGAGCGCCAGAGATTGTTCTCTGGCGCTCACCATATTATTGAAATATCAGCTCAGATTGTATAATTTCCTCCACCTGCGCTTTCAGTGTATTCATCAATCCTACCCAGCGCATGGGGTCACGGGCTTTCAGATCCTCGGTTACGCCTGCCGCCTCCATCATGCGGGGCAACATGGCGTCCATCCGTTCACGCGCCGCCCGGTCAATCTCCAACAGGTGCGGGTACAGCTTTTCGCTCAAAATCAAGCTGCTGTAAAGACTGGGCCGGTGTTCCTTCAGGTAGCGTTGCCGCATACGGCCATACTTGCCGATGGCGGCCTCCGGCTGCTCGGAAAGTTTCAGGTCGGGGATGTAGTAATCCCCGCAGCGGGTGTAAGTCAATTCGCTCATGTTCATTCTCCTTTGCACTGTGATGGTTAAACTGCGGCACTGGCCGATACTGTTGCCTTGCGCGGCTCCTGCTTTGGTAACTGGCTGACAGGGATAAAAATGCCTTTTTCCATGTCCTCGGCCCGGATCGCGGCCTTTGCCGCCTCCACCTGGGCCTTGCGCTTGGCGTTGTAGCGTTCTTCCCATTCCTTCTGCTTGCCGTTTGCCTTGCGGCGCAAGTAGTTCTGGTGAAGCCTGTTCTTGCGTTCCTCCTTCTTCCGCAGTTCTTCCTGTTCCTCCGGGGTCAGGGGAACCGGCTGCAAGGCGGGCGGGATATACCGGCCCACAAAATTGAAGTAGATTTCAACCTCCTGTGTGGTGTCCTGGCTGCCTTTGCGGGCGCGTTCATGGACAAGGATTTTCTCTACAAACTCGTTGAGCATGGTATTTGTCAGCGTGTCGAAATTCTCATACTTGTCAATCAGGGCTATAAACTTCTCCGCAGATTTCCGGCTCTGCTCATAGCCGGTAACGGCCTTTTCCAGTTCCGTGATTTCCGCATTGAGAGCGTCCTGCTCTTTGGCATACTGTGCGTCCAGGGCCTCATACCGGGCGTCCGGCAGCTTGCCCAGGGCATTGTCCTCATAGATTTTGCAAATCAGCTTTTCCAGTTCCCCGGCCCGCTTTTGGGCGGCGGCCAGCCGTTTCCGCTTCTTGGATATGTCGGCGGTCTGCTGGGCGGCTTGCGTTTCCTGGACGGTGCGGATAAACTCGGCCCGGTCATTCCTGGAATACTCCGCGATGGCCCGGAGCATATCGGTTATCAGGGTCAGGACAGCCTCGGCCCGGATGCGGTGCTGTGTGCCGCAAAGCGTCCCGCATGGTATTTTGCTGTACTGGCTGCAAGTAAACTGTGGGTCACGCTTGCCATTATTGACGCGATGGACATACATCTTGCCGCCGCAGTCGGCGCAGTACATCAGGCCGGTCAGGGGATGGGCCTCGCCCCAGCCGTCCGGGTAACGCCTGACATTTGCCCGGATACGCTGCACATTGTCAAAGGTTTCCTGGTCGATGATGGCCTCATGGGTATTCTCAAAAATCGTCCACTCGCTTTCGTCAACATAGTGGCTTTTCTTGTCCTTGAAGTGCTTGCGGGTCTTGAAATTGATGGTGTGGCCCAGGTATTCCCGCTTTTTCAGGATGTTCACAATGGTGGATGATCCCCAGCCGTAGGGGTCTTTGACCGGCTTCGTCCTGTTTACTCCTTCGTCAAAGCGTGCCAGATGGACAGCGGGGATTTCAACCTTTGCCTCGGACAGCAGCTTGGAGATTTGATAGGGGCCGTAGCCCTCCATCGTCAGGGAAAAGATGCGGCGTACCACTTCGGCGGCTTCTTCGTCAACAAGCCAGTGTTCCCGCTTCTCGTCCCACAGGTAGCCGTAAATGACAGTGCCGGTCAGGTGCTTGCCGCTCATGCCCTTGGACTTGAACACGGAGCGGATTTTCCGGCTGGTGTCGCGGGCATAAAACTCGTTCATGATGTTGCGGAACGGGGTAAAATCATCATCGCCTTTCAGACTGTCTACACCGTCATTGATAGCGATCAGCCGGACGCCGCGCTGCCGCAAAATCTCCATGACCTGGCCGACTTTCAGATAGTCACGCCCCAGGCGGCTCATGTCCTTTATAACGATGGCCTCCACCCGTCCGGCCTCGACTTCCTCCATCATCGCCAGAAAGCCGGGGCGGTCAAAACGGGTTCCCGATACGCCGTCATCGGTGAAGTGGGTGGGGTTCGGCAGACCGTTCCGGCGGGCAAAGTCCTCCAACATTTTTTTCTGGTTCGATATGGAGTTACTCTCGCCCTGTAACTCATCATCGCGGCTCAAACGCTCGTACAGTGGGGTGATTTTCTCGTTTCTCATGGCTGTACCTCCTGAAATGAAAATGCTCTAAGTGACTGCTTCACTAACCATGACAAAAACCATGATTAAGAAGTCACTTAGAGCATACATCTCCCGCAGCCAGCTTGTACTTTTTGTACTGACGGACGGCGAAGTGGTTGGGCTTCTCTGCCTCCAGCGCGTCAAACATCAGGTCCACGGGGTTCTTGAACTCCTCGTCATCCTCCCGGACCTCCATCGCGTTGATGAACTCGATGAGGGTGGAGAAATTCTGTTCCTCCACCGGGGCCTCGTAGTGGATATACCCAATGAGGGCGCAGTACAAAAGCGTCTCGGCCTTAACCCAAAAATCGTCCCCGGCCTTGCCCTCGCCCTTGGTGTTGGCGATCAGCGTCGTGACCAGTTTCAAGATGTCCTTTTCGGAGTGGATGTAGGCAAAGGGATTATAGTGCATGGACTTCTTGAAGTTGATGGTATTGAGGACTTTGATCCGATAAGGCTCATAGATGTCCTTGCCGTGCTTATCCTTCATGGGCTTGCCGTCCTTGCCCAGCTTGGGTGTGCCGCGCTGAAGCATTTTGCCGCACTCCACCAGGATGGTGCCTTTTGGGTCTGTCACCACATAGGAGCTGTGCATCTGCATCAGGTTCGGTTTCAGCCAGAAGCGGGTCTTGCCGGAACCGGAGCCACCGATCACCAGCACATTTTTGTTTCTGGCGGTCTTGGGGTCCTTGGGGCGGCTGTTCATGGTCAGGCTCTCGGTTTTAGTCAGAATCACATTGTTCTGGAACACCGGGTCGATGTAGGGTGCGATGTCCTCATGGGTGCCCCAGCGGGCGCTGCCATACTCCATACCGTGCCGGTACTTCTTGGCGTTCTTGCTTTTGAGATACACGGCCAATCGCAGGCCAGCGCCGCAGCACAGCCCCACCAGCAGGTCCAAAGGGTGCAGGCTGGGCCACCAGCTGGCCAGCGCCACCGGCAGCGTGGAGAAGAACGAAAGCATTTTTGCCGAAGCGTCCGCACCCACGGCCATCCGCCATCCTTCACCGAAGTTGGTTGCGAACAGCCCCATCAGGATATAGGGCATATTCAGCAAAAGGAGCTTTTTGATGTCAAGTTGCTTTTTCATCTTCATCGTTCCAGCTCCTTCCGCTTGTTCCGGTCCACAACGGCGTGTTTCACCAGCTCTTTGAACTGGCTCAGCTTTGCCAGCACGGACGGACGCTCTGTTTTCTGCGCCTTTCTGACCTTCTTGCCGGTGTACTCGGTAAAGGCAGCGGTCAGGGCATCCGCATCGCGGCCTTTGAAAAAGATCAGGTACTTGGGCGGGGAGCTGCTGCGGTCCTTCTTCACCGCATAGTCAACGCCGTATTTCCGGGCGATCTTTTCAAACTCCTTGATGGAGGGGTCGGTGATCTCGATGTTGGAAACGCCCTGATTCTGGCCGATCAGCTGCTTCACCGTCTGTTTGCCGTGGGGAATCACGGGGGTATCCCGGCTTTTCTGCTTTTGCAGCTTCTTTTCCTTGCGGTGGGCAAGGTACTTGGTGATGGCGGCCTTAAACAGCCGCCCGGTAAACTTTGTTCCGCTGACTACCAGCGTCAAAGTCCTGTTTTCCACTTCCTCCTGCATAGGTCATCGCCTCCTATTACAATAAATTTGGACAGGAAAGCCGGGCAGCCAGTCCGGCTTTCCCTCCATCTCGAGCCTAAGCTACAATAAGGGGAGCAACTGGCTGACCCTTGCCTCCTTGGGCTTTTATGTCCGTTGGAAAGACTGTTAGCCATCCTCTTGTTGCAGCGTTCGATTTGAGCAGGTTGAGCCACCGGATACCGG
>ENA-ORTM01003175-ORTM01003175.1-human-gut-metagenome-genome-assembly--contig:-NODE-3175-length-11693-cov-3.375924_pt1 | contig 11693 bp, 10 predicted proteins | sample MGYA00241909_ERZ509182 | MGnify/ENA primary metagenome ERZ509182 (study PRJEB26280, sample SAMEA2338855) | human gut metagenome | biome: human gut; feature: human-associated habitat; material: faeces...
AATTGTTTCAGTAATTTTAATTGGTTTTTTTACAGCTTCTGCCATTTTTAATGTTTCCTCCTATTATTTATAATTACGCTGCGCCTTTTGGGAGAGCGCAGGCAGCCTCACAGCCTGCGTTCCCTTCTCGCCTGTATGAAAACCTTCCTCTCCATTCAGGCTCAGGCTTCAGCAAGATGCAGTTATACTCCAAAGATTGCCATGAAGGTACCGGCCGCTACGGCTGTACCGATTACACCTGCAACGTTGGGGCCCATGGCATGCATCAGCAGGAAGTTGGTGGGATCTGCCTCCGCACCTACCTTCTGGGATACACGGGCTGCCATAGGAACGGCAGACACACCTGCGGAACCAATCAGCGGATTGATCTTGCCGCCGGAAAGTTTGCACATTACTTTTCCAAGAAGAACGCCGCCGGCTGTACCGAAAGCAAAAGCCACGAGACCCAGAATAACGATCTTGATGGTATTCATGTTCAGGAATGCCTCTGCGCTGGTGGTAGCTCCTACAGAAGTACCCAGCAGAATAACCACAATGTACATCAGTGCATTGGAAGCGGTCTCGGTCAGCTGTTTTACCACACCGCTCTCACGGAACAGGTTACCCAGCATCAGCATACCTACCAGGGGAGCTGTGGTGGGAAGCAGCAGACAAACTACAACGGAGATAATGATGGGGAACAAAATCTTCTCCAGCTTGGATACGGGACGAAGCTGCTCCATCTTAATCTTTCTCTCTTTTTCAGTGGTCAAAAGCTTCATAATAGGCGGCTGAATAATGGGCACCAGTGACATATAGGAATAAGCTGCCACTGCAATGGGACCCATCAGATCCGTCTGGCCTAACTTACCTGCCAGGAAAATGGAGGTGGGGCCGTCAGCTCCTCCGATAATGGAGATGGCTGCTGCCGCCTTGCCGTTGAAGCCAAGGAAGATAGCCAGGAAATATGCTATATAAATACCCAGCTGTGCAGCCGCTCCCAGAAGGAAACTCTTGGGGTTGGCGATGAGGGGACCGAAATCGGTCATGGCGCCTACGCCCATGAAGATCAGGGACGGAAGGATACTCCACTCATCCAGTACATAGAAATAATGCAGCAGGCCTCCTGCATGTTCGATTCCCATGGCATCCACATAGGGCGCTGCCATAATATCCGGATAGATATTTACCAGCAGCATACCGAAAGCAATGGGAACCAGAAGCAGAGGCTCAAATCCGTGTTTGATTGCCAAATACAGAAAGATCAGAGCAACTAAAATCATGACATAGTTTCCCCAGGTCAGATTAAAAAATGCTGTCTGATTCAAAAGATTTGACAATGTATTCGTAACGTAAGACATTTTTTACCTCCCAGTAATTTGAAAATTTGGGTCATCAAATTTAGTTCATGGTAGCCAGGGTATCGCCGTTCTCCACAGCTGCGCCTACGGTTACGTCAATGCTGGCAATGGTGCCGTCCTGGGGAGCCACTACCGGAATCTCCATCTTCATAGCTTCCAGAACCACAATGGTATCACCGGCTTTTACAGCCTGTCCTACGCTTGCCTCTACCTTAAATACCTTGCCGGGTACAGAAGCGGTCACTGCTACTGCTCCAGCACCTGCTGCTGCCTTAGGAGCTGCTGCCTTGGGAGCTGCTTTCGGTGCTGCCTTGGGGGCTGCCTGGGCTGCAGGAGCTGCCACAGAGCCAGTGCCTTCTTCTACGGTTACATCATATACATTGCCGTTCACTGTAATGGTATAAGTTTTCATCTTCATTTCCTCCTGTTATTAAGCGTTCTGCCACTTTCTTCTATTTGCTTTCTTAATCGTACGTACTACAAAACCATCTGCAGATGTATGCTCAGATGCTGCAATCGCTGCTGTAATCACAGCTACCAGCTCCAGATCATCTGTAAGATTCTCCTCCTCCACCGGTGCCGGTGCGGGAGCAGATACCGGAGCTGCTGCAACAGCGGCTGCCTTTTCCTTCTTCTTTCCTTCAATCAAATCCGGGATCCAGTGAAGCTGTCCGATAAGGACACTCAAAAACAGCAGCACCAGGAACACAATGCCAAGTCCCATAATGGTGTTGAGACCGGCCTGCTCCATCAGCTTACTCATGGGATACTGGATATTCCACTCCACATCTGTAGTGCCGTCCTTCATATTGAAGGCATACTCAACAGTTACCTTGGTATCCTCGGAAACGCCGTCATAAACCGCCTCGTTGGTAATGATGATCTGGTTTCCCTCTTCTGTCACTTCCTGGCTGGATACTTCCACAAAATTACCCAGTTCTTCTCTCACACCATCCCATTTCATAGCCAGGGCAATCTCAGAATCATTCTGACTGTTGTCCACGACTGCCTGAAGCTGCTCCGGAGTCATCTGAGAAAGGGTGGTCAATGTAGCTGGAATACTCTGCTTCAATGCATCATAATACTGAGCATAGACGCCGCCTTCCGCAGAAGCTGCTGTGCCGTCCTGGGCTGCCTCAGATGCAGCTTCCTCCGCAGCTTCTTCTGCCGCAGCCTCTGTCACTGCTTCCGTGGAAGCCTCTGTCACCGCTTCTGTGGCTTCCTCCGCATAAACGCCGACGGACATCATACCTGCGGTCAAACCAGCTGCAAGTAAAATTGCTTTCAATCTGTTTTTCATATTATTCACCTCACTTAAACCGTTCCGTGTTTTTTAGCGGGACGATCTTCTCTCTTTGTGAACAACATTTCAAATGCGCCAATGACATATTTTCTGGTGTCCTCAGCCTCAATAATGGTATCTACATAGCCTCTCTTGGCAGCTGCCAGCGCGCTGGACTGCAAAGAAGCGTACTCTGCTGCCTTCTCAGACAGAACTGCATTGTCAGCTCCCGGATACATGATCTTAGCTGCCAGCTTGGCATCCATCATGCCGATCTCGGCCTGACTCCATGCAAAGGTCACATCAGCACCCAGCGCCTTGCTGTTCATTACATTATATGCATTGCCGAAGGCCTTTCCGATCACTACATTTACCTTGGGCACTGTAGCGTTTGCAAAAGCATAGGTAAGCTTTGCGGCTGCCTTTGCAATTCTTCTCTCAGAGCACTTATTTGCCTTAAATCCGGTAACATTGGTCAGGGTCAATACAGGAATGCTGAAAGCGTCGCAGAACTCCACGAAGTCTGCTGCCTTATAAGCACCTCTTGCTGTGAGTACACTGTCATACTCTGCGCTCTTGTTTCCTTCCTCATCGTACACCTCAGTACGGTTTGCCACTGCTCCCACAGTCATGCCGTTGAGCTTGATAAAACCGGTCACCATCTCTTTTGCGTAAGCGGCCTTGGTCTCAACGAACACACCATTGTCAGAAATCTGGGACAGAAGGATGGCAGTATCTCCTGCTGCATTTGCCAGATCTGCGCATACCCGGTTCAGATCATCGGTACACTCCTCATAAGAATCGTCATCCTCATTGTTTGCCGGAAGCATCGTTACCAGCTGACGGATACCAGCAAAGATCTCCTCCTCGCTTCCAACAAAATCCACCAGTCCTGCTTCCTCACTCTGGAATGCTGCCGCTGCAGTATCGCAGACCTCTGTTCTGTTTCCGTCCAGAGCATTGGGAGAATTTACAAACAGTTTTGCATTCTTGGACTCCATAAAGGTAAAGTCAGTCAGTCCGGGAACCAGCGCCAATCCGCCGCCGCAGTTTCCAAATACTGCTGTGATCTGGGGAATCACACCGGAAGCCAGGCTCTGTTTCAGATAAATCTCGCCAAAAGCGTTCAGGGCATCTGTTGCCTCCTGAAGTCTTAAACCTGCGCAATCCACCAATCCGATCACCGGAGCTCCCATTTTCATAGCCATATCATAAAGACCTGCGATCTTCTTGGCATGCATCTCGCCGATAGTTCCTCCCAGTACGGACGCATCCTGGCTGTAAACGTATACCAGATTTCCATCGATCACTCCATACCCGGTGATGACTCCATCAGACGGAGTTTCTGTCTGCTGCATGTTGAAATCAGTATTTCTGGCAGTTACAAATCCACCGATTTCAACAAAACTGTTCTCATCAAGCAAAGAATTGATTCTTGTGCTTGCCAAGCTTTGTGCTGTATTACTCATTCTTTCAGCCCTCCATTTTATATTAAAATTTTTCAATTTTCTGCCTTTATAATAATATCCTGTTTTGTGCAAAAAGGCAAGCATTTTTAAAGATTTTGTCAGTTCCCTGTAATACCTTCCGTCCCGATTTCACATAAAAAGAAAATTTTTCAAAATTCTTTCAAGCCAGACAAAAAAGGTAAGTTTTTCTACTGTTTTTTCATATACCAGAGGGAAGCGGGCTACCTCCTCCTGTCCAAGAAAGCAGACAACCCACCCGGCTCTGCCTCCCGTTGTCACAGGAGCCCCCACAGCCCTGGGATATTCTGCCACAGCCCTAAGCGTCTCCTCCGGTTTTAAAAGCATGGAAAGGGAGAGCTCATTTCCTCCCTTGCGATCTGTGGGTCTTTGCTGACCGGCATTTTTCCAAACTGCTCCATCCTCCCTAATAGCCACATTCACAGACGCTTCCGTCCCCTGCTCCACCTGCACAGGAGCCAGAATCACTCCGGACAGATCCAGCGTTTTTTTCTTATAGTTGGAAAATCCGTAATCCATCAGCTTTCTGATATCGGACCATTTATAATTTTTATGATTCGGCCAGCCGCAGGCCAGCAGCGCTGCCACCAGAGTCCTCTCTCCCCTGCGGACGGTTCCCACATAGCAGTATCCTGCTTTCCCGGTAAAACCTGTTTTTCCGGTAAGAGCCCCCTCCATCATCGTAAGCAGCCCATTGTGATTGACGCAGGAAAAACTGCGTTTCCCGGAAACATCCCCAAAATTGTAGGAGGGCTTTTGTGTGATCTCCAAAAATTCCTCCCTTTTCGGCGATTCTTCCACGCAATAGCGCATCATCAGCGCCAGATCCTTTGCCGTAGTGCTGTGAGGGCCTTCTTCGTCCTCCCCGTCCAGTCCATTAGGCGTAACAAAATTGGTGTTCTCACAGCCCATCTCCCTGGCCTTTTCATCCATAAGATCCGAAAAAGCCTCCACGCTGCCTGCCACATGCTCTGCCACGCACCAGGCAGAATCATTATGCGATTCCAGCATCATGGAATACAGAAGATCATTCAGATAATAGGTTTCCCCTTCTCTCATTCCAAGATGCACGGCCGGCTGTGCCGCCGCCTCAGCGGAAACCTGGCAGATTTCCTGCCTGCTGCTAAACTCCAGGGCAAGGATGCAGGTCATAATTTTTGTGGTGCTGGCCATGGGCAGCACTTCTTCCTGATTTTTTGCAAACAAAATACGCCCGCTGTCACCGTCCATCAAAACGGCTCCCCGGGCGTATAAATTTTCTATTTCCTCCGTTTTCTCCTGAGCAGCTCCAGAAGCTTCCGGCGAAAACCACAGACAAAACAGCAGCGCCAGAAGCCAGGCCGCTGCCCAACTAAGGAGCCGTCCCCTGTTTTTCCTTCGCAATGCTATGCCAAATTCCTGTATTTTTTTTACGTTTCCTGATTCAAATGATTTTTTTCCGCCTCGCATACTTCCCCGCCTGCAGTCTCTATCCCTAGATTCTATGCTGGCTGTCAAATAAACATACGCCGGCTTTTATTCCCATTTTGAACAGGATCCTATACCTTCAGCTTTAGCTGGATCTCTTCCTCCGCTTCGCTCTTAAAATCCTCCACCTGCACCGGACTGATCGTCGGAAGATCCTCCAGGGACTGAACGCCGAAATGACGGAGAAATTCCTCTGTAGTACCAAAAAGCAGAGGCCGTCCAGGAGCATCCAGCCGCCCCAGCTCGCGGATCAGATTGTATTCCACCAACTTATTTACCGCATGGTCGCTTTTCACCCCCCGGATCTTTTCAATCTCCAGGCGGGTCACCGGCTGCTTGTAGGCTACAATGGACAGTGTCTCCAGCAGCACATCTGTAAGCACAATCTTCTGCGGCTGCTTTACAATGTTGATCAGGGTATCGTAATACTCCCTTTTGGTGCAAAGCTGATAACTGTGATCCATCTCAATGATCTGGATTCCTCTGTTTTCCTCCTGATAACGATCCATCATCTGGTGAATCAGTTTTTCTGTGGTAGGTACATCGTGTCCGATGGCCCTGGCAATCCGCTCCGCCTCCACGGAATCTCCCATGGAAAACAAGATCGCCTCTATGGCCCCCTCCAATTTCTTCCTCTCCAAAGCAGTTTTCTCCTCTTTTCTTCTGCGTCAGGTTCTACACCCGACGTTTTGACGTTTTCTTCCGCTCCCGCAAGCAAGCGCCTGTCATCTCTATCTTGGAAGATGTCCTTCCCTGTTTCTATCACGCTGCTGAGTTTTACTCATAGCCGCTCTCCGTCTCTCCGTCAAGCTCATCATCCGTTCGGATCCACTCAGAGGGATCCCGGGCTGTAATATAGATCTCTGCAAAAGTGTCCTCCTGCTCCACGCTGATCTTTCCCATTTTCATCAGCTCCAACACGGTAAGAAACGTGACTACCATGTACATTTTTCCTTTTCGAAGAAGCATCAGGCTTCGGAAGGTACAGGTTTTCCGATCCATAATATACTGCTCCACAAATCCCATGGTTTCTCCAAGGTCCACCTCATCCTTCTCAATCCGGCCAAACTGACTTCGGATAGGATCCCGTCGATCCTCCTGGCGGCGCAGAAGATCCTGGAACAGTGCATTCATCCGGGAAATGGTAACTCCCTTCAGCAGTTGGTCTAAGTCTACCGGCTCCCGGTAGGCCTTCACTTCCTTGGGGATATCTGCCTGCCTGTACAGATTGTAGGCAGCATCCTCTTCCCGGTCCCGCAGTTCGTAGGACATGTACTTGTACATTTTATACTCCAGCAGCTTTTCCACCAGTTCTGCCCTGGGATCCACTTCTTCCCCTTCTTCATCCACCTCCGGCGGAAGAAGCATTCTGGCCTTAATGTCAATAAGAGTGGCCGCCATCACCAGAAATTCGCTCATCACATTGAGATCCTGCTTTTCCATCTGGTTGATGTACTCCAGATACTGATCTGTGATCTCCACAATGGGAATATCGTAAATATTTACTTTATTTTTGTCAATCAAATGGAGCAAAAGATCCAGCGGCCCTTCAAAGACCTGCAGTTTTATCGGTATTCCCATGTCAATTCCTCACAAACTATATAACAGTTCAACCTTAGCAGCCCAAATTAGCTGTTGCCAAGCCATCCGTCACTCACCAAATGGAACCCTTCGGCCTTCAGCCTGAATTGGTGTTGCCAAACCATCCATCACTCACCAAATATCAATCACTGCCAGCTCCGGCGGATTGTTGATTCGCAGCTTAATGGTGTGGGATCCAAGACCAGCGCTGACAATCATTCTGGCCAGCCGTCCATCTTCCCCTGCCTGTTCAAATAATCCCCGGTCATATTTGGGAAACAGACTCCACCCGGGACTTACCACTCCTCCAAGCAGAGGCAGACGAATCATCCCCCCGTGAAGATGACCGGATAAGGTAAGATCCGCTCCCCATTGGGCGTAGGATGGAAAATAGGAAGGGTGATGCGCAAGCAAAATGGAAAATCCCTCCGGATCCGGTCTGCCCAACGCTCTATCCAGTTCCTCTGCCGGAAGCTTTTTCCCCGGTGCATGGCCGTAGTACTCCCAGGGCAGTTCATAGCCGTAAATGCAAAACTTTTTTCCAAAAACATCCAATTCTGCCCTCTCATTGCGCAGAACCACTGCCCCCAGACGTTTTGCCAAAGCCGTATAATCCTCATAGAGGTCCGGGTGCTCTTTACTCCAGGCATCAATGCGGCTCTCATGGTTTCCATTGGCGCAGTAAACCGGATACTGCTTCGTCAGTTCCCCCAGAAGGGCCAGCGCCGCCTCTGTCTTTACCCGGCCAGCCTTCGCCACCACCAGATCTCCTGCTGACAGCACGGCTGCCGGCTTTGCTTTCGCTACTTCCTCCAGAAGCTGTCTGTTATGCTCCCCCAGACAGACATTGTGCAAATCTGCCAGCATCACCATCGTCACAGGAGAGCTTCCCTGTTCTTCTGTTTTCCCTGTATGGATCGTATAATGTGATATCCTGATTGCACTCATGTGGCTGTTCTCCCAAAAAAGAAAGCTGCAAAAAAAGTTTTTTAAACCTATTTGCAGCAGCCTTAAAAATCTATTCGTATTTTCAAACAACTATGCAGCCAGAGCCAACACTCTGTATTCCTGTACCATGCGCTGACAGCACAACTGGTACATTCCTGCTACTACCTGAAGACAAACCCGGGCAATATAGAAAGTGTCATTCCCCAGCCCATGATTTCCTGCCAGATAACGGGTGTGTTCCCGTTCCACATACTCATAAATGTCTTCTACGCAGGAAAACTGCTCCGGCATCCCCTGATGCCCCCGGACTCTTCCGCTGAGAAGATAATAGCGCATATAATGCTTCAGATAATTCTCATATTTACAGTGATCCCGCAGCGTTCCTCCATAAATTTCATTGTGAGGATAAGTAAAATAATCTGCAATATAATGAAGCACTTCACCGCTTTTTCTCCAGTAGGAGAGCTTACTGAAACGCATCATATTGTAATCCTCAGACAGCCTTCGAATCTGATCTTTCACCAGATCATAAGTCTCCTGAATCTCATGGCGCTTTGTAAGAAAAGAAGGTTTGCAGTCCGGCAAAATACAGCCAACCAAAAATGCTTTTCGATGGTTTTTTAATTCTCTGATCTCTGCTGCCTCCACCAGGTACTTACCCAGGGAAATATGTGATTTTTTCCGCATTCTTATTCACATTCTCCTTCTCTGCCTTCCGGCAGGGAACCAATCTCAATGCCTAAACCTTTTTCATTATAGCAGACCATAATTTTTTTCGCAATGACAATTAGTACCAATTTTTATGAAGAAAAACCGAAAAACTCACCTGTTTTGTCAATTTTCCCAGACGCTGCCGCTGTATGCCCCCTGCCTTCCAATCATTCTTTCCTTATTAATCCTCAAAATTTTCCTTCAGCTTGTCAAAAAAGCTCTTCTTCTTTTTCTCTTTGGATCCTGCCCCCGGCTCCTGAGGTTCTTTTGTCTGATTCAGAGAATTCCCGGAAACCATATCAAATTCCTTAAGCGCCCGCTTTGCCTCTTCATTCAGTTTCACCGGCACCTTTACAATCAGGGTCACATAGTGATCTCCTCTGACGTTTTTATTTCTCAGTGAAGGCACACCTTTGCCTTTTAATCGTACCCGGGTCCCACTCTGAGTTCCCGGCTTCACCGTATAAATCACATCTCCATCCACCGTTGAAATTCTTAGATCACTGCCTAAAGCTGCCTGGGCAAAACTGATCTCTACATTGGAGAAAATGTCCATATCCTGGCGGACAAATGAAGTATGACGTCCCACCTGAACCTCCACCAGAAGATCCCCTCTGGGACCGCCGTTTACTCCCGGCTCTCCTTTGCCACGAATCCGGATACTCTGTCCATGATCAATACCTGCGGGAATGGTCACCTGGATCTTCTTTTTGCTGGAAGTATAACCGGTACCGCCGCAGCTTACACACTTCTCTTTAATGATCTTACCGGTACCACGGCAGTTGGGACAGGTCTGGACATTCTGTACCATACCAAATAGCGACTGCTGGCTGTAAACCACCTGCCCCTTTCCTCCGCACTTGGGACAGGTGGTGGGAGAAGTTCCCGGCTTTGCCCCTGTGCCGTGGCAGTTGGTACACTCATCCTTCAGACTGATCTCCAGCTCCTTCTCGCATCCAAAAACGGCCTCTTCAAAAGTGATCCGCACGCTGGCCCGAAGATTGGCTCCCTGCATGGGCCCGTTTGCTGGCCCTCTTCTTCTGCCTCCTCCGAAAAGATCGCCAAAAATGTCACCGAAGATATCACCCATATCTCCACTAAAATCAAAGCCGCCGAACCCGCCGGCTCCCCCTGCGCCGCCCTCAAAAGCAGCGTGGCCAAACTGATCATACTGACGCCGCTTTTCCGGATCACTGAGCACTGCATAGGCCTCAGAGGCCTCCTTAAACTTTTTCTCAGCCTCTTTGTCCCCGGGATTCATATCAGGATGGTACTTCTTGGCCAATACTCTGTATGCTTTTTTTAACGCAGCGTCGTCGGCATTTTTATCAACGCCGAGGACTTCGTAATAATCTCTCTTGCTCTCTGCCATCTCATCACCCTCTTATTCAGATACCTGCCCGGAGGCTGTATCCGGTTCTAACTCACGTTTGGGGGTTGCCTCAATCCGATCCGGCATCTTTCTCCCGGACAGCTTCCCCTCAAAGCGCAATGCTCTGACGGGAAGCTGTTCCGACATCTGCCGTGTAGACTGGGACAGCCCCCTCCCATGCTTATTCATCTCTATTCCTTACTGCTTCTTATACTTCCCGGTAATCTCCGTCTACCACGTCGTCATCCGGTGCGGAGCCTGCTGCTCCTGCGCCTGCTCCCATATCCGGACCTGCACCGGCTGCTCCAGCAGCTCCCTGAGCCTGCTCATAAACCTTGGCAAACAGCTTCTGGGCGCTGTTCATCAGCTTTTCCTTGCCGGATTTCAGCTCATCCAGCTGTGCGTCCGTGATCTCATCCCCGCATTTTGCAATGATATCTTTCAATGCCTGCAGGTCTGCTTCCACTGCTGCCTTATCGTTGGCGTCAATCTTATCACCAACCTCTTCCATGGCTTTCTCTGTCTGGAATACCATAGCGTCCGCATCATTCTTGGCATCAATGGCTTCCTTGCGCTTCTTATCCTGAGCTTCATACTCGGCAGCTTCCTTCACTGCCTTGTCGATCTCATCATCGGACATATTGGAACCGGATGTGATCGTAATATGCTGCTCTTTTCCAGTTCCCAGATCCTTGGCAGATACATTTACAATACCGTTGGCATCAATGTCAAAGGTAACTTCGATCTGGGGCACACCTCTTCTTGCTGGCGGAATTCCGTCCAGACGGAACTGACCCAGAGTCTTGTTGTCTCTTGCAAACTGACGCTCACCCTGCACTACATGGATGTCCACAGCGGTCTGGTTATCTGCAGCTGTGGAGAACACCTGGCTCTTCTTGGTAGGAATCGTAGTGTTTCTCTCGATCAGCTTGGTAGCTACGCCGCCCAGAGTCTCAATAGACAGAGACAGCGGAGTGACATCCAGCAGAAGGATATCACCTGCGCCGGCATCGCCTGCCAGCTTTCCGCCCTGGATACAAGCACCAATTGCCACACACTCATCCGGGTTCAAAGTCTTGCTGGGTTCATGGCCAGTAAGCTGCTTTACTTTGTCCTGAACTGCCGGGATACGGGTGGAACCGCCCACCAGCAGTACCTTAGAAAGTTCGCTGGCATTCAGTCCTGCATCTCTTAATGCATTCTGAACCGGAATAGCAGTCCGCTCTACCAGATCGTGCGTCAGCTCATCAAATTTCGCCTTGGTCAGATCCATCTCAAAGTGTTTAGGACCAGTCTCATTGGCTGTGATAAAGGGCAGGTTGATGTTGGTTGTGGTTGCAGAGGAAAGCTCCTTCTTTGCCTTCTCAGCGGCTTCTCTCAGTCTCTGAAGAGCCATCTTGTCGTTGGACAGATCAATGCCCTCTTTATTTTTGAAATCAGTGATCATGTACTCTGTGATTCTCTGGTCAAAATCATCTCCGCCCAGACGGTTGTCTCCGTTGGTG
>ENA-ORTM01003197-ORTM01003197.1-human-gut-metagenome-genome-assembly--contig:-NODE-3197-length-11617-cov-2.988064_pt1 | contig 11617 bp, 6 predicted proteins | sample MGYA00241909_ERZ509182 | MGnify/ENA primary metagenome ERZ509182 (study PRJEB26280, sample SAMEA2338855) | human gut metagenome | biome: human gut; feature: human-associated habitat; material: faeces...
TTTGCTGTCACTCACCACCTGAAAGAGGTGGGAGTCTTCTCGACTGAGATAAAAAATTAAACAATACGCACAAAAAAGCATGATATAACAACTGCCTCCTGTCAATGCACGATGATGCGCTGCATCCATCGCTTGCTCTAAGGCGCAGTTATTATATCATGCTTATTTATTTTAGTTTTTGGCAAAATGACTATTCAAGTAAAAACTTTATGCACAATGACCTTTTTTCTCGATAACTTCAATTACCGAATCAACATACTTTTCACATTCTTCCTTTGTTTCCGCTTCTACCATAACACGTATCACTGGCTCTGTACCACTTTCACGAACAAGGATTCTTCCTGTTGCTCCGAGTGTTTCTGCAACCTGCTTTACTGCTGCCTGTACGTCAGCATCATTCTGTGCTTCCGGTTTACTCTTTACACGTACATTCTTAAGTACCTGCGGATAAATACGAACCGGTGATGTCAATGTTGCTAAAGACTGCTTCTTCTCTAACATTACTTCCATCACCTTAATAGCTGTAAGGATTCCATCTCCGGTTGTTGCATATTTACTGAAAATAATATGTCCTGACTGTTCACCGCCGATACGATGTCCATTCTGTACCATATTTTCGTAAACATATTTATCTCCAACCTGTGTCTTTTCATAATCAACACCAAGTTCGTCAAATGCTTTATACAATCCAAAGTTTGACATAATTGTTGTTACGACTGTATTATTACGAAGTTCACCTTTTTCTTTAAGATATCTGCCGTAAACATACAGAATGAGGTCTCCATCTACAACGCTTCCATTCTCATCAACAGCGATACAACGGTCTGCATCCCCATCGAAGGCGAATCCCACATCAAGCTGATTCTCTTTTACAAACTTCTGAAGCACTTCGATATGTGTAGAACCGGCATTCATATTAATATTCAGTCCGTCTGGCTGTGCATTAATTACATAGGTCTTTGCTCCTAATGCGTCAAAAACACTCTTTGCGATCATCCAGGAACTTCCATTAGCACAGTCCAATCCTACCTTCATATTCTTATAAGAGCGTGTTGCAAGAGAAATCAAATAACCGATGTAACGATTTCTTCCTGCGGAATAATCAACTGTACATCCAATCTGATCACGTACTGCCATCGGAATTTCTAACTTACCATCAATATAATCTTCCACTTTAAGGATTGTTTCCTCATCCATCTTCTCGCCTTTAGAATTAATGAGTTTAATTCCATTATCATAGTATGGATTATGGCTTGCAGAAATCATGATACCACAGTCAAAATCTTCTGTTCTTACTACATAAGAAACGCTAGGTGTTGTTGTTACGTGCAGTAAATATACATCTGCCCCTGAAGCTGTAAGTCCTGCTACTAAAGAATATTCAAACATATAGCTTGAACGACGTGTATCTTTACCAATTACAACTTTACATTTCTCTTCTTTATCTTTACCATAATACCAGCCAAGAAAACGACCTACCTGATATGCGTGCTCTACTGTTAGATTTACATTTGCTTCTCCACGGAAACCATCTGTTCCAAAATACTTACCCATTCTCTTCTCCTATCAGCTATTACTTATTGTTCTTTTTACATCTTATTCCTGTATTTTTTAATATATCCAAGATTCAAGAATGCCCCGGCATTCTTGCTGAGATATGCGCGTTCTACATATTTTCATAGTTTCATTTGCATATTTTAACTTATGTATGATAACACTATTCATGACGTAATGCAACGATTGGATCTAAATTGGCTGCTTTTACTGCCGGAAGCAATCCAAATACTACTCCGATTATTGTAGAAAATGCAATTGCCAGAATAACTGCCGGTATACTGATTGCAATTGGAACATTTGATATCTTTCCGATAACTTCTGCTAACGCAATACCGGTAATCGTACCAATGATGCCTCCAAGACTGGTCAGTACCGCCGCTTCTGTTAAAAACTGTGCCAGTATTCGATTCTTTCTCGCACCGATCGCCTTTTTCAAACCGATTTCTCTTGTACGCTCTGTTACAGATACAAGCATGATATTCATAACACCGATACCACCAACTAATAATGAAATACTTGCGATCCATATTAACTGTTTATTTGTCGTTGCGCTTACCTGCTGACTTTCTTCTGCGGTCTCATTCATATTTGCCGCACGATATTTGATATCTTTATTCGTTACCGTTTCGTTTAATAATGTTTGTGCGGCTTTTCCAACAGATGTCATATTATCTGTAGAATCTGCCAGCAGCTTTGCATTCTGTGGCTCATCATACTGCTGAACAATATTCCAGTCCACATCAGGAATTACAACAATACCACTCGCACTTCCGTCGTTATATACATAAGTATAGTAATCCTCTACAGAATTAATTACCGGGCTGAAGGCGGTAGACTCTTCAATGACACCAACAACAATAAATGGCTCTCCTTTTATATCAATGGTCTTTCCTACCGGATTCTCGTTTCCAAAAAGAGAGTCGGCTGCTACACTGTCTACTACTGCTACTTTACGATACTTCTCATAATCGCTCTCCGTAAAGCCTCTTCCTCTTTTCATTACATAACCACAGGTTCCAAGATAATGAGAATCTGCCCCGATCAACTGCCCACCGGAAAGCACTGTTGAATTATAGTAAATGTAATCTACCTGTGTACGTGACATATAAAGGGAAGCATCTTTTACATGGGAAAGCTCAGCTAACTGTTCACGCATGGCATCATCAAGAACAGGAATTCCCTTCGGAATTCCATATTCCATTTCTGCTGGATAGTTTCCACTTTCTGTTAACTGTACTGTTGTTGTATTGGTACCAGAACCAATCAGATTCTTTTTAATCTGTTCATTCGTTCCCTTAATTGTTGATACAATGGCAATAATTGCCGCAATACCGATAATGATGCCCAGCATCGTCAGGAAAGAACGCAGTCTGTGACTCCATACACCCTGAAAAGATAATCTTATATTTTCAAGCATCGTTCTCCTCCTTAATAAATCATTTCGCTGTCATCTTCGGAAATCTTCGTTTTAACTCCTTCTCTTAAGTTCTTTCCATAAGGGAAGGCAATGTTATCTTCATCTGTCAGTCCAGATATAATTTCCATATACTGGCCATTCATAGTCTTTCCAACTTTGACATACTGCTTCTTCAGACGCTTTGTCTTTTTATCACGAATATAAACATAATTCTTTTTGTCTTCTGTGCGGATATATGCTTTCTGAATGTAGATTGCATTATCATTCGCTGTTCCCATAGACTTTGAACTATAAGAAACTTCGACAGAACCACCCGGACTCAAACCATCTGCATCTTTAATAAAGCCAATGACCGGATAATAAGAACTATTTGGATTGGAACTTCCTCCATCATTACTACTGTCTCCGGTAGGGAAATCCGAAATTTCCTTTACTTCTGCGGTATACTCATCTCCTGTATCACTAGATACACATTTGATCGTTCCACCAACCTTTATATTGCTAAGTTCCATCTCGCTAATCGAAGTCTTAACATACATTCCATCTGCTGCCTTAACTACGATAGCCGCCGAACCATCTGTAGGAACCGTTCCTTTATCGCATGAAGTAGTAACCGTACCAGCAATCTTTGCCTTAACTGTCGCTTTATCTACTTCTGCTTTTGCTTCATTGTAGTTAATCTGCGCTTCATGAAGATCTTGTTTGGCTTCAGAAATTTCATCTTCTTTTTCGGCAATTGCTTCCCTTAACTCTGCTGCAGTATAATTATTGCCATCATCACCGCCATTATCTCCACTGCCATCGTCAATGCCAGAACCGCCATCTCCATCATCACCGCCGTCTCCGCCAGTATTATCTCCACCGCTGGTGTCCGCTTCTTTCACAACCAACGTTCTTGATATCTTAGTTTTAGAAATACCTTTTACATTCTTAACCTGCGCAGTAAGTGTAATAGAAGAAGACGGTTCTCCTTCATCTACATATAACCAGACACCAGACTTCGTCTTCTCAATACTTGTATACTTTGAAATATTATTTGATAAAGTCCATGTAACCTTACTCTGGTCATCCTCTCCATTTCCCCAGCTTCCATCTTTAGACACTACAGAAAAGAGATAGCCATTACCCGCTTTTACTTTCTTTCGATTCTGTTTAAACTTGATCTCCTTATCTGCCGCCGGCGTTGGTGTCTTATTTGTTGTTGGAACAGTATTTTCTTTATTCTCGGTTGTTGTAGCCGCTGAATCCTCTTTCTTTACTTTACTCTTTAAATAAGAAATCGTATACCCTGTTCCATCTGCAAGTTCCACTGTAAACTTACTGTCAGGTGTAATCTCTAATTTATTTGCATTTTCTGTATTTTCATTATCATAATCTGTCTCGGAAGCATATTCTATAAATTCCGCTGTTAACCCCTTCTTAATCAGATCATTAATCAGTGCGCCGCTAATTTTTCCATCTTTAGGCAAATAGAATGTATACTTTCCATCTGCATCCTGCTGTCCATCTTCCAGACTTTCTGCCTTTAAATCTTTGTATGCTGCCCGTTCATTCAGATCATAAAGACTTTTTTCTTTTCCTTTGGAAACAGTATAATATTCATCTTCATCGAGATCTTTAAAAACTTTAGAAGGATTATATTCATATCGATCTTTTTCTTTTCCGTTCTCATCAAATTCGATAAATGTAGCATATTTATTCTCTTTATGAAGACTAGAAATTACAGATCCTTTTACCAGTCCATTTACATTCAAATAATAAATATAGGCATTTCCGGCGGAACTTCCATTTCCACTAGATGCATCTTTTTCACTAAGCAGATCAATAGAATTATGAAGAGTTTTTGTATCTCCACCTTCATTTAACTGATTGACCGTATAGCCATCTTCTGCATAAACATTCACTTTCGTACTTGGATCAAGCTCAAAGGTAGCTGATGGTTTTTTTGCTTCCTCTGATTTATAAGCACGAAATTCCGCATAACTGCCATCAGTAATCAACTTCTTAATAAAAGAACCTTTTACTTTGCCATCCATTGTTAAATTAAATATATACGGATCTTTTTCTGTGCCACTACCAGATGCTTTATCTGAAATATCATTCACACTGGATTTTAAGGAAAGTTTCGCATCATCCTTTCCTGATTCCTCTCCAGAACCACCTTCGGAGCCTGAGCTGCCTCCACTTCCAGAACCGCTTTCGGAGCCTGAGCCACTTCCACTTCCTGAACCACTCTCGGAGCCGGAGCCGCTTCCACTTCCTGAGCCGCTTCCGCTTCCTGAACCGCTCTCAGAGCCGGAGCCACTTCCACTTCCTGAACCGCTCTCGGAGCCGGCGCTGCCTCCATTTCCAGAGCCACTTTCGGAGCCGGAGCCGCCTCCACTTCCGGAACCACTCTCAGAGCCGGCGCTGCTTCCACTTCCGGAACCACTTTCGGAACCACTGTTTCCATCTGACTCATTCGCGGCTTTCGAATTGCTCACTGCGGTAGTTCCATCACTTTCCGCCTCTGCCATAAGGTAACGAAGACTTGTTCCCTTTATATCGGAAAGATTAACAGATGCATCCATCACACTGCTGTTTCCCGTATTGATCGAACCAACTGTCTTTGTATTTTTAAGCTTCTTTAATTCCTTCTCCATCTCAGCAATTTCCAACTTGGACGATTGAATCTGAAGCTTCTGAAGTTTTAAATCCAGTTCTTTTTCCGCAACATTATACTTCAAAAGAATATCGCCTTTTTTAACTTTGTCACCTTTTTTGACATAAATCTTCTTTACTTTTTGTCCACCGGAAACATGTACTTCCTGTATAAAATCTGAAGTAAGCGTTCCCGTAAGAGAAGTATCTGTATCAAACCAGTCAGAACTGTTCAGACTACTTACCGGGAATACTTTTACTACAATTTTATTTCTCTTTCTTATAACAACAATGGAAGTGATTCCCACTGCCATAACGAGAACTAAAACTACAGCAAGCAGTATCTTCTTCTTTCCCTTCAAATCAGATCTCTCCTTCCCATGCATTCACTCCGAAATCTTTTTCTAATTCTGATGAAACACTTTCTGCGGCCTCACTCCGAATTTCGGACTGTTGTTTTTCTTTCTCTTTTCTTGCTTTATCTTCTACAATCTCTCCATCAAAAATATGAAGTACTTTTTTCGCATGATTGGCAATATTCGCATCATGCGTAATCATAATAATCGTAACACCTTCTTCATTTAACTGCTGAAACAGATTCATTACCTGAATACCGGAACGGCTGTCTAAAGCTCCAGTAGGTTCATCGGCAAGAATAATCTTAGGATTATTCACAAGTGCTCTGGCTATCGCCACACGCTGCTGCTGTCCACCGGAAAGCTGACTTGGACGGAAATGTACTCTATCCGCCAGCCCAACTCTTTTCAATGCCTGAAAAGCAATCTCTTTTCTTTTCTTCACCGGTATGCCTGCATAACTTAAAGGAAGTGCTACGTTATCAAGAGCGGTCTGCTTCGGCAGAAGATTAAAACTCTGGAATACGAATCCCAAAGTATTTAATCGAAGATCCGAGAGGCGATTTTCATTATAATCTACAATAGACTCCCCTTCTAAAAGAAATTCTCCCTTCGTCGGACGATCCAGACACCCTATGATATTCATCAACGTTGTCTTTCCTGATCCGGAAGGACCCATGATTGCCACATATTCTCCCTCATCAATAGAGATATTCACATCTTTAAGAACTGGTATGACAATCTTATCCTGCAAATAATTTTTATAAATATGTTTTAGTTCTAAAAGCATATGCTGTATGTCCTTTCTGATCGAGAATCTCTATTCTCCAAAGTCTGCAACATCACTGTCGCTCGTTCCATCATCAACAATATCTGAACTGTCACTTCCTGTATCGAAACTATCATCCCCTGCATCTGTGCCGTCATCTATACTTTCATCATACCCACTGTCATACGTATCTTCTCCATAATCAGAAGTATCTCCTTCATAGGAATCATAATCATCCGCTCCAAATGTTTCGGCATCATCGCTTGTCTGTTCTTCTCCATAGTCAGAAGTACTATCTTCCGGAGCAACTCTTGTAACCCGCATACCTTCTTTTAATGTACTATCATCACAAGCAATGTAATCTGTTGTCTTGAGTCCACTCTTCACTTCGTACTCATCAAGATTCTCATCATACTCACCAACTTTAATCTCCTGAAGCTTCAGCTTATTATGAGAATCCAGCCATACATAATACTTACCATTACTCTTCTTAATATAGGCAGCCGGCAACCACATACCATCCTTCTTCTCATCCTGGCCGTTATCCGGTTCAACAAGAACATGCTGTCCCATCATTAAGCCATTATCATCATCGAGCTTCACATAGAAATTATATTTTGATGCAGTCTCTCCTGTACTACCATCCGAAGAATCATCGTAAGCCATCTCATCGCTACTCTCGGTAGAATCATCTGCAGTAGCATCTGTCTTGATACTGCTGATCGTTCCTTTCCAGGTCTGGGAATCATCTACTCTTGAACGTACAATAACCGGATCCCCTTCATTCAGGCTGTTAACATTCGTTTCACTGACCTTTCCTTTAATACGGTAGTTACCTACTGCAAGAATTGTCATATATGTAGAATCATCTGAACTTCCATCTCCGGAATCTGAACCATCATCTGAACTATCATCACCTGAGGAAGAACTACTTTCCAGAGAACTGTTTATCTTCTTTACAAGACCATTCATCTTACTCTTTACTGTAGCATCTTTAATATTCTTCTCTAATGTCTTGATCGTCTCTTTATTCGTCTTGATCGTATACTGATCTTTCTTAATCGTAGTCTGTGCTGTTAAAATCTGCGTCTGAAGCTGAATCTTCTCCGTAGCACTTGCAGACTTCAAATCAGACTGATAGGAACTGATGTCTTTTGTCAACTGATTAATCTCATTCTGTAAAGTCTCCTGTTCCAGCTCTTTCTTTTCTTTTGAAAGCTTCAGCTCCTGTGTATTATATTTAAACAGCTTATCTCCCTTTTTCACCTGATCGCCAACATTCACATAACGCTTCTCTACAGACATATCCGACTGTAAATTAATCTTCCATGAACTCTCCGCATCAACCGTTCCTGTATAACGGTTATTCGCCCCGGCAGCCGTTCCAAGTCCTGTAATCTCACGAACAGATTCCACATACGCCTTTCCTTCGCTTGTACCACCCATATTCCGAATAACAAAAAAAGCAACAGCTATCACTATGACTGCTGCCGTACCACAGATGAGCGCCGGCTTCTTCTTAGAAAACTTCTTCTTTTCCGGCTCCTGCAGAATAATCGCATCCTCATCACTGAGAAAACCATCTTCATCATGATGTTCCTCTGCTAAATCTTCTGTCTGAGCTTCTTCCGGTGTATCTTCTTTCTTCCGATGCCAAAATCTTCTCTTTCTCTTTTCCGGTTTCTCATCTTCCTGTAACTCATCTAATTCTTTATCATATTCTTCTTCTGAAAAATCACCGTCCTCCTCGATATAGCCCATATCATCTTCATATAGATTAATCTCTTTCTTCTTCCTCCTGTGGAAAAATCCCTTTTTCTCTTCTTTATCATTCACAGATGAATCCACGTTCAGCTCATCCATGAACTCCTGCCCATTCTTCTTCCGAAACATACTTACCTCCTAAATACTCTTACATACTCTCGGAATCTTTTGTACTTAATCTGCGGGAAGATTCTTATCAGACCTGCCTCAAATTTTGAGGTATACGCAATACATGCGTTAGTAAAAAATCATCCATAAAAGCAAATGTACTAAAAACTCTGAGAACACATCCTTTATAAAAAGCCTGGCAAAGCTTTAAGATAGTCACTTGAAACTTTTTATATGATATCACAATTACTTTGAAAAATCATCAAACATTATCATAAATTAAAAGAATGTTCACATTTTTATTATACATAACAAAAACATTCCCTGGCTACTTAATAATTATTAAGAATGAATTTTAAGATATAGCCTTTTAGCGTAAACAAAAATTAGTATAAACGAAAAAAGGAAAACGATATATCCCATCTGCTCTTTCCTTTCTGTGTCAAAAATACTCACCTGCATTTTTAACACTCTTTGAAGGAGCATCCTGGATATATCGTTTTCCTTTGTACTCTAAATCCTGCAAATCAGCAGGAATGCCGGGGCATTCTTACACTTTCCACTAATCTGCATCATTTATTTAATTTTCACACCTTTTCCAATTCCTTTTGTTTTTAAGAACTTCTGATATGCTTTCTTCTGTTTCTTTGGTACTTTAATCGTTGCTTTTGCATGAATTCCTTTAAATGCTTTCACACCTACAGATTTCTTTGTAAGATACGTCGTCTTAATCGTAATACTCTTAAGATTCTTACATCCGCTAAATGCCTGTTTTCCAATACTTCTTACACTTGCCGGGATGACAATCTTTGTTAACTTCTTGTTGTTGGCAAATGCTTTAGCTGCAATGGATGTTACCTGATACTTCACTCCATTTACAGTAATCGTTGATGGAACCGTTGCTTTCTTCGCTTTTTTATTTGCTTTATTATATTCAACTGTCTTATTACCATTTACTTTATATACTGCTTTGGATTTCTTATCTGTTACTTTAGTTCCTTTCTGTAAGGAAGCAGGCTGTGCTGGCTGCTGTGGTTGTGGTGCTGGTGTTGTTCCATTCGTATTCTCACTTTTTACAGTAAAAGTCTTTGATATTGTTCTGAATACTTTATTATTCTGATAGATAGTACCTGTTACAGTAAGCTGTCCTGCTTTCTTCACAGTAAACAAACAATTCGGTGTTGCCCCACCAGCGAAACCTCTGTAATAAGTCATAAAATCTGGCTGTTGAATTGGTGTATTATAATCTTCGGCTTCTTTATCTGTTATAGTAAATGTCTTACCATCCATAGTAAATTCCCATGAAGAGAAACACTGATCTGCATCATTACCATAATCCCAGCCAAAGTCTCCTCCTGTTAAATCAATGAAATAGCGTTTATTAAGAAGTAATGGGGCAGTTGTATCCTGCTCTTTCATTGCTGTACCCGGCATTTCATAAACCTTGTAATCTAAAACACCATTCTTCACCTTTAAGTAAACAGATTGTGTTGTAATCTTCTTGCCAGCAATATAAATATCAACAGAAATTTCTGCTTCTTTCTCATCATTTGGAGCTGTATACGTAACAGATTCTGTTGTTTCTCCATCTATCTCAGGGATTTCAGCAGATTTCCATACATAAGAAAATTTGTTTTGTTTCTTATATTCATCTAATCCTTCTGTTTTTGCAAAAATCTCTACATCTGTATTATGAAGAACACACATACCATAGCTATCATATCTGGCATTGTCTCTGCCTGCTTCAAACTTAGCTACATCACATGGCAAAATTTCTGTGTAAACAATCTCCCCTGTCCTGGTCTGGAATTCACACGTAAGCTTAACCGTTCCTACTTTATCCCCCGAAACAGAAGATATTTCCTCATAGTTTTCATTATTATCATATACAGAAACAATATCCTTATCTGAACTTGTCACCTTAACTCCCGCAAGGCCGGTAGTCTCTACTTCTTCACCTTTATAAGTCATAGTCGCACGAGAATGGACATCTTCATTATATGGCAATATAACCCTTGTTTCTCCATTAAGCTCTCTCGTACAGTTTGTTTCATCAACCCACTCACCGTTGTCATCATAATTATTAATGAAAAATTCGCTGGAAAACTTTACATCATTAGATTCTATTTTTTGATAACTAACAATCTTAGCATCGTCTCCATATCCATCAATTGTTAATATCACATAATAATCTTTCCATTCCCCTGCTGGAGCCGGGTCTTTCCACATACCATAGAGAACTGTTTGATCATTATTATTATCCTTATCCTGCCATCCTATGTACACACATTGTTTAGAATCGCCACCTGCTGGCATACCATGTATACTTATCTCATCTGTATCACTATCATAATCAAAAAATATGGATGTTCCATTATCTAACTTAGCTACATTTTTTAAAGACTCTTTGTCTACAACTGCAGAAAAGTTCGTACAAACATAGTCCTTATAGAACTCATCAAATGAGATTGTAACTATTTTATTATCCTGATACATCTTATATGCAGTATAATTAAGTACTGTCAGCGCATCTGGTTTCTTGGAATCGTTAAAATAGTTCTCTTCCTGACCGCTAAGCATCGCCGCCATTGTATAACGACTGAATGTATCACGCATCCAATCATCATTTCCTTCCCACGCATGTACTTTTCCCCCACACAAAAACAACAATGCTGCCGTCAGCAATATCGTCGCCGCCCACAGGAGAGCACATCTTCGTGTGTCTGTCATCTGTCTGATTCTTTCCATAATTTTTTTCTCCTTCCATCTGCAAAATATGCTAGTTATAGAATACCAGACATTTACATATTATGCAACAATATTCCATAAAATAACTTCTTTTTTTAGGCTTGAGCCAAAATCAGGATTTTATTCTAAGGGAAAGAGAAAATTATCCAAAAGTCTACGATTTTCATTCAGATAAAATCCTGTAGAATTTCCATTCTCTCCAACTGTGGATTTAGAATAGTCAGAAAAAAGAAAAAATACCATATCCCAGATGCGGCT
>ENA-ORTM01003201-ORTM01003201.1-human-gut-metagenome-genome-assembly--contig:-NODE-3201-length-11609-cov-3.203739_pt1 | contig 11609 bp, 8 predicted proteins | sample MGYA00241909_ERZ509182 | MGnify/ENA primary metagenome ERZ509182 (study PRJEB26280, sample SAMEA2338855) | human gut metagenome | biome: human gut; feature: human-associated habitat; material: faeces...
GGATATAATGTAGCCTGTGAGCTGCCGTGAAACGGCAGCGCAGATTTTGCGAAGCAAAAGCTGCAGCCCCGAAGGGGCCACAGTTAAATGGAGGAAATAGAGTATGAAAACAGGATTGAAAAGAGGACTGGTTCTGGGAATGAGCCTTTGCCTGGCAGCTGCATCTTTAGCAGCCTGCGGTAAAAAAGCGGAATTAGATACAACAGCGACTATTGCTGCTTTAGATGGAGAGAATGTTACAGCGGGCGTTGCAAATTTTTTGCTGCGCTATCAGCAGACCCAGTTTGAAAGCTCTTACGGTGGATGGTTAAAGAGCTATTACGGCGATAACCTTTGGAATATGGATCTGATGGGAACTGGAGAGCTGTATGGCGATACTTTTAAAAATGAAATTATGACAGAGCTGGAGCGGATGCTCTTGGCTGAAAAGCATATGGCAGATTACGGAGTAGAACTGACGGATGAGGAGAAAGCTGCGATCGCAGAGGCAGCTAAGACTTTTATCAGTGAGAACGAGGAAGAAGTTCTGGAGAAGATGAGCGCTACTCAGGAAAATGTGGAGCGTGTCATGACACTCTATACCATCCGGAATAAAATGGAGCATTCCATGAGCGCAGATGTGAATACGGAAGTTTCGGATGAGGAGGCTGCCCAGAGAACCGTTTCCTATGTAAGATTTGACACGAAGGAAGCATCTGAGGAATCCGCTGAGGATGAGACTGCCGGAATTGACGGGGAAGCAGACACGGAGAATCCCACAGAGGAAGGGACAGACAGTGAAGTTCTCACCGAAGGCAGTGATGCGCAGGACAGCGAGTCTGAATCAGAGGGAGCAGCAGAAGAAAGCACGGAAGTGAATACAGAGGCAGCCCTCACTGAGGTGGAAAATACTAAGACAGAAACTGCTGATACAGAGGAACCGGAGACCGAGGCTGGCACGGAAGAGATTACCGAGGCAGGAACTGAGGCTGCGGAAGAAACCACAGAGACAGGAAGCGAGGCGGACACGGAGACTTCCAGCGAAGAGGCTACAGAGGCAGTGACAGAGGATGAGGCCACCCGTCTTGCAAAGGAAGAAGCCAGGGCAAGGGCAGAGGCATTCCTGGCAGAGGCCAAAACCGCAGAGAATTTTGCAGAAGCCGCTGCGGCAGTGACAGAGAAAGATACGGATTCTTCTACTTCCAGCTACACTTTTGGAGAGGATGATACCTATCCTGATGAGGCCATTATTACAGCTACGAAAGGCCTGGAGGACAACACTCTGGTAGAGGAAGTAGTGGAAGTAAATGACTCCTACTACGTGCTTTATGTGGAGGATGCCTTTGATGAGGAGGCAGTGGCAGAAAAGAAGGATGAGATTGTAGCACAAAGAAAGCTGGATGCGATCAATGCCCTGTATGAGGAGTGGACAGAAGCTTCTGAATTTACAGTGGAGGAAAAGGTGCTGGATCAGCTGGTATTTGATCTGTCTCTGACTGTAGAGACAGAGGCTTCCACAGAGCAGGAGACCGTGGTGGAAGAGACCGAGATCACCACTGAGGTGACTGCAGAGACAGGTACAGAAGCTGAAACAGAAGCTGACACGGAAGCTGGTACAGAAGCCGAAACAGGGGCTGGTGCGGAAGTTGATACAGAGGCCAAGACAGAAGCGGAGTCAGAGGCTGATACGGAAGCTAAGTCAGAGGGCGATTCGGAAACAGAGACGGTTACAGAGACTGCGACAGAAGCTGAATAGGATGAGCCAAAGGGGATGTTGCAAAATACAAATTCCGGTGGATGTTCGGTGTGTTTTTCTTCGAAAAGATGTGATTTTTCGAAGAAAAATCACCCGAAAGGGTATCGCCGGAGGTATTTTGCAACGTCCCCTTTTTTTAATGCAGAAAGATGCCTATCAATCAAAACATCCCCTTAAGTGTTCGCTTAACTTATTGACATTGATTTTGCGGGCAGCCATTCTCAATGTTTCAGCGGAAGGCTCACCACAAAGGTAGCTCCGCCTCCTTTCGTGTCCTGCACAGTGATGTTCCCACGATGGAGCTTCACGATCTCTTTGGCAATGCACAGACCCAGGCCGAAATGGGCTTTGTTTTTGTGGGCAGTGTCGGCGCAGTAGAAACGCTCAAAGACAGCCGCTTTTTGTTCATCCGGAATGCCGGGGCCATTGTCAGATACCAGGATTCGGATATGGGAGGCGTCATTTTCCAGGGAAAGGGTGATCCAGCCTCCGGGCGGGGTGTAGCAGAAGGCATTGTCAATGAGGATGGAAAGAAGCTGGCCTATGCGCTCCCGGTCACAGATACATTTGGGGGTGGTATCCTCTGGAAGGGAAATGTTCCAGCTTAAGGATTTTGTTTCTGCCAGGGCTTCAAAGGATTCCCAGACCTGTAAAAGCAAGGTATCCATCTCTACCGGTTCCGTTTGTATGCTCCAGCTGCGGCTGTCTGCGCTGGCAAGCTGCAGCATATCGCTGATGAGCCGGGACATGCGCTGACTTTCCAGAGAAAGGGTGTCCAGAAACTGAACGTCAGCTTCCATACTACCATTTCGCACGGAATCCACATTGCTTCGTATTACTGTCAGCGGAGAGCGCAGTTCATGGGAAGCAGAGGCAATAAACTCCACCTGCTTTTTTTGATTTTCCCTCAGGGGACGAAGCATCCGATCAATAAAAAACCAGAAAAATAGACTCAGTACAGCAAAGGAAGTGAGGGCTGCCAGTAAAAATAGACGGCGCTGCTGATAGAGCTGTTCGTTTAAAGAGGAAAGATCATGGAGTACGGTGACGCTTAAGGTGCTGCCGCTTTTGGGTATCAGAGCGATGGAAGCCAGAAATTCATCCCCGCTCTCAGCGGTCAGAGAAAACTCGTAGTGTTCAATATGGGAGGACGGCGCTTTGGAGCTTACGGCAGAAATCTGGTATTGGGACAAAGCAGTGCGCTCTGCCAGGTTAAGAAGAAGGGACTGTTCCTGCCCCTCTTGAAGTTCTTGGAAGAACAGAGGGGTGCCGTTGTCTCGCAGACGCAAAATAAACTGATAGTGGTGTTCCATTTGTCGAATCCAGCTGTGGGACAGGGCAGACTGAATTTGAAGATTCTGGTACATGGTGTTTAAGTTTGTAAGAAAAGAGGATTCCTCCCCGCTGCGCAGTTTCTGCTCTGATAGAAAAAGGCAAAGCAGGGTGAATAGGATGAGAATGAAGCCAGTCACTCCCATACACAGGGCAGTGAGCTGGATTCGCAATTTATGAAACATAAAATCCTCCTTTAAAAATAGTATTCTGATTAAGCGAAGTCTGAAATTTCCAGGCTTTTAAAAAGTAGAAATTCTAATCCCAAAATGGAATAAAAAACGAAAATTTGAAAAAGTCAGGTATCGGACTGCTGAAGCTGGTAACCGATGCCACGGATGGTCTTTAGTTGGGTGGAGCTGCCTACGGTGCGAAGCCTGCGGCGCAGAAAGTGGATATAATTGTCCAGATTGCCCTCCTCTATCTCATGCTCCGGTCCCCATACCCGGGAAAGGATGGTGGAGCGGGGCAAGGTCTGCTCCGGATTTTTTAAAAACAGTGTTAAAAGTTCCCCCTCCCGACGGGATAAGGTACAGGAAGCGCCGTTGCAGCTTAAGAGATTTTGGAAGAGGTCAAAAGTAAGATCCTTAAACTGAAGACAATTCGTGTCTCTCAGTTGCTGAGGACGCCGGCAGATACAGCGGATTCGGGCCATCAGTTCCTCAAAGGCAAAGGGTTTGACGATATAATCATCTGCACCAAGATCCAGCCCCCGCACCCGGTCCTCCAAACTGCCAAGGGCGGTGAGAAAAATGACAGGGGTATGAATCCCACCCTCCCTGGCTTTTTTCAGCACCTGAGCGCCGGGCAGGAGAGGAAGCATCTGATCCAGCAGCACCAGGTCATGGCTGTTTTCCATAAGATAAAATAAGCCTTCCTCGCCGTCATTGCAAACCGTGACGGAAAATCCCTGCTGTTCCAGGGAAAGCCTCAGAGAACGGCAGAGGGAAAGATCATCTTCAATCAGTAAAATCCGCATAGGAAACTCCTTTTTGTATTTTTTCTAGCAGCTCTGTTTTCTGTTCCACATTTCTATGGCAGGTTTTTAAGGCATTTTGGTGAGATCAGAAAGACCTCCGTACAACTATCTATAAAATAATCATAGCACAGAAATCTCTAAATTACCTTTAAAATTTTGAACCAATATCATAAAAGCACAGGATTTTGTCTGGGAGAAAGGGGGCAGAGTCAGGGGGCCAGCGTCCCGCTTTTTAGAGGAAAATTAGAGGCTCTTTAGAGCCTGTTTAGAGAAAGGGATGATAGACTTTGGGCAGTGAGAAAGAATAAGATTTTCAAGGAGGAGGTAAATAATGAGAAAAACAAGTTTTTGGAAGCGTATCAGCGCAGCTTTTTTGGCGGCGGCCCTCTGCATGGGCAGCCTGCCGGCAGGTGCGCAGGAGGTGGAGGGAACCGCCATGGGCCGCTATCTGGAGGAGGATCTGACTTTGCCGGAAGAAGATTTTATGGCCTATGACATTGTGTGCACGAAGGAAGGAACTCTTCGGGTGGTAGGAAACGGAAGTCAGGGCTACGGTCTTTGGGACAGTACAGACGGAGGGGCGACCTGGGAACAGACCGGGACTTTTCCGAAGGAATATGACGAGGCGTTTTTTTTAACGATGTCCCTGTCTCCAGTGGGAGGCGGAGTGGCAGTTATTTTTGATGTGAAGCTGGATGAGGATGGCAATGCCGAGGAGGAACGTCTGTGTTTTCTTTCCTTTGACAGTCAGGGAACTGTCAAAGAGACGGAGATTGGTGTGGAGTACTGGCTTTCCAATCTGGAATTTACCAGGGACGGCAGTTTAGTGGGAGTCACCAACAAGGGCGGCGCCTATCTGGTGGATCCCACTACCGGAGAGGCGCTGCAGGAATTGGCTGCTTCAGAAGTGGAAGTTGCGGGAGTCAGCGGTTCAGAAGCGCTGCTGATCGGAAACGGCACCCTTCGACGGTATGACCTTGCTGCAGGAGAGCCGCTGGAGGGAGATGCTGCGCTGGAAGAGATGCTGTTTTCCTTAAATCAGACCTATGAACCTGCGACTACTTACGGTCAGGAAATTAATTTTGCGGAAGATGAGGAAGGACGGCTTTACTTTGTCACCAGACAGGGAATCTACTCCCATGTGATGGGGGGAGGCACGGTGGAACAGGTGGTGGACGGCACTTTGAATACTCTTTCCGATCCGGCCAATACCCTGATTGGAATGGCAGTTCAGAACCAGATCTTTTATGTGCTCTGTATGGACGGAAACGGAAAAACTATACTTCGCCGTTACGCTTACGATGCTGCTGTGGCCAGTGTGCCGGAGCGGGAGCTCACCATCTATTCCCTTCATCAGGACGATGCGGTTACTCAGGCTGCAGTAATGTTTCAGAAAGAGCATCCGGACACCTTTGTAAATTATCAGGTGGGGCTTAGCGGGACAGATGGAGTTACCGTCTCGGATGCGCTTCGAACCTTAAATACAGATATTCTGGCAGGAAACGGGCCGGACATTCTGGTATTAGACGGAATGTCGGTGGCCACCTACGCAGAGCAGGGACTTTTGACAGACCTTGCTCCTATTTTAAAAGAGATGGATGACCAGGAGGGACTGTTGGAAAACATTGTCTACGGTTATCAGCAGGGGGAGATGGTGCCCGCTGTCCCCACCAGATTTGCCATTCCTATGGTGGCGGGAGCAAAAAATCAGGTGGAAGCATTCCAGAGTATCTCCCAGCTTCCAGACTTTGCAGGAGAAACGGGAGCTATGATACCCTCTGAAATCATTTATCTGCCGGAGCGGCTGTATCCCTTCTATGCAGCCAGGTGGCAGCAGGAGGATGGTACGATGAATCAGGAGGTGCTGACAGAATATCTCCAGTGCATCCGCCAGAGTTATGAAAATTTTCAGGCTGCTGCCGATGAGCAGGATTTGGAAATGCTTTCTTATTTCCAGCAGACCCTGGCTGAGGTGGATCCTTCCCGTACCCTGGGACTTTACTACTATCTGGACCCTTACGGATTTGATGCGTTCCAGTTCCTTCAGTCTGATAAGGGAATCAGTTTTGGAATGCTTTGCGGCATCATGGATTATGCTGCCCTTTCCTCTGTAAATGTGGCCAATGGGAATTGTGCTGCAAAGGTATTTTACGGTCAGGAGCCTGAGATTTATCTTCCCCTGGCAACGATGGGAATCTTAAGCAGTAGTAAAGAGCAGGAAGCTGCCGCAGACTTTTTGAAGTTCCTGTTGTCTGAGAAAGGCCAGCTGGCCACTATTTCCGGATATGCAGGATTTGCGGTGAATGAGAAAGCATTTCAGGAAAATATCAGCGCAGGCTTTGGGGAAAATGAAGGAATGACTGCTTCCGCAGGAAATTCGAATGGGGAAATGTTGGAGCTTGAGTATACCTGGCCAACGAAAGAAGAACAGGAGACTTTGACTGCCGGAGTGGCGAAGTTAAAGCAGCCGGGAAGCTTGGAGGAAGTGCCCAGAAATACCGTGATAGGAGAGGCGAGAAGATGCATGTACGGTGAGATTTCTGCTGAGGAGGCAGCATCCTCCATTATGCAGAAGATCAATCTGTATCTGGCAGAAGGATAGCATCATGGGCAGCCGGGGAAAGGAGGACATATGGAACGCATGGAAATCTGGAAAAAGCACAACAGAAAGAAAAAGCGAACCTGGCTGGTGCCCCTTCTTTTCCTGCTGCCGGATCTGATCGGTGTAGCTTGTTTTACATTGCTTCCTTTTCTTCAGGTGATACGGCGCTCTTTTTTGAGCGCTGTATCTGCGCAGTGGGTAGGATTAAAAAATTATCAGGCAGTTTTTTCTAATACAGCTTTTCGGCTGGCTGCGGGAAACACACTGCGGTTTACCCTGATTTGTATTCCTTTGCTGGTGGCGCTTTCCCTGATGCTGGCAGTGCTGCTGCAGCGGGTACGCAGAGGAAAGGCGGTGCTGAAAGGAGCACTGCTGATTCCGGTGGCTGTCCCGGCAGCCTCTGTGGTGCTGGTGTGGAAAATGCTGTTTCACTTAAATGGCCTGGTCAATGGCCTGCTTGAGGGGTTGGGGATGGAGAAGGTAAACTGGATGGCCTCGGGGGCGGCGTTTTGGGTTCTGGTGATCAGCTATCTCTGGAAAAATCTGGGATATGACATGATCCTGTGGCTGGCAGGACTGTCAGGAATCCCTGTTGAGATCTATGAGGCGGCCAGGGTGGATGGAGCAGGAGAGTGGAAGTGCTTTACCAGAATCACGCTTCCCAACCTGATGCCCTCTTTATATACCATCTCTGTGCTGTCTTTTTTAAATTCTTTTAAGGTATTTCGGGAGGCATGGCTGGTGGCAGGGGATTATCCTGATCCCAGTATGTATCTTCTGCAGCATCTGTACAACAACTGGTTCCGGGATCTGGCCTTTGACAGGATCGCAGCGGCAGCAGTGGTAAACGGTGCCGTGGTGCTGGTACTGATTCTGTTTCTGCAGAGAGCCTGGGATAAAGAATAGCGTTTGTGTACAAGAGTGGGACGGCTCTTTGCGCACGGATGCCAGATTTTGGGGAAGGATACAGCAGATAGAAAATAAGAAGAAATTTATACTTAAAGGAGAGAGGGAAGGGCTATGCAGCGTCTGTTGCGTTTGTTGAGCGTATTTATTTTAGGGGTTCTGGCTGTGCTGATCTGTTTTCCGGTATTTTTTGCAGTGACCGGAGGCTTTAGCGCTCAATGGGAGCTGGAGGAGAAACTGGCGCCTGTGCTTGGAGGAGCCTCCGGGTCAGCTTTCTGGACCTTCCTTCCCCTGTCTCCAACTCTTTCCTCCTTGGTGGAGGTATTATTGGATTCTCCACAGTTTTTTGTGATGTTTTGGAACTCGATCAAGATGACGCTGCTGATCCTGGCGGGACAGCTTCTTTTTGGAGTTCCGGCGGCCTGGGCGCTGGCAAGATTCCGTTTTCCTGGTCAGAGAATGCTTTTGACCCTATATTTGGTTCTGATGCTGATGCCCTTTCAGGTATTGATGCTGCCTCAGTATCTGGTGCTGAATGAGACGGGGCTTTTGGATACCCAGTGGGCTGTGATTTTGCCGGCAATTTTTTCGGCTTTTCCAGTATTTTTGATGCATCGTTTTTTAAGCAGCATTCCAGAAGCGATTTTGGAGGCGGCCCGCATTGACGGCGCAGGACAGATCCAGATTTTTTTGAGGATTGGAATTCCCCTCGGAGCGCCAGGAATTGTGTCTGCTGTGATTCTTGGATTTTTGGAAGCCTGGAACTTAATTGAACAGCCCATGACATTTTTAAAAACAAAATCCCTGTGGCCCCTGTCCTTATTTCTTCCGCAAATCGGTTTGAAAGAGGCAGGGATGGGATTTGCAGCGGCACTGCTGATGTTGATCCCTGCGCTTCTTTTGTTTTTAAGCGGCCAGGAGTATCTGGAGCAGGGCATTGCGGCGGCTGCATTGAAGGAGTAGGAGGCGGATAATGAAGAAAAGTAAATTGCTGCGTCTGACAGCTTTGTTTTTTGTACTGATGCTTTGCTTTACAGTGCTGTCCAGAGCAGCTTATCAGAGTGGGACAGCGGTGGTAAAGACCGGAAAACCGGAAAATCGCACCATCAATCATCAGATCCGGGTGATGGGCAAGGTGGTGGAGAATCAGGAACTGGCAATATTTACAGAGCCAAATCAGCGGGTTACCGGGATCTATGTGAAGGAAGGGCAGCGGGTAGCCAAAGGGGAGCTGTTGTTTGAAATCGATACTGCATTGCTGGAGGAGAGTATTTTAAATCAGAAACAGGAGATGGAAAAACAGCAGCTCCAGGTGAAAGACGCCAGAAGCCAGAAAGATGTGAGCGCTATGCAGAAGGCAAATGATCAGGCGCAAGCAGCGGAAAATTATTCCCTGAGCGTAAATAGCACAGGCGCCAGGCTGCAGCGGGCAAAGAGGGATCTGAACAAGGCAAAGAAGGATCTGGAGGATTTTCGTAAAAATAGCGGCAGTGTTCAGCCGGATGGGCAGGTGCAGGAAAGCCTGGAGCAGCAGTACCAGGAAAAACAGGAGGCCTACATTCAGGCGGAGCAGGAGCTTACCACTTTGCAGTGGCAGATTGAAAATGCAGTGGATCAGGCGCTGAATCAGGCTAAGGGAAATGGCACTGCGGCCGGTCTGGCAGTGACGGAGCCGGTACTTACCCAATCGCAGGAGCTGATGGAGGAACCGCTGATCTCAGATATGGATCCGGTGTTTCCGGAGACTTCCGTCTCGGCGCCAGAGCCGGTGCTTCCGGATACTTCCGCCTCGCCTTCAGAGCCGGTGATCCAGGAGACTCAGCCGCCCGTATCGGCTCCCACAGATCCGGATACTTCTGCTCCCAGTCAGGATCCGGTGGTTCCGGAGACTTCCGAGACAGAGGAGGGAGGATGGGCAGATCCGGATTTTATCATTGAAGATCTGGAGCCGGGAGAGGGACAGACAGGATCCGGCAGCGATGAATCTCAATGGGATGATGAGGGGACTCTAAATGGCGGCGGCCTGGAGGATCTGGAATCGGATATGGACGGAGCCGAAACAGAGAATCCGGGTCCTACACAGGAGGAATTGGATCAGATAGAAGAAGAGGTAAGAGCATCCTATGCTCAGAAGCTGGAGGAAGCCAAGGAGAAAGTAGACACCGCAAACCAGGAAAAGGAGAAGGCCAGAGCAGCGTTGGAGACCTATCAGCAGGAGCAGCTGGCTGCCATGGATTCTGCCAATGCAAAAACAGAGCAGCAGCTTTTAGAGCAGATACAGATAGCCAGGGATGCCTATGAAGATGCGGCGATTGCGGCAAATGAGGCGGCAGTGACTTCCAGCCGGGCTGTGGCGGGTGCAGGCATTCCCAATGCCTCCAACAGCTCGGACCGAATGAATGAAATCACCTATGAGCAGATGGAGCTGGCGCTGGAAAAGCTGGAGAAACTCATGGAGAATCAGGGAAAGATCACCGCGCCTGCGGATGGACTGATTACGAAAATACAGATTACCATAGGGGAGAAAACCACAGATACTACAGCCATGCTTATGGCAGATTTGTCCAGAGGCTATTCTTTTACAGCGGAGATTACCGCAGAGCAGGAAAAATATCTGGGTACAGGAGATCTGGTGACCCTGAAGGGAGGAAGTAAAAAGAAAACTCTGGAAGAACAGCCGGTAACCGGGGTGAGGGCGGATGAAGAGCGGGAGGATGTGTACCATGTAATGGTGGAGCTTCCGGCAGATGCCTTTGAGATCGGCACAGCAGTGAGCCTGGAATTTACAAAGAAATCAGAAATGTATCCGATTTGTGTACCTTTGTCTGCTTTGTATCTGGACAACAGAAATCAGCCCTACGTTTTGACGGTGGAAGAGAAAGAGTCCATTATGGGAAGCGAATGGCAGGCAAGGAAAGTCAGCGTAACTGTTCTTGAGCAGAATGAAGCCTATGCGGCTTTGACGGAGGGAACGCTGGCATCCTCCCAGGAAATTATTGTAAATTCTGACAGACCGGTGGATGAGGGAAGCCGGGTGAGAATGGAAACCGGAGAGTGAGGATATGGGGAAAAAAGTTTGGGGAGCAGCAAGATGGATCCTTGGCATCTGTCTGTTCGTGGCAGCGGTAAACGCTCATTCCCTGGTTAGAACCTCGGCGGATATGGGGGCCGTATTCTTGGATGGAAGTCTGCCGGGGGAGAAAACAACAGAGGAGATTCTTGTTCAGGAGGCAGAACAGGAGGAGCCGGTGAAGGCATGCTTTTGGAGAGAAGAGCGGGAGGCTGTTCTTTCCTGTCAGGAGACGGGAAAAACTTTTCCGGTCAAGGTATTAAAGAGTAAAGGAAACCCGGAGTGTTTATTTCCGGGGACCGGACTGTTAACCTGGCGTCAGGAGGGCTGTGTGGTGGATGAAAAGACTGCCAGGGAGCTTTTTGGGACAGATCAGGCAGAAGGACAGTATCTTTGGTACAAGGAGAAACGGTATCAGGTGGTGAAGACGTTGGAAAGCCCGGAACCTGTGATGATGTGCCAGACCCAGGGAGAGGAGGAAACCTTTTCTTTTCTGGCCCTGGAGTTTGAGCAGGGGCAGAGCGTGAGAGAAGGAAGCGAACAGTTTCTGATGCGGTACGGTCTTTCCGGGGAAACGGTGGAGTTTACTTTCCTGGAAGCGCTGACAGCCAATCTTCTTTTACTGTTTCCGGCAGCAGCGGCTGTCCGTCTGTGCGCAGGCCTGTTTCAGGAAAAGCGGCGGATGGTTCAGGTGTTTGGACTTTTGGTGGGGGCAGGTACCGTGTTTTTGATCTGGAAGGGTTTTTCCTTTCCGGAGGCCATGATTCCCAGCCATTGGTCTGATTTTTCTTTCTGGCAGGGATGGTGGCAGCAGGAGCGATCCAATTTGCTTCGGATTTTGGGCACTGCGCTTGGAGAAATGCATCTGCTTCTGGTGTTTCGTATGGTGCAGTCTATGGTGTGCAGCCTGCTGGCTTTTGCGACAGTGATCGGAAGGTCGGGCAGATCCTAAAGGCATAATCATTTGTGTAAGAAATACCTGCGG
>ENA-ORTM01003215-ORTM01003215.1-human-gut-metagenome-genome-assembly--contig:-NODE-3215-length-11559-cov-2.445584_pt1 | contig 11559 bp, 9 predicted proteins | sample MGYA00241909_ERZ509182 | MGnify/ENA primary metagenome ERZ509182 (study PRJEB26280, sample SAMEA2338855) | human gut metagenome | biome: human gut; feature: human-associated habitat; material: faeces...
GCGGCGCGGGTGGACTGTTTCCAGAGTTCGGCCCACCATCCGGCGGAGTGGAAATTGATATCTTCCTTCCAATAAGGCCGGAGCTCGTCGGGGATGTCCCCCGTGAATTCCTGCCGGAGGCCCGGGATGGCGGCGGCGATAAAGCCGCCCGGCTTGACGAGAGGAGCGATGTGGGCGTCGAGGTACTCCGGATCACAGCCGAAAAAATGGTAGGCATCGATACAGATCACGGCGTCGAAGTACCCTTCGGCAAAGGGCAGGGCATGTCCTTCGGCCCGGAGGGGGATAACGGCGTCTTCAAGCCCGAAGTCCCGGAACCGCGCAAAGTTGTCCGAAGGGTTTATCCACAGGTCCGCGGCAAACACCCGCACGCCGAATGTCCGTGCGAGGTATATCGAGCTCAGCCCCATGCCGCACCCCAGGTCGAGCACGCGCATATTGGGAGAAAAGGGGATGTTTGCGGTCAGTTCTTCGGCGAACCTGACGCAATTGGGGCCCATCATGGTGGAGAGAAGGAAGTCGCGGTCGAACAACGGGTTGGATGCTGTTGATGTTGGATGCATGTGGAAATTCCTGTGTAAAAAAGTATCCCTGCCTTATATCGGAAACGGGCGCTTTTGTGGTCCTCCTTCTCGCTTCTCAAACGAAAAAGCGCCGCAAGCGTGGGCCTGTGGCGCTGTCCGTCATGCCTGCCGCATGGAGGCAAGGATTTTATAGATGGTCTTGGCGGAGAGGTAATATTCTTCCGCCAGTTTGTGCACGGGAGCGCCGCCGAGATGTTTCTCGTACAGCTCCCTGTTCCGGGCGAGCCGCTCCCTGCGGGAGTCCGTGGCCTCGCCCCAAGCCCGTTTCCGTTCCGCCTTGCGCGGAATATACAGATACACCCCGTCGGCATATTGCTGGATCGCGTCCAGCAGTTCGCGGGGAAGTATCCGGTCGGCGTTGGTATAGCTCACTACCTTGCCCACTCCTTGCATGAATTTTCATGTGAGGATGAGCAAAGGCCGCCTGCTTCAATCTTCAGCTCGTCGCGCAGCAGCCTTTGCTACGGGCGGGCAAGATCCTCTGCTTTCGTAAATCCGTTTGTCATACAACGTATCCTAAAAAGAGCGCACGGTATGCGCGGTGGGTTTGCCGCCGTCGGTTGCGGCGGATGTTGAAACAAGGAATGCACTTCATGTTTTCCGTATGTCAGGGCACGGCTCCCGCTGCGGACGAACCTGATCCGCGGCGCCTCCGCCTTTTCTGACGGAGCGGGGCACCGGGCAGGGTGAGGATGCCTCCGTTTCCGTCACAATGGACATGGTTCTCTCGGAACGGAAACGCCGGAGGGCTGGCAAGGCGAGACAAACAGCGCTGTGCCGGACTGGGGAGGGATGGGCTGACCGGCGGTCATCTTGAAGGTGCCTTTTGGGTTTGTACCGGGCTACCCGCCACCCGTCAACACGGCTTGGCCGTGGTGGTTGAGGACGCTTCTCTTAGGCGGGAAACCCGATCCTCCGTGCGGGGTGCCGGGAGGCTTTGGGGGTGGCTTTACCGCCTCCAGACGCTTTCGGCGGGCTTTCCCCTGGTGGAGGTTTTTCTATAATTAGGAATCGTTACTTTTTAAAGGAGGCCCGCATACGCTGAATAAAGGGGCAGTGAGGCAGGATTTTTTGATATTTCTAGAAAAAAATAATTCAATACTTAAGAAAAGTTATGCGTAACTAGCTGCAAATTGGCGGTTGACAGAATGGCCCTGATATGACTCGCCGGAGTATAAAAAAAGCTGAAAAATTTTTCATGCCGACGGAAGCCTTGTTTCCCGGGGCTTTTGAGGAGAGAGCTTTCGCTTGGGCATGTACAGGGGTGTTGATCCTCTTCCGGTTTGCGTTTACACCTTCTTCACGCAGAGAGACATCCCCCCGGACAAGCGAGGGTTCGCTGCCGTATGCCCCCGATATCGGGGTGAGCATATCAACCCTCGGATATTCAGAAAGTTTTGATAGTGGGTCTCCCCGGTTTAACGAAAGAGCGACGGGCCTCGTTGCTCTAAGGCGTCCTTTTTTGCGTCCCGATGGTAGGCAATCGGACGGCGGGTGGTTCGAAAAAGAACTTGTCGGAAAAGAGTGTTAGACACTGGCCCCGAGTCGCCGGATAGGCTATGCTGGATGTATGAATCTGTTTCCTTTCAGTAACAAGCACATATTGTTGCGAACTGCAAACAGCCTTTTTTTCTTGATTAAAGCGAGTGAGATGACGAATGGTTAGTTCTATCAGGAAACGTGACGCACGCATTGTTCCTTTTGACGTGAACAAGATCGCTCAGGCAATCTTCCGTGCCGCCAGCAGTCAGGGAGGGAAGGATTATGTCCTTTCGCTCAAGATAGCCGCCGAAGTGCTGGAGCGCCTCAATGAGCAGTTCGAGGACGCCGTCCCCGATGTGGAACAGGTGCAGGATCTGGTAGAAAAAACCCTTATCAAGAGCGGCCATGCCCGCACCGCCAAGGCGTACATCCTGTACCGCCACCAGCGGACCAAGATCCGGGAAATGAACACCCGGCTCATGACCACCATCCGCGACCTCACCTTCAAGGACGCCAAGGACAACGATCTCAAGCGCGAGAACGCCAACATCGACGGCGACACCGCTATGGGCATGATGCTGCGTTACGGCAGCGAAAGTTCCAAGCAGTTCTACGAGATGTACATCCTCAACCCGAAGCACAGCCTCGCGCACAAGAACGGCGACATCCACATCCACGACCTTGATTTCCTGAGCTTGACCACCACCTGCTGCCAGATCGACATCAAGACGCTGTTCAAGGGCGGCTTCGGCACGGGCCACGGCTTCCTGCGCGAACCCAACGATATCCGCAGCTACAGCGCCCTTGCCTGCATCGCCATTCAAGCCAATCAGAACGACCAGCACGGCGGGCAGAGCATCCCGAATTTCGAATACGGCCTCGCCCCCGGCGTCGCCAAGACCTTCATCAAGGAACTGTGCCTGATCCTTGATCTCTACAATATGGAGAGCAAGGATGCTGTAAAGGCCGGGCTGCGCGCCTACATTGAGGAAAACGAATCCATCCTCGATGAAAAGGGCCTTGCCTTCGTCCGGGAGATCCTCACTCAGCACGCCCCCGCCCTGAACATCGACTTCGCCGTCAAGAAGGCCCTTGAGTACACCGAGAAGGCCACCTATCAGGCGATGGAAGCGCTGGTGCACAACCTCAACACCATGCACTCCCGCGCCGGAGCGCAGATCCCTTTCAGCTCCATCAACTACGGGACCGACACCTCCCCCGAAGGCCGCATGGTCATCCGCAACGTGCTGCTGGCCACAGAAGCGGGCCTCGGCAACGGCGAGACGCCCATCTTCCCCATCCATATCTTCAAGGTGAAGGAAGGCGTCAACTTCCGGGAAGGCGAGCCCAACTATGATCTGTTCAAGCTTGCCTGCCGCGTGTCCGCCAAACGCCTGTTCCCGAACTTTTCCTTCATCGATGCGCCGTTCAACTTGGCCTACTACAAGCCCGGCCATCCCGAGACGGAAATCGCCTACATGGGCTGCCGCACGCGCGTTATGGCCAACATGAACGATCCGAGCCGTGAAATCGTCAACGGGCGCGGCAACCTGAGCTTTACGTCCATCAACCTGCCCCGCCTCGGCATCCTTGCGGATCACAACGTCGACGCCTTCTTCGCCGAGCTGGACAAGATGGTGGATCTGGTCTTCGAGCAGCTTCTTGAGCGCCTCGAAATCCAGTCGTGCAAGAAGTGCAAGAATTATCCCTTCCTGATGGGGCAGGGCATCTGGATCGATTCGGAACGGCTCGGCCCGGACGACGAAGTGCGCGAAGTGCTCAAGCACGGTACGCTGACCGTGGGGTTCATCGGCCTTGCGGAGTGCCTCAAGGCGCTGATCGGCAAGCATCACGGCGAGTCCGAGGAAGCGCAGGAGCTTGGCCTCAAGATTGTAGGCTTCATCCGCGAGAAGGCGGACAAGAAGGCCGCCGAGACGAAGCTCAATTTCTCGGTGATCGCAACCCCCGCCGAAGGGCTTTCCGGCAAGTTCGTACGTCTCGACCGCAAGCGTTTCGGCTCCATCGAAGGTATTACGGACAAGGACTACTACACCAATTCGTTCCACATCCCGGTCTATTACAGCATCAGCGCCTACAACAAGATCCGCCTTGAAGCGCCGTATCATGCGATGACCAACGGCGGGCACATCACCTATGTGGAAGTGGACGGCGATCCGGTGAACAACCTTGAGGCGTTCGAGGATCTCATCCGGGCCATGAAGGACATGGGCGTCGGCTACGGGTCCATCAACCATCCCGTGGACCGTGATCCCCTGTGCGGCTACACGGGCATCATCGGCGACGTGTGTCCCCGCTGCGGGCGTCACGACGGCGAAGGCGTCGATATCGAAGTATTGCGCAAGATCAAGGGCTACATCCGCGACGTGCGTTCTGAAGAGGAACGCCTCGAAGCCGAGGACAAGATGCCCAATATGGTGATTTAGATGAATATTGGGAAGGGGAACCCTTCTGAAGAAGGGCTTCCCCTTCCCAGCCCTCTCTCTTTCCCCTCCTAAGACTTTTGACTGGTGGGGAGGCCGCGCGGAGGGGTTCGTTCCGGCTGTTGGAACGGGTGAGTTTTTCCATCCCCGTTCGCCAAGGGGAACGCCTTGGATCAATTCGTATAGCTCGGGGACAGCCCAGCTGGAGCGGTTGAACTGGAATGCATTGAAGAGGCGCGTGAATGTCGCGCTGATGAGCAAGCAAAGTGCGGATGCCCGCATTTTCCGATATACCCATTATTGTTAAACCAAGTATTGGAGAACGGTTCGATGAACACTGAAAGCAAGAAAGTTTTGGTTGGCGAAGGCGTGAAGTTTGAACGTATCCGTCGCATTACCGGATACCTCGTCGGCACCGTGGATCGTTTCAACAACGCCAAACGCGCCGAAGTCGAAGATCGCGTGAAGCATTGCAAGATCGGCTGCTGCGGTAACTAGGGTTCTTTCGTTTTGAAGCTGAAAAAGCTGTGAACAGGGATCCAATAAGCGCAGAAGCCTTTGGGAAGGGAGGGAAAAGCGTGGGGGTGCTCCCCCCTTTCTTTAGAAAAGCTTTTCCCTCCCTTCCCCAATTCTCCCTCGTCTTGGCGAAGTCAGAGGTTTTGGTATGAGCGACGAAATACGCATATCCGGCATCGTCGAGGAGTCCATCGTAGATGGGCCGGGCTTGCGCTACGTGCTGTTTACGCAGGGCTGCCCGCACCATTGCAAGGGTTGCCACAACCCGACGACGCACCCTTTCGACGGCGGGCGCATGGTTTCACCCGACTGGGTGTTTGCGGACGTGCGGAAAAACCCCATCGTGCGCGGGGTAACGTTCAGCGGCGGGGAACCGTTCGTACAGAGCGGAAAGCTTGCGCCGCTGGCAGAGCGCCTGCGCGCTGCGGGGTACAATCTGACGAGCTATACCGGGTATTTGTATGAGGAGCTGCTTGCGGATAGCCGGCATATGCCGTTGCTGCGCCAGCTGGATATCCTTGTGGACGGCCCCTTCATACTGGAGGAGAAGTCCTTGATTATCCGGTTCCGAGGGTCGCGCAACCAACGTATCATCGACGTGCCCCGCTCATTGGCGGAAGGCCGCGTGGTGCTCCACCCTGCTATGGATTGAGCAAAGCCCTCCTGAGATTTCGGGAGGGCTTTTTTTATGTTTGGAAAGCCCTTCGGGGTTCGCACGGGGATTCTTGCTGGCGTAATTGGTATCTGTACGGACATACCGTTTATGCGGTAATCCGGGTGCGGAGAAGGGCTGCTCCATTGGTATGGGTGACGTGGTAGAAAATAGAGCGGACGGAACAGACACATCTTATGGCCGGAGAAAGAAGGCAAGGCTTGCTGTGCGTGCCTGTTGAGTGCACATTGGCGGGGAGGGAACCTCCGATGTTCCCCGTTGGTGGAACTGTTGAGTCGCATTGACAGGAAATAAAGTATGTTCGAAGTGATGTTGATCGGCCTGCTTGTACTCGTGTTGATTTTGATCCCGTTGTGTATCGGTTTCGTGGCCATAGTCAGATGGATCATGCGCCGGACGCGCCGGGTTTCCGGACAGACCCCGGTTACTGCGGCGGAGCCGTTGCCTCCTCCAGGGGCTGCGGAGAAAGGGGTGGTCCGGACAGAATCCCTGACCGCCGAAGATACGTTCGCGTTCGAAACGTCTGGAGAGCAGGGGGCTCCTTCAGAAAAGTCCCGAGAACCTCAGTTGCCCGTGGAGGATGTTGTGGAGACGCCGCACAATACGGACAAGGCCGTGTTGCAGGATCAATTGAAGGATTCGATGATGTTTCGTTACGCCGTCGTAGCGGGCATCGCACTGTTGCTCCTGATTCCGCTGTTGATGGTGGAAAGCCTCGTAGGGGAACGCTCGTCGCTGTACCGTGAAGTGGTGGCGGACATCAGCCGGACATGGGGCGGGCTGCAGCAGCTTTCCGGCCCGTATCTGCTGGTCCCGTATACGGAGCGTGTGGAGCGGGAACGCGTCGTGCCCGTCGAGGGAGGCAAGGACAGGCTGGTACGCGAAACAAGGCTGGAGGCGAGCTATTTCGTCATCCTGCCGTCGCGTCTGTCTTTTGACGCCACGCTTGATCCAGAATCCCGCCGTAGGGGGATATACAGGGCGCTGGTGTATACGTCCGAGATCGGTATTTCCGGGCAGTTTACATTGCCGTCCAGGGAAGCGCTGACCCGCATCGTCCCCGCGCTGGTTGATGTGGATTATGCCCGGTCTTTTGTAGTCACGGGCCTGAGCCACCCGAGTGCGCTCCGCGAGGCGAGCCCGTTCGTTTGGGCCGGTGTCCCGCACAGCGCCGAGCCGGGTACGCAGCCGTTCGAGAACCTTCCGTCCGGTTTCCGTGTTCCCATTGCCTTGAATGCGGGGCAAGGGACATTTGACTTTTCGCAGCGGCTGGCCTTGAGCGGCAGCGGCGGCATCCGGTTTGCGACGGCGGGCGAAACCACGGAGATCAAGGTGCGTTCGCCGTGGCCGCATCCGAGTTTTCAGGGGCAGGTGCTTCCGGCCTCTTATGAAACTTCGGATACGGGCTTCTCCGCGGTGTGGAGCGTGCCCTCATTGGCGCGCTCGTATCCGAACCTTGGCACGCTGCACACGTGGCCGAGGCATTTCACGGAGTTTGCCGTCGGCGTGGATCTGTACCAAGCCGGTACGCACTATAAGCTGGTGGAACGCTCGGTGAAGTACGGCGTGCTGTTCATCGGCCTGACCTTCCTTGCGTTCATTGTGTTTGAAATGGGTCTTGGGGCGCGGCTGCATCCGGTACAGTACGGCATCGTGGGGCTGTCGATGGTGGTGTTCTATCTGGTCCTGCTGTCGTTGTCCGAGCATCTGGCCTTTCTGACATCCTACCTTTCGGCGTCGGGATGCATTGTACTGATGGTGTCGTGCTATGTCGGTTTCGCCCTGCGGAATTATAAGGAAGGTATAGGGATAGGCGTATTGCTCGTGGCCCTGTACTCGTTGCTGTACACGATCCTGCAGATGGAGGATTATGCCCTGCTCATGGGCACGGCCCTGCTGCTCGTCATGCTTGCCGCCCTCATGGTGGTTTCCCGCAACCTTGCGAGGGGAAACAAGTAATATGGTATGAATGAGCTAAGGGCGGTATGCAGATCGTTTGAAACAATGATGCATTGAAAGAAGATGCCCGGCCTCAACATCATGTGATGACTCTCCCGGGGCTTCACGCTATGTCCAGAACATCCCTCTTGACGCATGTCGGGAGGGATGTTTTTGGATTTTGGCTCCTTTTTTGTGGGCAGGGCTCCGATTTCATCTTGTGCCACGGCCTAACCCCATGAGAGAGCACATTCCCATCGGTTTACCGTTTTCCAATATTGTTTTTCCGTCATGCTTCAATGATGTCCCATAGCCGTAAAGCCTTCTCTACCGCTTTTTGAGGCGTGAGATCTTTATCAGCACTGACAAAACGGCAATCTGCGATAAAGACAGTCTCTTTCTTTTGGTTTTCCTCAATGCCGTAACGCCGGATCTTTTCAGCGAGTTGGAGCGCATCTCCTGCCGCGTCGTTGAGTGAGAGCTCCGGGTAGTGGCAGGCGATTTCGCAAGCGCCGATCACGAGGCTTTTTTGTGGGATACCCATAGTTCCTCCTATAAAGAGCCTGGAGAGTTGTTTATCCTATTGTCATACCGTTTTCTTGTCATGGTATCTTTCTTTTGAAGAGAAGATATCCTGACATATATTTAAAAATCTATAATCATGGAAACATCGTTTGCGATAGCTAGTATAGAGTTGATAACCAACACATATAAAAAGATATTAACGATACAAGCTCTAATACGATGTGCAAAAGAGAATACTCCCAATGTATAAAAAAGAATGGACCTGATTGATCCTTGTGAAAGAGGGCATCCACTTCATTCACCTGTTGGGAGGAAAACAGCATGACGGATTTGGGGATGATGACGGGCAAGGCAGCACTTCGCCTCGCCAAGGAAGAAAGCGGCCTGACCAGAGATGAGATAGCGGAGCGCCTTGGCGTGTCACATTCAGTCACCAAGCGTTACTTCAATATAAACGATACGTATATGCCGAGCTTGGAAATGATTCCTCGATTGTGCTTGGCTTTGGGTAACGACATTTTGATGCGTTGGCTGGAGGCTCGTCTCCAAGGCGGAGAAAGCTTTTCGCGGGAGGAAATAGAGGAGGAGATGGTGCGTGCGGCGAATGCATTTGAAGAGTTGCGTACCCTCGTGAACGAAGACCCACCTCCTTCCGTGCGGGACATGCAGCACGCCGTCAACAGGCTGATTTTGGAATTGGGGTGCATTCAAGAGATATTGTCCGGGCATTCCTTGCACAGGAGCAGAGGGGCCTTGCCGTTATGCCCTTGGTGGAAGTTCTGGAAGAAATGACAAAAAAGGGACGTCCATAGCGTCCCTTTTTCTCCATTCCCCATTGATTGGGCTCTGTTAAGGTGGCATCCCTTTACCTTATGAACAAGCTTATCGTGCGGGCCAGTTTGCTCTCTTCCATCATCAGCGGTGAAGGACCGTTAGCGCTTTCCTCCGAAATAACGGACACACAGGATGGTCATGTCGTCCGAGGCGGTGTTGCCGTTGACATGGACGGACACATCGTCAAGCATATGCCGGAGCACACTGGCCGGTTCCCGTGATGGTGAGGAGGCGAGGGCACGGAACATCGCTTCGTTGGAATAGACGTCGCCTTCCGCGTTCATGGCCTCGTTCACCCCGTCGGTGTAGAGGAAGAGGGTTTCGCCGGGCCGGACCACGGTGCGAAGCAAGGTATAGTTCATGCCTTCCATCGCGCCGACCACAGGCCCGCTGATGCCTTTGAGCCATGCCACGCCGTCGTCGCCGAGCCGAAGCGGGGGATTGTGCCCGCCGTTGGCGTAGAGCAGTTCTCCGGTATCAAGATCGAGCACGCCGATAAACAGTGTGACGAACATGCACTTGGCGTTGTCGCGGGCGAGGTTTTCGTTGACCTCGGCCATGAGGTGCTCCGGCGAGGGGTGGGAACCCGCCCGAGATCGGATGAGGGTCAAGGTCATGCTCATGAACAATGAGGCGGGCACGCCCTTGTCGGACACGTCCCCGATGATGAAGCACAGGTGCCTGTCGTCGAGCATGAAAAAGTCATACAAGTCGCCGCCCACTTCCCGGGCCGGGACGAGGCTCGCCGCCAGTGAGAACCGCCCGGCGGCCACGTCCGGGGGCAGGGGCTTGGGCAGGAACCCCATTTGGATTTCGGTGGCGGCGCTGAGCTCACCTTCGAGGCGTTCGCGGCTGGACGTGGCCTCCATAAGCTCACGGACCCGTGACCGGAGGGTTTTATCCATGAACATCAGTGAATTGGCGAGGCTGGCAATCTCTCCTCCGTGTTTGCCGTCGGCGAGGGCGGCGAGCAGGGGCGTTGGCCGTGCGTCCTCCATGAAATCCTGTTCGGGGAGCTTGCACACCGTGCTTGCGGGCGTAATCTCCGAGTTTCGCCAGCGGTGAGGTCAGCCGCGTGACCATAAGAAGCGCCACGGGCAGGATGAACAGCGTAGCGGCGAGGATGGCCGCGATGAGCAGAAACGAAAGCTGCTTGCCGGGCGCGCTGGCTTCGTCGGTGTAAACGACGCCTGTGACATACCAATCGAACGGCTTGACATGGCGCACGAAAAGCAGGGCGTCACGGGACGGCGCGCGCTTGATCAAGGACTGGATCGATGCTTCAACAGGATTTTCCGGTGTTTTCGAAGCATTGCGGATATCGGCGATAAGAGTGTTGCCTGTTTTGGGATTGATACCGGAGAGGGTGGTGTTCATGCCTTCCGGCCCGATTACCGGGATACCTTTGGAGTCCGTGACGAACAGAAAACCCGAAGGCCCTATCCGTTGTTTTCCGAATTCATTTTGGAGCTCCCGGATGCTGTCTTCCTTGAGCCGCTGCTGATGCTCGTCGAGCTTGTCGATGTTGGCCCACAGGCCCACGAGCAGCCCTCCCTCTCCGGGAAGGTACAGGTGCGTTCCGTACAGCCGCTGCTTTTTGCCCCCGGCGTCCCACTGGACGAAACAGGTTGCGGGGAGGCCTTTTTCCGCGAGGGCTCGCATGGTGGGGCCCACGGGCCGGTCTTTGATGTCGCGGAGGAGGTAGGGGTTGTCGTCTTTCTCCAGATCGCCGCGCACGAGTTTGATCTCGCCGCTGGGGTCGATCGCCATGAGGCTGATCCCCTCGGGCAAGGGGAAATTTTGCATGATCTTAAAGCGCTCAGATGGATCATGCACCAGCGTGGTGATGAGTTTCGCCAGCCAGCTGAGGTTATGCTGGAGCGCGACGGCCTGATCCGCTTTGCTGCGGAACAGGATCTGGTAGCGATCCATCACGTTGAATGTCGCAAGGGCAACGGTATTCACACTGCTCCGGCGCTGCTCCTCCAGCATGGTTCTTTTCACGCTATACATGGAGAACAGGCCCACTCCGACAGCGAGCAGGATCAGCGACCCGGCGACGAGCAGTACCAATTTGTTCTTTGTGGACAGGATCATCGTTCGTCTCAGGGCTGGTTGCCACGGGCGCGCGCCCGCCTCGCCGGGTCGCCCCGATCCGGCGTTCTTTGTCTAACATCCTTTTCTTCGGGAAGGAATACGCGTTGCGCTCCTGGAAAGGAAACCCCGCTCATTTTCCGTTCCACGCCAATGCATGGAAAAGGCCGCATCCAAAAACACGGGCTCCGGAACACATTGGAATCTATTGTCCCTGCACACAAGTGTCAAACAGTGATGATTCCCTGTCCGGCGTTTTGGAATCCCGTGTCCGTTTTTTCCGTCTTGCTCTTCTTCCTTTTCCCTTTCGCTGCCGGATGGTTGGGGAAAACAGGGCTAAGGAAATCGGGCGATTCCCGTCTTTCAGGAACATTTCGGCCTTATCGGTAGAGTTGTTGCGCCGCAGGGGAATCTGTGGCACCACCGGAACCCGTTCCGAAAGAGACGCAGGAGCAGCCGGAAGTCCGATGTC
>ENA-ORTM01003229-ORTM01003229.1-human-gut-metagenome-genome-assembly--contig:-NODE-3229-length-11522-cov-3.042906_pt1 | contig 11522 bp, 8 predicted proteins | sample MGYA00241909_ERZ509182 | MGnify/ENA primary metagenome ERZ509182 (study PRJEB26280, sample SAMEA2338855) | human gut metagenome | biome: human gut; feature: human-associated habitat; material: faeces...
TACGTCACCCTCGATAAGACGGAAGCGATGAACATTGGCGAACGCATCTGCGTGATGAAGCTCGGCCACATTATGCAGGTTGATACCCCGGACAATCTCTACCACCAGCCGAAAAATATGTTTGTCGCCGGGTTTATCGGCGCGCCGGAGATGAATATTCGTCCCAGCCAGCTGGTTGAGCACGGTGGTCGCCTGTATTTGACGCTGGGCGATCAGCGGCTGCCGCTCAACGATCGGCTGCAAAGCAAAGTTGAAACCCATAAGAATCAGCAGGTGTTCTTTGGCGTGCGCCCGGAGTTTGTCTCTCTCTCCGATGAACCGTTTGCCGAAGGTTCCTGCGCGGGTGAAATGGTACGCGTAGAAAACATGGGACATGAATTCTTTGTTTATCTCAGGGTTGCTGATTATGAGCTGACCGCCCGCGTGCCGTCGGACGATGCGAAGCCGATGATTGCCAGGGGACTGAATCGCAAAGTCTATTTCACCTTTGATCTCAACAAGTGTCACATCTTTGACGCCAAAACCGAACAGAACCTCTCTCTGTGAACCCTGGAGCATAACAATGAAAAACGTGCTGATAAGCGCCACCCTCTCCGCCACCCTGGGCCTTAGCGCCTTCTCTTCGCTAGCGCAGGACGTCGACCTGCGTATGTCCTGGTGGGGGGGCAACGGCCGCCATCAGGTCACCCTCAAGGCGCTGGAGGAATTCCACAAACAAAACCCAGACATCAACGTCAAAGCAGAATACACCGGCTGGGACGGCCATCTTTCACGCCTGACCACCCAGATTGCCGGCGGTACCGAGCCTGACGTGATGCAGACCAACTGGAACTGGCTGCCGATCTTTTCGAAAAATGGCGATGGCTTTTACGATCTGAATACCCTGAAAGACGAGATCGACCTCAGCCAGTTCGACGCCAAAGAACTGCAGTCCACCACGGTCAACGGCAAGCTTAACGGTATTCCAATTTCCGTCACCGCCCGCGTCTTCTACTTTAACGACGAAGCATGGAAAAAGGCGGGCATCCCCTTCCCGAAAACCTGGGATGAACTCATGGCGGCGGGAAAAACTTTCGAAAGCAAGCTCGGGAAACAGTACTACCCGGTGGTGCTCGAACACCAGGACGTGCTGGCCCTGCTCAACTCTTATATGGTGCAAAAATACAATCAGCCGGCCATCGATGAGAAAGGGCGAAAATTCTCCTACAGCAAAGCGCAGTGGGCGGATTTCTTCGGTATGTATAAGAAGCTTATCGACAGCCATGTGATGCCGGACACCCGCTACTATGCCTCCTTCGGCAAGAGCAACATGTACGAAATGAAGCCGTGGATCCAGGGCGAATGGGGCGGGACCTACATGTGGAACTCCACCATCAACAAATATTCCGATAACCTGAAGCCGCCGGCGAAGCTGGTGCTGGGGGAATACCCGATGCTGCCGGGCGCCACCGATGCCGGACTGTTCTTCAAGCCCGCGCAAATGTTATCGATTGGCAAATCGACGAAAAACCCGCAGGCGGCGGCGAAAGTGATTAACTTCCTGCTGAACAGCAAAGAAGGGGTGGATATTCTTGGACTGGAGCGCGGCGTGCCGCTGAGTAAAGCGGCGGTCACCTACCTGACCGAGGATGGGGTAATCAAAGCCGACGATCCGGCGGTGTCCGGCCTGAAGCTGGCGCAATCCCTGCCCACCGCTCTGCCGGTCTCCCCGTACTTCGACGATCCGCAGATCGTCGCCCAGTTCGGCACCACCCTGCAGTACATCGACTACGGTAAAAAGTCGGTGGAAGAAGCGGCCGAGGACTTCCAGCGCCAGACCGACCGCATTCTGCGCCGCGCGATGCGCTAACCTGCCCGCCTGAACTCTCCCGTGGCGTCCGCCGCGGGAGAGCCTGCCTGAGTATCCTGTCAGAAGAAATATTTGAAGCGCACCCGGGCGCCGTAGCGGTCATCGGGATTCCCGCTCTTCGCTGCCGTGGAATCGAGCCACGAGGCATAGGCGCCAAGGTAAATATTGAAGTTCGGCATCGCCATGATATTCGGCAACTGCCAGGAGGTGTGCAGGGTATGGATGTCATAGCGCCCCGGCGCCAGGATAGCGCAATCGCCATCGCATTCGCTGGTCACCCCGGCCATATTGAACTGGTCGATTTTATTGTGCGCATAGATATAGCCCAGCTCCACGCGATGCCAAAGGGCGTTGATCCCGGCGCTGAAGTCGGTTTCGTCCGCCGCGTCCAGCAGGGCGGTACTCAGATTAACCACCGCCCCATCCTGCGGATCGCTTTTCAGGGTGTTCCAGCTCATGGTCAGCCCGTAGCCGGTGCGGTTTGACTGGTCGACCCAGCGTCCGCTCTGGCTCTGATAGCCGTAAGCATTGTTGACGAGATTGCTCTCTATCGCCGCGGCCGCCGACCAGGCGCCGGACTGCCACGCCGCCACCGGCCGCACGTACACCACATTTTTGCGGTTTTCCAGCGCGTTACCATGATAGTTCTGATCGACAAACAGCGAACTGCCGTCCTCCACCAGGGTGTTAACTTCGAAATACCAGTTATCCACCGTTTTGCTAAACAGAAGGTTACCGCCGCTGCTGCTGCGCCCGCGCCCCTCTTTCATCATGTAAATATAGCCATAGCCATCGGAATAGAGATCGTTGGCGGTATTACCTGAATATTCAATAAAGGTATCCTGATTCAGCGGGAACATATCCCAGGCTTCAAAGCGGCCTATTTTTATTTTCCAGTCATCCTGCTGGCCGAAGAAAAATACCGCATCATCAAGATTCATTTTGCCATCCATATCCGCCAGAGGCTGCACGCTGAATCCGGCATATTGCCCGTCGGCGCCATTCCGTCTGCCATCGAAACCCAGCAGAATACGACCGTTAATATCCCAGCGCTCTTTATCGCCGGGCGCCCAGCTTTTATTCGCGCTGGTTTTGACCGACGTCAGACTGCCGGTGCGACTGGCGCCATCGAGGTTAAATTCGACGTCGCCATAAAATTTTAATTCGCCATTGTCATTTAGCTGCAAACGCGGCGAAGCAGGCTCCGTGCGGGCGACCGTCGCGGCCTGCTGCTGGCCTTTCAGCGTCTTAATTTCCGCCTCTGCGCTGGCGGCGCGCGCCTCCGTCGCCTTTAGCCGCTGCTCCATTTGCGCCAGTCGCTCCTCCAGCGATAACGGCGCCTGCGCCATAACGGATGGCAGATACAGAGACGTCAGAAAACACCCGACCCAGATTTTATTCATCGGTAAACCCTTTTATTATGGAATGAACTGAATTTTTTATTAATGGGTAACGCACGACGATGCAGGCAATAATAACCCGCCCATCGTCAAAGACGGGTTATTAACGACAACAGCCTTATTATTATTCGAGCTGCCAGGCGCCGGCTTCGGTTAATGCCGCCGAGCCGCTCCAGGCAAATAACGCTAATTCACGGTGGGGAGCCTGCGGATAGATACGGCTGCTCAGGCAGGCTTCGCCGTCATTGACAAAAACCTCCACCGAAGAGCTATCGAAAAATATTCGCAGGTTGAGATCCGCCCCGGCGGTCAACGGCACGCTGCGCGTCCCGCACAGGCCATACTGCGGATAATGCCGCTCCAGCACCAGACGCTGCTGTTGGGCATCCACGTAGATGCGCAGGCCATCGCCAAAGCGCAGACCATACTGCTCGGCGCTGCTGCGGGCGCAGTCCCAGCGCAGATTCACCTCCATCGCCTCGCAGTTGTCGACCATCGTCGTCTGCTGGTTGTTCAGGGTGCTGACCGGCCACGGGAACCAGGCGCCGCGCAGGCTCTCCACTTCTTTCGCCGGGCGCATCTGCAGGCGGTCATCCGCGCTCAGGCTAAGCTCGCGCGGCAGGGAGAGCATGCCCGCCCAGCCGTCCTGCTGCTCCGGCAGCGGCGATTCCCACATATCCAGCCAGCCAATCACGATCCGCCGGCCATCGGGGGTGGCGAAGCTTTGCGGGGCATAGAAATCGTGGCCGTTATCCATCTCCCGGAATTCGCCATGGCGAATAAAACGCTGGCCTGGCTGCCACTCGCCGATCAGATAGCCGCTCTGGAACAGATTGCGGTTGCTGAACCCCGCGGCCTGCATCCCCTGTGGGGAAAACATCAGAACGCGTTTGCCGTTGAGGGTGAAGAAGTCCGGGCACTCCCACATATAGCCCATGGTGCTTTCCGCTTCATCCAGCACCCCCGCGTCCTGCCACTGGCGCAGATCGGCTGAACGGTACAGCCGCACCTGGCCGGTATCGCCTTCGCGCGCGCCGACGATCATGTACCAGCTATCTCCCTCACGCCAGACCTTCGGGTCACGGAAGTGGTGCATACCCGGCGGGGTGTCGACCACCATCCCCTGGCGCTCAAAGTGGATCCCGTCGCGGCTGGTGGCCAGACACTGCACCTGATACAGATTGGCTTCGTCGCCAGGATCGCCGTGGAACTTATGCCCGGTGTAAATCAGCGCCAGGGTATCGCCATCGACCACCGCCGAGCCGGAGAAGCAGCCGTCTTTATCCTCCGGGCCCTCCGGCGCCAGGGCTACCGGCAAATGCTCCCAGTGCACCAGATCCTTACTGCGCGCGTGCCCCCAGTGCATCGGTCCCCACTGGGTGGAGTACGGGTGATGTTGATAAAAGGCATGGTACCAGCCGTCGAACCAGACCAGACCGTTTGGGTCGTTGATCCACCCGGCGCGGGCCGCCAGGTGATAGTGCGGATACCAGCGCAGATTCAGCGCCTGGCGTTGTGTCTGGAGTACCTGTTCAGCCCGGGAGATTGTGTAAGTCATCATTTTCACTCTTTTTGATTCAGATAGCGGTAGGTTGCGACACCAGCGGATCGGCGGAGGATTTGCCGGAGCGCAACAAGAAGATGGAAATAAAGGTGGTGCAGAACACCAGCAGGCCCATGATCAGGTAGGACTGGGCGAAGCCATATTTTTCATAGCTGTAGCCCGCCAGCGGCGACAATACGCTGGCGATAATCGAGCTGGTGCAGGCGAAGCCCACCAGATAGAGGGTGGAGGAGAGACGTTTATCGAAGTTGAGGCTGTTGTACTTAAAGATAGCCACCAGCAGTATCGGCAACTCCACCGCGTGCAGCAGTTTGGTGATGGAGATCAGCAGCGGCCCCTCCACCAGACCGGAGGCCACCATGCGCATCGCCATCACCATGCCGGCGAAAATCAGACCGTTCTTGGCGCCGATACGGTTCACCAGCCACGGCGCGCAGAACATGCCGGCCGCCTCGAGGAACACCTGGAAGGAGTTGAGGTAGCCATACATCTCATTGCCTTCCTGCAGGGTCGCGAACTGCGATGAGAAATAGACCGGGAACTGCTGGTCATAGACGCCGTAAATGCAGGTGCCGATGACGAAGAAGACCAGCGCCCAAAAGCGCGGCAGCGTCAGCAGGCGCAGCGCATCTTCGAGGGTCACCTTACCGCCCGATACCGCCTCCTGCATCGCATGCGGCGCCGAGGAGACCCGCAGCCGCGCCAACAGGATAAAGAACACCAGCCCGGAACAGCTGGCGACGAGGAAGTTTAGCTGCGGATTGATGTTAAACAGCAGGCCGGCGAAGAAGGTGGCCACCGCCCAGCCCAGCGAGCCCCACATCCGCGCCCTGCCGAATTCAAACTGGCTCTGACGCGCCACCCTCTCGGTGTAAGATTCCAGCACGCCGATGCCGCCGTTAAAGGTCAAACCGATATAGATCCCGCCAAAGATGCTGCCCAACAGGACGTTGATTTTCAGCAGGTGGCCGAACAGCAGATACGCCGGACCAGAGAGGATCAGCAGCGCGGTGATATACCAGAGCAGATGTTTGCGCAGCCCCAGCTTGTCCTGGATAAATCCATAGCAAACTTGCGCAAACAGCGCGGAAACCGACAGTACGGCATAGATAATACCGGTATCGCCTGCCTTCAGCCCAACCTCCTGGTGAAGCCAGATAGAGAGCAAGGAGCCGGATGACGACCAGGTCACGAAAAAGAAAAACAGTAAGGCACTGAGCAACGGGTAGCTGTGTGAGTGAGGCGCTTTCATCATGACATTCTCGTGTTAGAGGAATGCAATTATGGTAACGTTAACAAAAAACAAAACGCAGGTGGATTCGCTGAGATATATGATGTTAATCACAAAAGTTAACGTTAACATAACGAAGATGCGATCGCGATCAAAAATCAACCGCAACATAGCTCACGACGGCGATAGCAGAAAATCGTTTCACTCTTTTACATCAGCGACTTAGTTGTATAGCCTGTACTCTGCGGCAATGGCGGAGGAAAAAATGGCGTCCCTGAAAGATGTAGCAAAACTGGCGAATGTATCTCTGATGACCGTCTCACGGGCGCTGAACACCCCGGAGCGGCTGAAGCCTGAGACACTGGCCCGCGTGCAGGCCGCCATCGCCGAAACCAACTACGTCCCCGACCTGTCGGCGAAGAAGATCCGCGGGGCGCGCGCCACCCCCAGCACCATCGGCGTGCTGGCGCTGGATACCGTCACCACGCCCTTTTCGGTGGAGATCACCTTATCGATCGAAGAGACGGCCCGCGCCCACGGCTGGAACAGCTTTGTGGTCAATATGTTTTCTGACGATCGTCCGGAAGCGGTGGTCGACCTGCTCCTCTCCCACCGTCCGGACGGCATTATCTTTACCACCATGGGCCTGCGCCAGGTACCGCTGCCGGAAAAACTGCTGACTCTGCCCTGCGTGCTGGCCAACTGCGAAAGCCTCAGCCAGCCGGTGGCCAGCTATATCCCGGACGATGAACAGGGGCAGTACGACGCGGTGAAAGCCCTGCTTGCCGCTGGCTATCGTCGTCCGCTGTGCCTGCACTTACCCGCCAGCCAGCCGGCGACGATCCGCCGCCGCCGGGGGCTGGAGCGCGCCTGCCGGGAGGCCGGTATCGAACCGGACCATCTGAGCCATTCGTATATGGGCCAGGGCGATGAGCATTACCACGATATCCCGGCGGTGGTGCTGGCGCATATCCGCGAGGGTAAACCTGGCTTTGACTCAGTGATCTGCGGCAACGATCGCATCGCGTTTATGGTCTATCAGACGCTGCTGGGCCAGGGGTTACGCATTCCACAGGACGTGGCGGTAGTGGGATACGACAACATGGTGGGCATTGGCGATCTGTTTCTACCGCCGCTCTCCACAGTGCAACTGCCGCATTATGACATCGGGCGCCTGAGCGCCCTGCATATCATTCACGGCGACAACCATCGGGAGACGCGCAAAGTCGCCAGCCCGTGGTTGCCGCGCGCCTCACATTAACGATTACCGATGTTGCGCAGCTTCTCGCCCGCCATCAGGTTGCGCTCAATGTGCTCGAGGGTGACATTCTTGGTTTCCGGGATCAGCCAGAAGGTGATGCCGATAAAGGCCACGTTGAGCGCCGTGTAGAGCCAGAAGGTGCCGGCGGCGCCAATCGCGTCAAGCAGCGTCAGGAAAGTGGCGCCGATGATCATGTTCGACACCCAGTTGGTGGTGGTCGAGCAGGTGATGCCGAAGTCGCGGCATTTTAGCGGCTGGATCTCGGAGCAGAGGATCCACACCACCGGCGCCGCGCTCATCGCATACCCGGCAATACACATCATGGTCATGCCGACGGAGAGCCAGGAGAGGCCGCTGGATGCGGTGCCATTGTCGAACTGCATCAGGCAGTAGCCCAGCACCAGAGTGCCCAGCGCCATCACGCTAAAGCCGATTTTCAGCGCTGGCTTGCGGCCCGCTTTATCCACTGTGAACACCGCAATAAAGGTGGCAAACATAAAGGTCAGGCCCACCACCAGGGTGGCGATCATCTGCTGTTCAGTAGTGGTAAAGCCCGCCATTTTAAAGATACGCGGCGCATAGTACATGATGATGTTCATGCCGGTGAACTGCTGCATCGCCTGCAGCAGCATGCCCAGGAACACCGCCCGGCGCACGTTACGATTGACCTTAAACAACGCCCAACCGCCCTGCTTCAGCTTGAGGCTCTCACGGATCTCGTTAAGCTCGTCGCGCGCCTTTTCCGAGGTATCGCGCAGCATCCGCAGCACTTCTTCCGCTTCGATATGGCGTCCCTTCTCCGCCAGCCAGCGCGGGCTGTTCGGCAAAAAGACGACCAGAATGATCAGGATCACCGCCGGCAGCGCCAGCACGCCCAGCATGGCGCGCCAGTTACCGCTGTAGCTAAAGGCGGTATCGGAAAGAAACGCCAGCACAATGCCAAGGGTGACCATCAGCTGATACATACTGATCATTTTCCCGCGCACGTTCTCGCTGGCCATCTCGGAGAGGTACAGCGGCGCGGTATAAGAGGCAATCCCGACTGCCACGCCCAACACCACGCGGGCCACAAGCAGCACCTCCACGCTGGCGGCAAAAGCGGATCCGATAGAGCCGGCCACAAAGAGTACGGCCCCCGCCATCAGGCTGTATTTACGACCAAGGCGGAACGACAGCCAGCCGTTAAACAGCGCGCCTATCGCCGCCCCCAACATCATGCTGCTAACCACCCACTCCTGAAGCTGGCTGGATAAGGTGAAATGGTCGGTTATAAAGGGCAACGCTCCGGATATCACGCCGATATCCAGGCCAAAGAGCAAGCCCGCCACCGCCGCGGCGATGGAAACAAACCAGTTCATCCGCCGGGTATCACGTTGCGTCCGCGGCGATAATGTAGAGTCGTTACTGATTGAAGTCATTTTTTTCCTGCCACACAGAGTAAGACATAAGACGAAAGTACGTGACTGGTGGATGAATGGGTCAGGCAGGATAAGCCAAAGATATGGACTATATTGCTGGCAGGATGGGTTTTGTGATGGACATTAAACTTTCAAAGTAACAAAAAATGCGTTTCCAATAGTTAATAACCCTGTTTATACAGAGCGGTAACATTATACCCGTGTTCAGGAGTATGGACGATCCGCACTTTTGCGTATGGACAATAATTGCTCAGAAGGCCGGAGCGATACCACAGACCCCGGCCATCGCGGACGGTTAGCGCGCCAGCCAGCCGCCGTCCACCGCCACCGTGTAGCCATTGATGTAATCGGAGGCTGAGGAGGCAAGGAACACGACTGGCCCCATCAGATCGGCCGGTAGCCCCCAGCGCCCGGCGGGAATGCGATCGAGGATTTCGCTGCTACGCTGCTCGTCGGCGCGCAGCTGCTGGGTGTTGTTGGTCGCCATATACCCCGGGGCGATGGCGTTGACGTTGATGTTGTGTTTGGCCCACTCGTTGGCCAGCAGGCGGGTGACGCCCATCACCGCGCTTTTGGATGCGGTATACGACGGCACGCGGATCCCCCCCTGGAACGACAGCATGGAGGCGATGTTAATGATCTTCCCGCCGCTGCCCTGGGCGATAAAGTATTTCGCCGCCGCCTGGGACATAAAAAATACGCTCTTGATGTTGAGGTTCATCACGTCGTCCCAGTCTTTTTCGCTGAACGCCAGCGCGTCCTCGCGGCGAATCAGGCCGGCATTGTTGACCAGAATATCAATATGGCCGAACTCCGCCACCGCCCGCTCCAGAAGCTGAGGAATACCGTCGATCTGGCGCAGGTCGGCGGTCAGGCTAAGAAAACGGCGTCCCAGCGCGGTTACTCGCTCGATAGTCTCCACCGGTTCGACGATATTGATACCGACAATATCGCAGCCCGCTTCCGCCAGCCCAAGGGCCATCCCCTGACCTAAACCGGTATCGCATCCGCTCACGACGGCCACTTTTCCCTGCAGGGAGAATGCATCAAGAATCATATTATGTTCCTTAGTCGTTCAGAGCCTGCTGTTTGCAGGCAAGGTTCTCTCGGCCCGGTCCGCGCCGGCGGCGCGACTGAGCGTGGGGCGAACTCTCGGGCTTAGCCCACCATAATGAAAATAAAACAGAGTTCCGTTTTGCTGATGGGTGCCATCTTAGCCCCGCCCCCAGCCATTTTCAATATTATTTAAAACGATGTTTCATTTTTTATGATGATGATTACAAAAAAAGAAAAAGCAAAGGAGCCTCCCGGCACGCGCCAGGCCGGAAAAGGTTTTGAAAAGATGAAGATTCAACCGATTGTCTGCAGAGGTGCCGAAGCGAAGCCAGCAGCCCGCTGAAAACGCGGGAATTACGCTGAACTGCGTGAGCCATCACAAATAATGAAACAATGTTTTTATAAATTAATACCCGTCTTTTAAAACATATCACTCAGCGACACGCCTCTGGTCCAGCGGCATCGCAGGAAAGAAAGGAGCACTACATGGCTAAAGGCATGCGGGTCAAACTGAATTATCACGTCAGCCGCGATCCGGATACCGGGGCGGAAGTCACCCGCTTAACCCCCCCGGAGGTCACCTGTCATCGCAACTACTTCTATCAGAAGTGCTTTTTTAACGATGGCAGCCATTTACTGTTCGCCGGCGAGTTTGACGGCCACTGGAACTACTATCTGCTGAATATCGCCAGCGCCGAGGCCGTCCAGCTAACCGAAGGCGCCGGGGATAACACCTTCGGCGGCTTCCTCTCCCCGGACGATAAGTCGCTTTATTACGTGAAAAATGACCGTATCCTGCTGGAAGTCAACCTGACCACCCTCGCCGAGCGCGAAGTTTATCGCGTTAGCGATGACTGGGTAGGGTATGGCACCTGGGTGGCAAACAGCGATTGCAGCAAACTGGTGGGCATTGAGATTGCCAAAAGCGACTGGACGCCACTCAACGACTGGCAGATTTTCCATGATTTCTTCCATAAAGGACCGCACTGCCGCCTGCTGCGCGTCGACCTGCGCAGCGGTGAGAGCCAGGTGATCCATGAGGAAAAAATCTGGCTGGGACACCCGATCTATCGTCCCTTCGATGACCATACCGTCGCCTTCTGCCATGAAGGGCCGCACGATCTGGTGGACGCCCGCATGTGGCTGGTCAACGAGGATGGCAGCCATGTTCGCAAAGTCAAAGCGCATGCTCCAGGCGAAAGCTGTACTTATGAATTTTGGGTGCCGGACGGTTCGGCGCTGATCTACGTCTCCTATCTGAAAGGCCAGCAGGGGCGGACGATCTATCGCTTTGATCCCGAAAGCGGCGTCAACGAGGCCCTGATGACGATGCCGGCCTGCTCGCATCTGATGAGCAATTTCGATGGCACGCTGCTGGTAGGCGATGGCTCAGGTACACCGGTGGATGTCAAGGATACCGGCGGCTACTCCATTGATAACGATCCCTGGCTGTATGTCTTTAACGTGGCGGAAAAGCGCTACTTCCGCGTCGCGCGCCATGATACCTCGTGGGCGACGGTGGCCAACAGCCGCCAGGTAACGCACCCGCACCCCTCATTTACCCCGGACGATAGCGCCATTCTGTTCAGCTCCGATAAAGACGGTAAACCGGCCATCTATATCGCGAAATTACCCGCGCACCCGTCAATGCTGAGCGCCTGATCCACGCCACACTTTTTTCTGTAACTGGCCTTGCCCTCCTTCATGGAGGGCTTTTTTTGTCCCTTCTCTTTCCCCCATAAA
>ENA-ORTM01003242-ORTM01003242.1-human-gut-metagenome-genome-assembly--contig:-NODE-3242-length-11498-cov-2.721314_pt1 | contig 11498 bp, 16 predicted proteins | sample MGYA00241909_ERZ509182 | MGnify/ENA primary metagenome ERZ509182 (study PRJEB26280, sample SAMEA2338855) | human gut metagenome | biome: human gut; feature: human-associated habitat; material: faeces...
TAAGATTGTTCAGCTATATGGAGAAACAAATGGTGTAAAAATGGTGTATGAATGACATGAAAAATGGTGTATGGAATTACCCAAAAGTTTATTGAAAAATATGAGATAAAGTTATGTATGGTATGAATGATTAACAGCAGATTTATAGTCATAAAAGAATACTAGTGTAATTAAATATCGAATGTTAAAGTAAGCCAATGTGTCAGATTTTTGATACGTTGGCTTATTTAGCGTTTGAGGAGCCGTATTTGATACATAGGTACAGAAAATCCGAAGATGGGGATTTTTATACTGTTCAAAATAGGGAAACTATGAAAGTTGAGTTTCATAGGCTTTTTTAGCTTTTTCAAATCTGCGATTTTGCCCGTAAATACAAGGTTTTTTTAAAAGTGGGATTTTGAATTTTTGGAAAGAAGGTGATTTTTTGGAGATAATTCGATGTAAACGAGAAAAAAAGCTGCTGATTGCTTATCAGCTGTCCAAACAGGGCAGGGTGATACCGACACCGGAGATCCTGCTGCCATTGTGGGCTGAGATGTGGCCGTTAGATGCAGAGCGACTGCAGAGCAAACTGGGAGAACTCTATTCTATCTGTAGCTGGATAAAAGACTGTCTGGAAAAATATGATTATAATACCGATTATTTTCAAAAAGAGATTACACAGCAACGGACAAGGCAGAAACGGCGATTAAACAGGAAGTATGCACTGCATAAGGCTCATGTGATTTTGCTGGGGAAACAAAATGAGCGCAGACTTGCAAGGTATCTGCTGATCTGGGGAGATCTTAGGAAAGTAGGGGACTATTCCAAGCTGATGGAATACGAACGGGAGCTTCAGGCCGGAGGAATGCTCACGGCTCAGGTGGAGTAGAGATCTTGGAATAGTCATAGCGGCATACATACACCGCTTTACAATATGTATGGTATGTTCCCTAACGGATGGGGAGTGAATAATAGTCCGTACCAAAATTTGAACAGTCTGTTTGTAAGCACGGAAAACAATCGTGCTTTTTTTATGCTCAGATTTTGGTTAGATCAAAGGAGGAACTGTGAAGAATGGTAAAAAGACTGAAATTAAAGAAACTAAAATTTGTAATTGTTGCGGGCGGGAACTGCCTGTGGAGGAATTTAGAAACACAAAATACGGACTCAGCAAAAGCTGTCAAGTCTGTATTACTGCCAAGTATCGGGATAACCGATTGAAAAAATGGATAAAACAGGGGAAAGGATTGGCCGTTGTATCGAGAAAGTACAAGCAGATTTCACCGGAGCGGATCTTGCGAAAAGCTACATCGGGGATTGAGCTTATTGTAAAAGGGGAGCGTTTTGTGCGCCAGATAGATTATAAGGATTTCTGGATCTCTAATTATGGCCGGGCGGTGAAATATGAGAACGGCAGATATATCCTGCTGCGTGGCAGCTTGGACGAGCAAGGGAAAGTATGTTATCGGGTGAAAAAGAATGTATATAAGAAGAATAAGAAACGGTGGCAATGGAAAACAATCTCTGTGCGGGCGTGTGATCTTGTGGTCAGCACGTTTATTGTTAATTATGACATAGAACATAACAGCTGCTGCTGGCATAGAGGCGGCGATTTAAAAGACAACTATTATAAAAATATTTATCCTGTAAATCCGAAACAGTATGAAGCAATAAAGCAACAATTTGAAGCTACGGGGATGGATAAGGAGGAGACCATTATAGAAATCTGTAATGATCCGAGATATAAACCGGAGAACTGGAATGCAGTGTGTATGGTTTTAAGCACTTATGGGCGGGGCTATTTGGGATGCAATGATGCAGATATAAAAAACTCCGCTGCTTATCGTAAATGGGCGAATATGATGGCAAGGGCATATAGTACAAGTAATCATAGGCTAAAACCATGGTATAAAGGGTGTAAGGTGTGCGAAGAATGGCATAATTATGCGAATTTTAGAGCTTGGTATAAAGTCCATTTTATAGATTGTAAATACGCATTGGACAAGGATATTCTGATACAGGGCAATAAGGTATATAGTCCGGAAACCTGTATACCAGTAACACAGTTTGTAAATGCGGTATTTGAGACAAGACATGCAGCAGGTGTTCGGTATAATGAAAAGGCCGGAACCTATGAGGCTACAATGACCATTCTGGATAAATCTGAGAAGATAGGAAACTACAATACGCTGGAGGCAGGAAAGCAGGCATATATAGAATACAAGAAGCGATACATTGTAGATTTGGCAGAGAAGATGCATGGCAGAGGACAGATACCGGAAAAACTCTATCTTGCAATGCTGAAGTGGAACGTAAAAATTGTTGAATGATACGGAGAAAGAGGTAGTGAAGGAATTTTGCTGCCTCTTTTGAATAAGATTTGGAGGATGAATATGTCAAAGGGACTATTTTACAATTATGATCTGGAAATGTGTAACTGGATGTTCAAACACAAGGTACGTCCGGTGGGATGTGGAAAACATGATAAGACGGGAAATACATTTATCATATTCCTGATTAATAAACGCTATAGGGAGTTGGAAACTCAATATAGGGACGAGATAGGTAAAAATGAACTGTGATTGATCGGGCAAGATATCATACAGAACATTTGTATGAAAAAATAACAAACAGAACAGAGAAATAAGTACAGAAGTAACTAGTAAACTTACTGACTAACTATAGGACTTACCTGTGGACTGCGACTGTAAACATACTAACTGTAAACTAAAAACTAACTACTAAAAAACAACTAACGGTAACTAGTAAACGAACTTATTAACTATAAACGAACCTACTAACTACACACACAACCAACACACACCACAACCACTTCATCCTGTTAGGGATGAGAAAGGTTATATTATAGTTAAGGATCTATTATAGTTGTAGCTTAAATTAGAACAATTATTGTGGCCATTTTTAACATGACCCCATAAATATCCCCAATTATTAGTGTGAGTAGTAATCAGGTAAGAGAAAGGACGGATTTTTATGTTAAACTTATTTATTGGAAAAGGAATGGATCTGGAAAAAGGAGAGGTAGCTGTGATGGCTGCATTGAATGGGCTTTATAGTCCTAAGCATGAAAAATTAGGAACTTCTGTTCCTATTATAGGTCTTTTTATGACAGGGCGTATTTTGAATATTAGTCTTGGAAGTGATCGGACGATTATTGAAACGATTCGAAAAGCACTTAAAACGCTTTCGCAAAAAGGATATATAGAAATTATACAACACGCGGGTGATGTTTATGAGCTTTCGAATAAAGGGTTGATGATAAATCCTGAAACGGAAAATTTTACAATGATTGAACATTGGGAAATGCAGAAAATATTTCAGGAGGCAAAGAGGCCGTTTGAGCTGTTCCAGTTCTATGTAAATATCATAGGGACAATTAACAATGATACAAAGGAATGGCATATGTCGCAGGATAAGATGGCAGAGCTGTTTGGAGGCAGCAAGACAACGATCGGTAAAAACCTTGAACGGTTGGAAGAGATGGAGCTGCTTTATATTTATCGGCCAAAAAGACGCAGGACTGACGGGACATTTCATAGGCTGAATAATTCTTATGGAAGATACAGGGATAAGGAGAAGGTAGTGGCTGCAGCTAAAAGGTATCTGAATACTGTAGAAACACAATACATATCTGAGACGGTTGATCGCAGGGCTATCAAACTCCGCTACAATGCGTACAGGGATGGCAGCAGGAAGTATGAGGGCAATCTGGAACTTATCGAGGAATTGTATGCACAGTGTCAGTTATACAATAAATCGTTGGAATATAAGCCGATTGAGGTGATAGCCGATGAGGTTACACTGCGAGGGCTATTAGATTTATCCATTTTTCCGGCGGAAGTAAGGGGAGAGCTGACGGAAGATGAATTATTCTAGCTGTGTGGTATACGGAGCTTGGCTACAGATGCGAGACTGGGCATAAAATTAGGGCATATCTGAAAGAAATCAGGTATGCCCATTTTTTTACCTGTGATATTGATATTTATAATGGCTGGTCATCATCAGAGGGTACATAGATACAGATATCCTGGATTTGACAGTTAAGGATGCGGCAAAGGTCATTTAGCGTGGTAGTATTCATAGGTTTATTTTTTCGGAGTTTATCAATGGTAGCACTGGATATCCGATGCTTGTTAATCAAAGTGTAGGTTGTTTCCTGGGATGCTTTAAGAGTCTCCCAAAAAGGTGAATAGCTAATGATTGTAACACCTCCCTGAACATATATATTTTAAGCATAATAAGTAGTCTTATACTTGACTATGGTCAGGAAAGTGACTATACTAATAATAAAGTAATTCATTAACAAATGAAAAATAGAGGGAGGAAGGATGTATGAAATGGAAATGTGTAGTTTTAGTGGTAGCGTTGTGCTGTTTTATGAGCATACCTGCGTATGCTGATAATGCAAAAAATATTGATGATATGACTTTAGAAGAATTAAGAGAGGAATATTTGGAGTTACAAGAGGAATACGATAAGATCAAACTATCTATAGAAGATGAAACTGAAATGGCTACTGAGTCTTCAGTTCAAATGTCTGAAGAAGAGTTTAAAAAAGATATTGTAGATTCATATAATAATCGATTTGTTGTTTCTAATAAATATAGTATTGCAGAACAAAATGTAATGACTGATGAAGAGTATGTTAATTATTTGAATGATTGCGCCGAAGCAGAACATATTTTTTATGAAAAATATAAAAATGCAACGTTTGAGGATTTGAATATTCAGTATTTATGTAATCAGTATATATTAGGACTTCAAAAACAGTATAATGCAAAAACTGTATGGGATGAAACAAATGACGCATATAAATATAGAAATGAATTTGATTCCGGATATTATAATCGTGCTTATGTAATTGTAGAATTATCGGATTATTATAATTTATCGTTTGGTGATATTGAAGGTATGAGAACTAGTGTAGCTTATATGGATGCTTTTAATGAAGCAGAGACAAGAAATAAGGATGTAGATCATGAGATAGTACAGAAAACACAACAACTTTTGAATGATATTGGATTTTATTGTGGCGAAGCAGATGGAATATCAGGCAAACGTACAGTAAAATCAATTAAGAGATTTCAAGAAATGTATGGATATGAGCCGGTGGACGGTATAATTGATGAGGAATTAGTTGGGCAGCTAGAACTAGAGCTTGCAAAGAAATAAATAGAGAAGTTGTGAAGAACAGTCAGCTTATACCATATAGAAATACCAAGACTGAGCCTTGGGGTTTTATCCTATCCGGAGTAATATTAATCTATATACAACAAATGGGTGTGGCCATAACGGCTACGCCCATTTTTTTACTGCAGCCTATTTCTGGAGCAACGGATTGTGGCATTAAAAAAAGTGTCATAACTTAAAAGTATTGACACCGATTTGAAGATGTGCTAATATCAAGGCATAAAGCGGTGTCATAATAAAGTGTCATAAGCGGGAGGGCAAAATCATGATCTATGGATATGCAAGAGTAAGCACAAAGGGGCAGGCAAAGGACGGGAACAGTTTGGAAGCCCAGGAAAAAGCACTGAGGGCAGAAGGAGCTACGGAGATCTATCGGGAAGCATTCACAGGCACTAAAACAGAGCGGCCAGAGTTTACTAAGCTGATCGATGAGCTACAAGAGGGTGACACACTAGTAGTTACTAAGTTGGATCGAATTGCCAGAACTGCAGCTAAAGGGATAGAGCTGGTAGATGGGTTATTGAATAGAGGAATTAAGATACACATTCTTAATATGGGACTCCTGGATAACAGTACAACAGGGAAGCTGATCCGGAACATATTCTTTGCTTTTGCTGAATTTGAGAGGGACATGATAGTGGAGCGGACACAGGAAGGTAAAGCGATAGCAAGAGCTACAGCGAAAGCAAAAGGGGAGAAGTTTAAAGAGGGTAGACCTGTGGTATATTCCAGGCAGCAGAAAGAACACGCTTTAGAACTGTTAAATGACCACAGCTATACACAGGTAGAAGCAATGACTGGTATATCTAAGTCTACACTGATCCGATTTAAACGCAAAAAGGGGCTGTAACTTCACACACAGCCCTATTTTTTACTCTGCCACAGAAAACACCGAAAAACGCAGCTTTTCATTGAGAATACAAGGAAAATATTAAGTGTCGAATTTTGTTGTAAATAGGCGAATTTTGCCCTATAGACTGCCTAAGCATGGCAATGGGGGGTATTTAAACCGTAAAAAGGTACTTATTATTTATAATACATATACGCTGGTAACTTCACACACGCAGCCGGAGCTATATCATTTCTGAATTTCTTGGATGAATATGATTATGCCCACTTTGATGATGCCCTGAATACTTGGGTTGTTGATATTAAGGACTTTGCACAGGATATTTTTGGGGTAGAAATTATCAGTTAACCTAATATAGTTAAATGTTAAATCCTACCCCAAGTAGTTGCGTAATCACTTAGATTCCCCCTCTCTTAAGAGACACCATAAAAAAGCCCCAGAACTATAACATTCTGGAGCCATTTTGTCACCGGAGATTTTGGAGGAACCGAATAATTCGGATCCTGTACATTTTGCCAAAACGTAATTATTTCCTCTTGCCACATTTTATGGAGCGGTAATTATTTCCGATTCTCATGAGCTGTCAGATCGGCCGGAGCTTTTGGAAGTGAATTATTCGGAACCCTATATATTACTGGCAGCCGAATTATTCGGTTCACCAGATCAAGTCCGAATTATTCGGTTTTGATAAGTTGCTCCAGCCGAATTATTTCTTCTTGCCACATTTTGAAAAGACGAAATTATTTCGTAGTTTTTGGGTCTACCTTCTCTAATCCCATAAATCCTCTCCAATTCCGGGATCATCTCTGTTAGGAGCTTGTAATTTTGGAGAGTACGAACATCCATATCAAGTTGCGCTGCTAGATCTGATTGAGCTTTTGGCAAGACGAAATTATTTCGTTTTGCAAAATTTTTGAGGGTTCCTAATTATTATAAACCCTATATATTACTGGATACCGAATTATTCGGTAAGCTGCGATGTCTGACTGTTATTTTGCAATTACCGAATTATTCGGTTTTTGCGATTTTGTAATTACCGAATTATTCGGTAGTTCTTCCTGTTCATCCGGTGAGAGATTACGCATTATAGCAAGGGCAGTAGTCTTGGTAACAATACCAGTATCTACCAGATCCTCCAACTCCGGGATCATTTCTGTCAGGAGTTTGTAATTATTAAGAGTGTCTACCGAAATACCCGCTTCTTTTGCTAACTGTTTTTGTGTCTTTTTTGGTGTTTCCGAATTATTCGGATTTACCTCATATTGATTTCCTTGAAATGAAGTTGCACCGTGTTTAATCCCATAAATCCTTTCTAATTCTTTAAACCTGAGTCCGATCTGCTTATCAGATCCATCTACATTACCTCGCTGTCGGAGATTAGTCTCTAATAACTCCTGTAGTATCTGGTCATCGTTGTCGTAGGTATGTTTTAAGAGTGCTCAAAAAATTAGTATTCTAATTGACTAAAGTCAATCACCAGATCCTCATAAATCCCAGCCTTCACTGCATCTGCGAAGCTATAGTCCTCCGTAGTTTCAAGCTCAAAGTTGTATACCGTAATGCGCTTTTTACTGGGATCAACAATCCAATATTCACGGACACCTGCGGTACGGTATTTGAAGAGTTTCGTGAAATAGTCCATGCGCTTGCTGCTGGGGGACACGATTTCGATGATCCAGTCAGGGGCACCGTTGCAGCCCTGGTCATTTAGTTTGTTCTTATCGCAGATTACAGAGATATCCGGTTCCACGTAATTGGTATCGTTCTCATTAAGGAATACCGCAAACGGAGCAGGGTATACCTCACAGGAGCCTTTTTTAGTAGAAATATAGTTGTTGATAGTGGTGCAGATATCTATTACAAGTTTTTGATGAGTTCGGCTGGGGGGAGACATATAGTAGATCTTTCCATCGATCAGCTCCGCCCGTTCGCCCTCCGGTAAGTTATAGATATCTTCTGTGGTATAGGTTTGGTCTTTTAATAATGGCATGGCAACACATCCTTTCATAGATAGTATAGGAATAATGCAAGCGGGTTATTCGGCATCCCGCTCCATACGTTCTTCTATTGCTTTTTTGATATAACTGTTTACTTTTTCGCCCGCAGCTTCTGCAGCAGCCTTGATCTGTTCATATTTTTCTTTTTGAACATCCAAAGGGATCCTTTTTAATTTTTCTTTAGCGTATTTTATGTTGTACTCTGCTTTGTTTTGGTTGTATGCCAAGTGTCTACCTTCTTTCTTTTAATGGGAAATGATCTAATCCCACTTATATAAAAGAATATATCATAAAGTCAATCCTATGTACATGGTGAAAATGCATAAATACTGCGTACATAATTTGTTGAATATTGCCAATTTACAGTGTACGCAGTATGTGTTATACTGCGTACATAGTGAAAGGCAAGGAACAAACGGATGCTTAAGAATAGATCGGATGGCCTTTGCGGTGGGAGGTAAAACCGTAGAAAGTAGGGCTGATGGACAGACAGGGCTATGAATTTGCAGTAGTTACACAAGGGAATGTGGTCACGGCAGTAGGGCGGAGCGCAGTATTCTGCCCAAAGGTGAACTATACGGGAAAGGAAACAAAGTGGTTTGATGATACCAAGCTAATAAAACAGCCGCAGAAGAAGGAGGGGTAACAAGATGAGTGGATGGTATAACAGGGAACTGTGGTATGCGCTGGCACTGGCGATTATTAAGGATATTACGCCGGATGAAGCCATGTGTGCAATGAAAGTAGCACCTTACAGCAAGCGAACTAAGCAGATATAAGTATCATAGTCTTAATAAATTAGTGTGGAGGTATGGAGCATATGGAAAACGTATTCTTGAATGTATTTACAATGAAAGAGTTGGGTATTCTTTTTGATGTATTGAATTTGGCCGCTGTTCATTCGGAGAATGCTGCGGGTTTAGTGGCAGATGATAGAGTCCGGGAAGAGATTGCCAGGTATAAAAGTAACCTGCTGCATTTAAGTGGAAAGATTGTATATTTGATGGAGGTAATTTCATTATGAAGAAGAAAGACGATTATCTGGATTTTGAATTGTTTACAAAGCTGACAAAGGATGAGCCGGTGCGTTATTCCAAGAATAAGACAACAGATGCGGAGTACATCGGGATGATCCTTGGCGTGATCGTATTTTTTGCGATTGCTGCGTTGATATTCGGATAGGAACAGCCATTTTTACATAGAAATACAGGAACTCATAGTGATTTGTTTTAGAATAAAAAGACCTTTTGGATTAATCCGAGAGGTCTTTTTTAATGGGTATAACTTTGGTGAGTTTTTGTGGTGTAGCGTTTGCTATGCCTTACACAACTCTTCCCGATAGTGTTGCAGCACCGTTTGAGGGAAGAGTTTTTCGTTGTTGATAAATCAAAGCATACTCCGAACAAATGAGGGGAAAAGTTTTAACCATTTTTTTAAACAAAAATTACGGAATAGAATTTGAAAAAGTGTTAATTTTCGTTGTAAATTCAATGTTTTTTTTTAAGCAAGAGCGTTTCCTATATGAAGGGGGAAAGCGCAGCAGGCGAAATGGGCAAGTGAACCGTGAAAATAATACATTACACAGAGAACTATTAAATGAATGGAGGATTAGAATTTATGAGTCAGGAAGTATTAAGAAAAGAATTAAATAAGGTGCTGGATGCTGGAGTATCAGCCAAGGCAATTTCTAAGGTAACAGGGATTTATCATATTGATATCAGCCGCTTTAAGAATGGACAGATTATGCTAATGGAGGAGAAAGCCAAGCGATTGGAGCGGTATCTTGCGCTTGTAAAGTTGCCTACGGAGGCGGAGCTGGAATTAGATCCGAGGGATCGGCATGAAACAGATAGTTCCGCGGGTATTATTAAGAGGTGAAGTTTAAGAAATGAATCAACAAGATAGTTTGTCATTAAATAATAAATATAATCTAACGGTTTCTGAAGCAGCTCTATATTTCAATATTGGCGAAAATAAATTAAGAAGCATGATAGCGGAGCCAACTTGCAATTTTGTTCTACATATCGGTAAAAAGTCCCTCATAAAAAGAAAAAAATTAGAAAAGTATTTAGATGAAATAATTTATTTGTAATTGTATAGGCTGTTATGTAATGGTATGATAGAAGTATGATTTAAATTTGCTGCTTTCCAAATCTATACCATATATAACAGCTTTTTAAATGGAAGGTGATTATATGGGAAAAGATTTAAAAGGAAAAGAAATTGGAAAAGGAATTTGTCAAATGAAAAATAAGTCCTATCAAGGGAGGTATGTGGATCGTTTCGGGAACAGAAAGAGTGTTTATGGGAAAACAGTTAAGGAAGTAAAAAATAAAATGGCTGCTGCGATTGCAGATAATTTAGCACATAGAAATGTAGTAGACGAAAAGATTACATTGAATAAATGGTATGAAATGTGGATGGATGTATATAAAATACCGTATATACGCCAGCCTACGAAAAAATATTACGCATATATCTATGAAAGTAATATTAAACAGGAGTTAGGAAAAGAGAAACTTGTAGATTTAACAAAAATGAAAATCACACATACTCTGAATACAGCAAAGAAGAAGGGATATTCTTGGGAAACTTTAAGTAAAATAAAAATAATGTTGGTTGATATGCTTGATAGAGCTATGGAAGATGATCTTTTAATTAAAAATCCTGCCCGTGGTGTTAGAATTCCCATGGAGAAAGAAGTGGAGCATATTAAGACACTTAGTATTCAGGAGCAGACATTGTTTTTTGAATGTAGTGCGGGTACATTCTATGATAATTTATATATCGTAGCAGTGAATACGGGATTACGCCCGGGCGAACTATTTGCATTGACTGAAAAGTCATTGGATTTTAATGAAAAGAAAATCATTGTGAACCAGACATTGGCCTATGATAAATTTGATGGGGATGAGCAAAAAACATTTCACTTGGTTCCGCCAAAGACGAAAAGCAGTATTAGGGAAGTTCCAATGAATTCAGCGTGTGTGGATGCGCTAAGAAAACAGTTGCTGCAGCATAAGATAGTGGTGAGTAAATCTCCAAAGAAGAATAAGATTGTGTTTGCGGATTTGATTTTTACCACGAAATTCGGAACACCGTTAAATTCAGAAATACTGAACCATGACATTTATAGTATTGTAGATGAAATAAATCTTAAGCGGGATCCGCTGGATGCCATAGAACGGATTTCAGGACATTCCTTCAGACATACTTTTGCTACCAGATGTTTTGAAGCAGGCATTTCGCCTAAAACAGTGCAGGCATATCTTGGTCATGCTACCCTTCAGATGACGATGGACTTATATACATCTGTACTTTCAGATAAGAAAAATGAAGATATGGCACTGCTGGAGAAATATATGAAAGCTGCCACATTAAATGTAGAAAAGAATACTAGTGGTAAGATTGTTCAGCTATATGGAGAAACAAATGGTGTAAAAATGGTGTATGAATGA
>ENA-ORTM01003252-ORTM01003252.1-human-gut-metagenome-genome-assembly--contig:-NODE-3252-length-11459-cov-46.641442_pt1 | contig 11459 bp, 9 predicted proteins | sample MGYA00241909_ERZ509182 | MGnify/ENA primary metagenome ERZ509182 (study PRJEB26280, sample SAMEA2338855) | human gut metagenome | biome: human gut; feature: human-associated habitat; material: faeces...
TTGCCCGCCTGCTGACACAGCTGTAATCCGGGCAGCGTAGCGGAACGTTCATCAGGGGGGTCGGTTCCGGCTGAGGGCGAAATGACACCCTAAGCGTTAGCTCTGTGTCGTTGCACGATGTCAGCGACGGTATTCTTGCTGATACCGAGCTCGCGTGCGATCCAGCGATAGCTGCGTCCCTCGGCCCTCATCGCAACCACCTTAGGCAAAAGTCGGTCTGATTTTGGTCGCACTCCGGCCTGACGACCAAGCCTCTTACCACGTGCCTTCGCAACAGCAAGGCCTGACTTGACCCGCTCGCTGATGAGATCCCGCTCAAACTCCGCAATGCCGGAAAGAAACGTCGCCAGCATTCGTCCATACGGCGACGAAAGATCGAACGCCATTCCATTCATGGCTATCACGGAAACCTTCCAGTTCTCCAGTTCACGTAGCGTATTGAGCAGATCGAGCGTCGAGCGCCCCCACCGGGAAAGCTCAGTGACCAGGATTGCATCAATTTGTCTGGACTGGGCAAGCGCCAGGACTTTCTTTCGCTCGGCCCGGTCGAGTTTAGTTCCTGAACCTGTTTCCTTAAATATTCCCACCACGTCGTAGCCGGCACGGCCGGCGAAGGCTCGCAGATCAAATTCCTGGCGTTCACAAGACTGATCCGCTGTTGAAACCCGGCAGTAAATGGCGGCACGATGTCCCAATTGAACCCTCCTGGATTTTTGTATCGGAACGCCCTGATTTATATGGGCTGGCTGTTGTCCAAAACAGACTATACTTCAAAAGGGACGAATTTGTATGTCACGACGCCATATTTTCACCGAACGGCAGCGAGCAGCGCTGTTCGATCTGCCCACGGACGAACTGTCGCTACTGAAGTTCTACACGCTGGGCGATGATGACCTGGAAAACATTAGGCAGCGCCGCAGACCGGAAAACAGGATTGGCTTTGCCCTGCAACTTTGTGCCTTACGATATCCGGGCCGTGCACTGGCTCCTGGTGAGATGATCCCGCGTGAAGTCCTTTCCTTCGTCGGTGCTCAGCTTGGAGTTCCGGCTGATGCGCTTCCTCACTTATGCCACACGGCGCCAAACCCGTCAGCAGCACATGGACACGCTGCGCGAAATTTACGGCTACAAGACCTTCACGGGCCGTGGTGCCCGTGATCTGCGGGAGTGGACTTTCGGCCAGGCCGAAGATGCCAGATCAAACGAGGATCTTGCTCATCGTTTTATTGTGCGGTGTCGGGAAACTTCCACCATTCTGCCCGCAGTATCGACAATCGAGCGCTTGTGCGCGGATGCTCTGGTCGCCGCTGAGCGGCGGATTGAAACGCGGATTGCGGAAAATTTAACAGCGGATGTTCGCGATCACCTGGACAAACTTCTGAGTGAAATGCTCGCCGGCAATATCAGTCGTTTCATCTGGCTTCGCAACTTCGAGGTTGGTAACAACTCGGCTGCTGCTAACCGTTTGCTCGACAGGCTCGAATTTCTGCGTACCCTGAATATCAATCATAGTGCTTTGGCCAGCATACCTGCCCATCGCATTGCCCGGCTGCGTCGGCAGGGTGAACGCTACTTCACCGACGGTTTGCGTGACATCACTTCGGACCGCCGCTGGGCGATCCTTGCCGTCTGTGTTGTGGAGTGGGAAGCGGCGATTGCTGATGCCATAGTCGAAACCCATGACAGGATCGTAGGAAAAACCTGGCGGGAAGCGAAGCGCCAGCATGACGAAACAATTTCCGGCTCTAAAGCCACACTCACGGATACGATCCGTACCTTCACCGCGCTGGGAACTTCGTTGCTTGAGGCCCGCAGTGACGGAACCCCGCTGGAGATGGCTGTCGCCAGTTCGGTTGCATGGGACCGGCTCGCTCAACTGGTAGCGACAGGGACTCAACTCAGCAACACGCTAGCCGATGAGCCTCTTGCATATGTCGGGCAGGGATACCATCGCTTTCGTCGTTATGCGCCCCGCATGTTGCGCTGTCTGAAGCTCGAAGCCGCGCCGGTCGCCGGACCATTGGTAGCAGCAGCTTTGTCGATCGGAGAGATGAAAGGTGTTGCATCGCCAGAAAGGCGTTTCCTGCGGCCCAGCTCCAAATGGAACCGTCATTTACGAGCTCAGGAAAAAGGAGATACCCGTCTTTGGGAAGTGGCGGTACTCTTTCACCTCCGGGATGCTTTTCGTTCCGGAGATGTCTGGCTCGCTCATTCGCGCCGCTATGGTGACCTCAAGCAGGTACTGGTGCCGATGATCGCGGCGCAGGAAAATGCAAAACTGGCCGTGCCTTCCAACCCACAGGATTGGCTGGCAGACAGAAAGGCGCGACTCACGATCGCTCTTAAGCGGCTGGCCCGGGCTGCCCGTAACGGCACTATTCCGCACGGTAGCATAGAAGATGGAACGTTGCGGATCGACAGGTTGACAGCAGACGTGCCGGATGGTGCCGAGGCACTCATACTGGATCTGTATCGCCGAATGCCGTCCGTTCGGATTACCGACATGCTGCTTGAAGTTGATGCAGCCCTTGGTTTCACAGATGCGTTTACCCATCTGAGAACCGGGGCTCCATGTCGCGACCGGATCGGTCTGCTCAACGTCCTGCTCGCTGAAGGGCTCAATCTGGGCCTGCGTAAGATGGCGGAAGCTACAAACACGCATGATTACTGGCAGCTCTCACGCCTTGCCCGCTGGCATGTTGAAAGCGAAGCCATGAACCAGGCATTGGCAATTGTGGTGGCCGCGCAGGGTAAACTGCCGATGTCACGCGTCTGGGGGATGGGCACGTCAGCATCGAGCGATGGTCAGTTTTTCCCGACAGCGCGGCATGGCGAAGCCATGAACATGGTCAATGCCAAATATGGTTCTGTTCCCGGCCTCAAAGCGTATACTCACGTAAGCGACCAGTTCGCGCCATTCGCTTGTCAGTCGATCCCGGCGACCGTGAGCGAGGCACCGTATATTCTCGATGGACTACTGATGAACGAGGTCGGTCGCCATGTTCGCGAACAGTATGCCGATACAGCAGGATTCACCGACCATTTGTTCGGAGCCAGTAGCCTGCTCGGCTACAATCTCGTTCTGCGAATCAGGGATCTGCCATCGAAGCGGTTGTACGTATTTAATCCCGATACGACCCCCAGGGAGTTACGCAAGTTGGTAGGTGGAAAAGCCCGGGAGGATCTTATCGTTGCGAACTGGCCTGATATTTTCCGTTGTGCCGCGACGATGACCGCTGGCAAAATCAGGCCCAGCCAACTCCTGCGCAAGCTCGCTTCTTACCCACGACAAAACAACCTTGCAGTTGCGCTTCGTGAAGTTGGTCGTATTGAACGGACCCTTTTCATTATTGAGTGGATCCTGGATACGGACATGCAGCGGCGTGCTCAGATCGGTCTTAACAAGGGAGAGGCCCACCATGCGCTCAAAAATGCGCTCCGTATCGGGAGGCAGGGGGAAATTCGCGATCGCACGACAGAGGGGCAGCACTACCGAATCGCTGGGCTCAATTTATTGACTGCGGTGATCATTTACTGGAATACCGTCCATCTTGGTCATGCCGTCACGGAGCGGCGGAACGAAGGGTTGGATGTTCCCCCTGAATTTCTTCCCCACATATCCCCATTGGGCTGGGCGCACATTCTACTGACTGGCGAATATCTTTGGCCCAAGGAACCGAAAGCTTAGGGTGTCATTTCGCCCTCAGCCGGAACCGACCCCTAATACGGAATACAGGAGCAGAGAGCATTCAGCCCCCTCCCTGCTCTAGCACACCAGGCCATCATGCTGATGACTGAACCGCCATGGTCTTACCCGGTGACCTGCAATCCTGCAGGCATCAACATACCGCAGTCAAGACAGGGCACAATGCAGGCATACTGGCCGTGCATCCCACTGTGCGTTTTTCCTGGAAGCTCAGCAAATCATCCCGTTAACCGCGAAAGTCATTCACCATCTGTGGCCAACACCTTTCTGCCATCCGGCTCCCGTTTCCTAATCGCATTTAGCAGTGTGAAGCTGGCGCCGGGTTATACAGACAGCTGCAGTCTCATCCTGCCGGGCTAAACCTGCAGTACACAGGGGAACGGATACCGTCAGGTAACATGACCGTCTCAGCACCCGATTGAGATTTTCATAAGGTGTATAGAGCTTTACTGAAAAATTGACTGTGGCATGTTATCACCCATGGAATGGTTAACAGACCAGGGATTACCCCCATTTTACCCGCATGCCGTAGTCAATATCTGCGTATCACGACCCCAGATCACATATTACAGTCAATATTGTTCGATCCGGGCAGAGATGATAGAGAATAAATATTGACTGCGGTATGCGTGATGCATATCACAGTCAATGGAATGTCCTTAGCGGCATACGGCAGTCATGATATGCATATCGCAGTCAATTTTCTGGCTTCATCGCTGAGAGGGCTTCAGCCAGTTTAAGAGGATCGATGCCAGCAGCCTTCAGCGCCTTAATGACTTCGTCATAATTTTGCTCTGGCGCCTTCTCTTCTTCCTCTTTGCGCGGAACCTTCACAGGACCACTGATGAGTTTGGGGTTGCGATAATGCACGCTGAAATAGGTGGCTCGGCCACGTTTAAACTCGGTGTAATCCAGATAACCAATATCCCGCAGCTGCTCCATCGCCTTACGCACCGTGTGGTTCTGCGTATAGACATTTGAGGTGAGATTTAGCCGGTCACGCATCCGTTTCATGGAAATAGGTGCAGGATTCTGGGGAAGACTTTCGATGTAGGTATAAAGCGCCTGGGCTGATTCCTTGCGCTGCAGGGCGTCAATGGCTTTCAGCCGCAGCAGTACCCTTCTGTCCATGTGGTAAAGCTCAAACAGCTTAGGTTCAGCCTTTATCTCAACGATATCCTCGGTGATGTCATAATAGGCTGACTGCACCAGATGGGTGGTCCATCCTTTGGTCTCGCTCTGGAACTTCAGCGTAACCGAGGCAAGTTTAAACAGGGAATTACTGATGCGATCGCGCATTTTTTTGTTTGAACGACGGGAGTTAAATCCGCACATCTTAACGAATTCGACGAACGACAGTTCCAGGGTGTCACTTTTTACCCCATACTCCGACATGGAGCGAATTATCCCCAGCCAGACTTTAAAATCCGTGTCCATATCAAGACGCGAACCGGTGATCTTAACGTCAGTGTACCCTTCGCTTTTGGCAATAGACAGCTGTACAAGCTCCTCAGTCGCGTCTGTAACGTTTTTCCGGTTCGCCTTGCTCTTCCCTGTTGATTTCAGAGTTGGGACGAAGAGACCGAGTCTCATGAGCGCTACTGGCTGCACGGTACTGGTGCTGTTGACATCCAGCTTAACAACTTCGCCGGTTGTCTTATCAACTTCCTGAAGGTTCAGAAGTAAGCTGTTATTTTCGCTCGTCATCTTGATCCTCAACAGTTATCCACAAAAGGATGTAGTAATACGTATCGCAGTCAACGGATATACATACCTCAGTAAATACCGTTGCATATCACAGTATTAGATTATGCATATAACAGTCAACATTTTACATTCCGCAGTCGATCCAGACAGACGTTAAAGCCAGTTACAGCGCATGCTGGAGCGATCCGGGGATCTCTTTTGGATCTCACTATGATCTCCTTGGGATCAATTATTGGATCGAGACCTTGAATAACTCAGATACAAGGCCGGAAGCGCCACACCAGGTATCCAGAACCCTGGCCTGATTTTCCTGAATACGCTCTGGAAGATTGAGATCTACAGGTACAACAATGAAACATTGACTGCGGTATGCTGAGTCGTCTTTCCTCTTTCTCGACACAGATACAGTAAGTATCATGCCACAGTCAATATATTACATATCGCAGTCAATTTCATTATAACTGGCTGATCCCGAGCCATCTTAAGCAACCCGACGTACGTGCAATCTGTGAATTCTGTGATTTTCCGCTTCCTCGCCGCTTTCTCACTCCGTGAGATCGCTTACTGCGGCGAGCGGCAGTGATTAATATTGGCTGCGGTATGTACTCTTTTGTACTCCCCTGCGGTCTTTGCATCACCCAATGCGGTTCACTTTGCACTTTTTCGTGCACTTTGCGTTTTTATTGTTGCTTTGCAATAAATTCCAAGATTTAATAAAATAATGCAAAGTGATGATTAAAGGATGTTCAGTATGGGACTCATGGATACACTCAACCAGTGCATAAGTGCTGGTCATGAAATGACGAAAGCAATCGCCATTGCGCAGTTTAATGATGACAGTCCGGAAGCCCGGAAAATAACCCGGCGCTGGAGGATTGGTGAAGCAGCTGATTTAGTTGGCGTGTCATCTCAGGCTATCAGGGATGCCGAGAAAGCTGGCCGGCTGCCTCACCCTGATATGGAAACCCGTGGAAGAGTTGAGCAACGCGTTGGTTATACCATCGAGCAAATCAATCACATGCGGGATGTATTTGGTACACGACTGCGCCGTGCTGAAGATGCGTTTCCGCCGGTGATTGGTGTGGCTGCTCACAAAGGTGGTGTTTACAAAACCTCCGTTTCTGTTCACCTGGCTCAGGACCTGGCCCTGAAAGGATTACGCGTTCTGCTTGTCGAGGGTAATGATCCTCAGGGCACAGCCTCGATGTATCACGGATGGGTGCCCGATCTTCATATACACGCGGAAGATACTCTCCTGCCCTTTTATCTTGGTGAAAAGGATGATGCCAGTTATGCGATAAAACCAACCTGCTGGCCTGGCCTTGATATCATTCCGTCCTGCCTGGCACTGCATCGCATTGAAACTGAACTGATGGGCAAATTTGATGAAGGAAAACTGCCCACCGACCCGCATCTGATGCTCCGCCTTGCTATTGAAACGGTCGCTCATGACTATGATGTGATTGTTATCGACAGCGCACCGAACCTCGGTATTGGCACGATCAATGTCGTATGCGCTGCTGATGTGCTGATTGTTCCCACCCCGGCAGAGCTGTTCGATTACACTTCTGCACTGCAGTTTTTCGATATGCTTCGTGATCTGCTCAGGAATGTGGATCTTAAAGGCTTTGAGCCGGATGTCCGTATTCTGCTTACCAAATACAGTAATAACAATGGTTCGCAGTCACCGTGGATGGAAGAACAAATTCGCGATGCATGGGGAAGCATGGTTCTTAAAAATGTGGTACGTGAAACCGATGAAGTTGGTAAAGGCCAGATCCGCATGAGAACCGTTTTCGAACAGGCGATTGATCAACGTTCTTCGACCGGCGCATGGCGAAACGCACTTTCAATCTGGGAACCTGTTTGTAATGAGATTTTTGATCGTCTGATTAAACCACGCTGGGAGATTAGATAATGAAGCGTGCCCCTGTCATTCCAAGGCATACCACACATACTCAATCGACTGAAGATACTTCATCACCGGCGCCGGCCGCGCCGATGGTGGATTCATTAATTGCGCGCGTGGGTGCTATGGCCCGCGGTAATGCTATCTCTCTTCCGGTATGTGGACGGGAAGTAAAATTTACCCTTGAGGTGCTCCGGGGAGACTCTGTTGAGGGCGCCTCACGCGTATGGTCAGGAAATGAGCGTGATCAGGAACTACTTACCGAAGATGCTCTGGATGATCTCATACCTTCATTTTTACTGACCGGTCAGCAGACTCCAGCTTTCGGCCGCCGGGTTTCTGATGTCATAGAAATTGCAGACGGCAGCCGTCGCCGTAAAGCCGCAATCCTGACGGAAAGTGATTATCGCATTCTGGTTGGTGAACTGGACGACGAGCAGATGGCTGCATTGTCCCGGCTGGGTAACGATTATCGGCCGACGAGTGCTTATGAACGTGGCCTGCGTTATACAAGCCGGCTGCAGAATGAGTTTGCCGGAAATATTTCTGCGCTTGCCGATGCGGAAAACATCTCTCGTAAGATCATTACCCGCTGTATCAATACGGCCAAACTGCCTAAATCAGTTGTTGCCCTGTTTGCACATCCTGGAGAACTGTCTGCCCGGTCAGGTGAAGCCCTTCAGAAGGCTTTTGCAGATAAAGAAGAATTACTGAAGCAGCAGGCTGAGACTCTCCACGATCAGAAGAAAGCGGGACTAATCTTTGAAGCTGAAGAGGTCATTAGTCTTTTAACATCCGTACTGAAACAATCTTGCGCATCAAGAGTTAATCTGAGCTCACGTCATCAGTTTGCTCCAGGGGCAACAGCATTGTATAAGGGCGATAAAATGGTGCTTAACCTAGATCGGTCCCGCATTCCTGCGGAGTGTATAGAGAAAATAGAAGCCATTCTTAAGGAGCTTGAGAAACCAGGAGTCTAATGCGGACACGCTTTAGTCTACGGTTATCTCCCTTTACTTCATTTCCTTTCTCACAGGCCAGAAAACATAACTGGCCTGAATATTCTCTCTGGGACCACGGTCCCACCTGCATCGTCTGTCAGGTTATCTGCCTGGGACCACGGTCTCACCTGCGTCATCGGTCAGGTTATCTGCCTGGGACCACGGTCCCACCTGCGTCGTCGGTCAGGTTATCTGTCTGGGACCACGGTCCCACCTGCGTCATCTGTCAGGTAATCTGTCTGGGACCACGGTCCCACCTGCGTCATCTGTCAGGTAATCTGTCTGGGACCACGGTCCCACCTGCGTCATCGGTCAGGTTATCTGACTGGGACCACGGTCCCACCTGCGTCGTCGGTCAGGTTATCTGCCTGGGACCACGGTCCCACCTGCGTCATCGGTCAGCTTATCTGTCTGGGACCACGGTCCCACCTGCGTCATCGGTCAGCTTATCTGTCTGGGGCCACGGTCCCACCTGCGTCGTCGGTCAGGTTATCTGTCTGGGACCACGGTCCCACCTGCGTCATCGGTCAGGTAATCTGCCTGGGACTACGGTCCCACCTGCATCGTCGGTCAGGTAATCTGCCTGGGACCACGGTCCCACCTGCATCGTCGGCACATTATTAGTTTGGGACAACGGTTAAGCAATGCCTGTCACGAACAGGTATTGGCTTGTCGCCAGCAACCTGTTGAGCGGAGTAATCACGCAGCAGGGCGGCTATTACAGGTGATGGTGAAAGCTCTGTTGGGATCTGAACGAAGCATGTTGAGTGAAATTTGCAAAATTTCGCGGGGTGTGAGGCTTAATTTTAAATTTCCGCCAGCATTTTTAAAACCAGCTGCCGCCGCTGCGCGTTGGCCGGTCCTTCGTCCGGACGGTAACCAGTCCCGGCCGTTCTTACGACCCTGGATGAACATGGTCCCGTCATCAGCGTCTCCAGTGTGATGTCGTTTGTCACGCCGTCCGAGGGGATATCAGGGACACAACATATGGTAGAAAAAGCAGCTGTCTGAGACACAATATATTGATTATTCACAGTAACTGGGGATAACCGTGTGGGTAACATATTGAAAGTCCAACACGTTATCTGATTAACTGACTTTGTAAACGCCGCTGAACCATGAAAAAAATCCGGGGGAATCATTACAGCGCATAAACATACCGTTTTGTTTTTGGGTGACGGCAAGGAGGCCCCTGTTATCACCACATACCTTGTCAAAGGTTTCCATTCCTATCCTTATCAGGCTCTTTTCGTTATTTTCGGGAGAGATCCGGAGATGTTTTGTCAGCCAGACAGGATAGGTATCAGCGTTACGCCAGTACTGCAATTCAATCACTGAAGCCATTCCCCAGACAGAGAAGAATAAGAAAACCACACCTGCGATTTTGCTACCCATATTGTTCCTTAACATTGATTTAATACATTCCTTGCTCCTCGCACCGGAGCACATCACAGATACTGATTGAGATCCACTTCACGCAGCGGCTGGTTTTGACGTTCTGTTATCAATTGCACCAGGTCTTTTTCGTCCAGCGCATCGAGCATTTGTTCATACAGAGCCGCGGGCACACAATAAAAAACAGGGCGGTTGCGGTCAATAATCGCGACCGGGTAGCCGCCGCCGGCACTGGCGGTGGCCACCGGATCGTTTTTAAGTTCGCTGATGCTGGCAGTCACATCACACAGAATGATATTTGTCATGGTTCCCCCCTGAGACAAGTCATCTGTATGATCGGTAAAGTAAGCTCTTGCGGCAAGTCCCGTCTGTCATTTCGACGGTCAGAAACGGGCAACCGGCAGCTCCTTCCAGCGGGTGGTATATGCCGGTGACAGCATCTCCCGTTTCATCTGCCAGTCCGGCGCAATACCCCGTCCGGCAAACCAGACTTTCCCGAGTCCGGAATGATTAATGCCGTCGAGTACCTTCATCAGCGCATCGTTGTGCGGCCGTGGCTGCACGTCATCGAACAGATTCAGCTGCGCGACGCCGTTCGGACTGAAATCATTGAGCATTATCCCCGCTTTTGCGTAGCGGTGGCCATCGAGCCAGATCCTGTCCAGAGACCTGACCGCTGCCGCGATAATGTCCCGGGTGTCACGGGTAGGGGTGTTCAGTTTTTCCGTGGCCACGTTACCGTAATACGGCTCATTAACCGCAAAAGGGGATGTCTTGATGAAGGTGCTGATATGCCGGCAGTACTGTCGCTCACCGCGCAACTTTTCCGCCGCGCGCTCGGCATACTGGCAGACGGCCTGGCGCATTTCTTCGTAGGTGGTGATCCGCTGCCCGAAGCTGCGCCTGCAGACAATCTGCTGTTTCGGCGGCGGCGCTTCCTCCAGCGAAATGCAGCTCTCGCCGTTCAGCTCACGTACCGTGCGCTCCAGCACTACGTTGAAGTTTTTCCGGATAAATGTAGGGTTCGTCAGCGACAGCTGCAGGGCAGTGGTGATCCCCATAACGTGCAGCTTTTTCGCTATCCGGTTCCCTACGCCCCAGATTTCTTCCACCGGCTGCAGGCTGAGTAATTTTGCCGTTCTGCGTGGATTTTCGGGCGACAGCGCCAGCACCCCACTGAATTGTGGCCATTCCTTTGACGCCCACTGCGCCGATTTGGCCAGTGTTTTTGTGGCGCCGAAGCCGACACCGATCGTCAGTCCGGTTCCACTGAGAACATGCCCACGCAGCTGCCTGCCAAAATCCTCCAGATCCATACAGTGGCCAATTCCCCGGGCATCCAGGAAACATTCGTCAATTGAGTATTGTTCGACGCGGGGCGACAGCTCTTCCAGCAGGGCGACCACACGGTTACTCAGGCTCGCGTAGAGCTCGTAGTTGCTGGAAAAAACGTACAATTTTTCAGGAAACTGCGCCTCTTTGAGCTGGAACCAGGGGGTTCCCATCTTTATACCCAGCCGTTTGGCTTCAGCACTCCGGGCAATAACGCAGCCATCGTTGTTACTGAGAACGACGACAGGTTTGCCGCGCAAATCCGGCCTGAAAACCTTCTCGCAACTGGCGTAGAAGGAGTTGACGTCTGCCAGGGCGAACATCAGTCTGCCCTCCGGGTTTTATGAATGAAGGGGCTTTGTTGAATAAATCAGATTTCGGGTAAGTCTCCCCCGTAGCGGGTTGTGTT
>ENA-ORTM01003259-ORTM01003259.1-human-gut-metagenome-genome-assembly--contig:-NODE-3259-length-11444-cov-3.299851_pt1 | contig 11444 bp, 8 predicted proteins | sample MGYA00241909_ERZ509182 | MGnify/ENA primary metagenome ERZ509182 (study PRJEB26280, sample SAMEA2338855) | human gut metagenome | biome: human gut; feature: human-associated habitat; material: faeces...
CTCAGCTGGTAATATGGATTCATGACCTCCTTGTGGGTCGCCTTATCCTCCACAAAATAGTGCTCAAATGTGGTCATTTTGTCCTTTCCGAACACCGGTGACTTGGCTCCGCACCAGAGATACCACATATAATCTCGTGCAAATTTTTTCTCTTCAGAACCCTCTTCATCAAAATAGGCGATTCGTATTATCTGATCTATTCGGTCGAGTAATGCTTTTCCCTTATATTTTTTGTCTCGTATCGTTATCTCTTTAAAAGATCCATCGGCATTCAACGGTATAGAGGCATGATACAGCAGATTAGAGTTGCGTACCAGATATATGCTTCCGTAAGAAAACAGGCATCGCATGTGTTTTCTCAGTTTTTCGCTGTTGACAAAAGAGTAACGTAATCGACGCATCAGTTCTTGCTCTTCATCGGTAAGTTTATAAGGATCTTTAGGATCGATAGTCGGGAAATAAGTGTCCGTTAAAGGATATTCTTTTCCATTCAGAATCAGCTTTCCCCGCTTATAATCGATCTTATCGAGCAATAGTCGGTTATCCATATTATATTCGGGATGAGCCTTGATAAGCTGAGCCTCCAGTTTAAACTGTATGATTGTGATTGCCTTGTGCATTTGAGCAATCAGTTTTTGGGTCTTTTCGCTATGTACGTTATCCGTTCCTACTTTGGGCATGAAAAGCGAGCAAGGATCATCTTTATAACGTTCTATGGCGAATGTCGCCAGTGGCAGCAGGTTTATTCCATACCCGTCTTCGATCGTAGTCAGATTCCCATAACGCATTGCCATTCTTACGACGTTGGCGATACAGCACATGTTACCCGATGCAGCCCCCATCCATAATATATCGTGATTGCCCCATTGTATATCGAAATTGTGATAATTACATAATGTATCCATGATAATATGAGCCCCCGGTCCTCGGTCATATATGTCGCCTACGATATGCAATGTGTCTATCGTGAGTCGTTGTATGAGGTTGCACATGGCGATGATAAAACAATCAGCTCGCCCTGTCGATATGATAGACGAGATGATACCGTTCACATAAGCTTGTTTGTTCGGGTCTATCTGCGATTCGTGTAGCAGTTCCTGTAAGATATAGGAAAATTCTGCAGGGAGAGCTTTTCTTACCTTTGATCGAGTATATTTCGAAGAAACATTTTGACATACTCTGATCAGTTGGTGAAGCGTGATTTTGTACCAGTCTCCCATATCCGGTTCATGGGATTTAATCAGTTCCAACTTATGATCGGGATAATAAATGAGTGTACATAACTCTTTTTTTTCGCTCTCCCGAAGAGTTTGACCGAAAATCTCGTTGACTTTACGACGTACTGTGCCAGATGCGTTTTTCAGAACATGTTGGAAAGCTTCATATTCTCCGTGTATGTCTGTCAAGAAATGCTCAGTCCCTTTGGGTAAATTCAAAATCGCTTCCAGATTGATGATCTCGGTACATGCGTCCGATATGGTCGGGAACTGTTTTGAAAGCAGTTGTAAATATCGCAGGTCTTGTAATGCGGTCTCTACAGATATATCGTTCATAGAATCATAATTTTCCATGTAAAGTAATAGGTTTAGTAATTCAAAAATAGCCTTTTTTTTAGATTCGGGCAAGATTATCGGCAGATAATCCTTATATTTGTCATAATAACTGTCGATTAACTAAAATGATTATGGAGATAAAAAGTGCACGTTTTATAATAAGTAATACTGATGTAACGAAGTGTCCTTCGGGAAATTTACCGGAATATGCCTTTATCGGTCGTTCTAATGTAGGGAAATCGTCGTTGATCAACATGCTTACCAATAAAAAAGGGCTGGCAATGACTTCCTCTATGCCCGGTAAAACGCAGCTTATCAACCATTTCCTGATTAATAAAAACTGGTATCTTGTCGATCTTCCGGGATATGGCTATGCCCGTCGCGGTCAGAAAGGGAAAGACCAGATACGCACGATAATCGAGGATTATATTCTTGAACGGGAGCAGATGACAAACCTTTTTTTATTAATAGACAGTCGCTTGGAACCTCAAAAGATTGATCTCGAATTCATGGAATGGCTGGGGGAAAACGGCATTCCTTTTTCTATCATTTTCACCAAAGCCGATAAACTGAAAAGCGGACGATTGAAGATGAATATCAATGCTTATCTCCGTGAACTGAGCAAACAATGGGAAGAACTCCCTCCCTACTTTATTTCTTCTTCGGAAAACCGCACCGGACGGACAGAAATACTTGATTATATAGAAAGCATAAACAAAGATCTCAATATAAAATGAAAATGAAGAAGAATTTTTTATCTGCTACCTTGATGGTGGTATTTATGCTGACGGCAACTAACAGCCAGGCACAATCATGGGCGGACTTGTTGAATAAGGACAACATCTCAAAAGTTGTGAACGCCATTACAGGAAACACTGAGACGATCGACATGACTGGAACATGGAGTTACAAAAGCTCAGCCGTCGAGTTCGAATCGGATAATCTGCTGATGAAAGCAGGAGGTGCAGCCGCAGCGACAATGGCGGAAAACAAGTTGAACGAGCAGTTGAGCAAGATTGGCATTAAGGACGGGCAGATGAGTTTCACGTTCAATGCAGACAGTACTTTCACCAGCACAGTGGGAAAGAAAACATTGAAAGGAACTTACTCCTACAATGCTTCCACCAAACAAGTGGACTTGAAATATTTGCGATTGCTGAACCTGCACGCTAAAGTGAATTGCAGTTCTAATTCACTGGAATTGTTATTCAACTCGGATAAATTGCTAAAATTAATGGCGTTTATCGGTAGTAAAAGCAACAGTACCGCACTCAAAACCGTTAGTTCTCTGGCCGATAACTATGACGGAATGATGCTTGGATTCGAGCTTGCCAAATAGCAAATACAAGCCGTTTAATACTATTTCGCACTCTATAAAGTATATTTTAAGGGAAAAAGCATTACCTTTGGCACTTGTAATCAAAAAAGAGAAGGAAAAATGAAAAAGATACTTTTTTTTATGACTTTGTTAGTAATGGGGGTAAGTTTTGCATTTGCTCAAACCAATGCAGATATTAAGTTTGACAAAACAACTCACGACTTCGGCAAGTTCTCAGAAAACAGTCCGGTAGTTAGTTGTACATTTACCTTTACTAATATCGGTGACGCTCCTTTGGTAATCCACCAGGCGGTAGCTTCATGCGGATGTACTGTACCCGAATATACGAAAGAACCTATCATGCCGGGCAAAAAAGGTACAATCAAAGTGACTTATAACGGAACAGGCAAATATCCGGGACATTTCAAGAAATCAATCACTTTGCGTACCAACGCCAAAACAGAGATGGTAAGATTGTATATTGAGGGCGATATGGTAGCAAAAGACGCTAAATAAAAAATTTTAGGCTATTACATAAAGGAGAATCTTTCGGTTCTCCTTTTTTTTTGTTTACTTTGAAGACGGAAACGTAAATTGACACATTAGCAAATTATAAAACTATGAAACAAGAAGAAGACAAATTCACCGGGTTGCCCGAGAATGCGTTTAGAGAATTGAAACCGGGGGAAGTATACAACCCGTTGATGAGTCCCTCAAAAAATTATCCGGAAGTTAACTTATGGTCGGTAGCATGGGGTATTGCTATGGCAATCCTCTTCTCAGCCGCCGCAGCCTATCTGGGATTAAAGGTAGGCCAAGTATTCGAGGCGGCTATTCCTATCGCCATTATTGCTGTAGGAGTCTCCGGAGCTGCCAAAAGAAAAAATGCGTTAGGAGAAAATGTTATTATCCAATCTATCGGAGCTTGTTCCGGAGTGATTGTGGCTGGAGCGATCTTCACACTTCCTGCTCTTTATATCCTTCAGGCAAAATATCCAGAGATGACAGTTACTTTCATGCAGGTATTCATCAGTTCCCTGCTGGGTGGTGTACTGGGAATTCTGTTCCTGATTCCTTTCCGGAAATATTTCGTAAGTGATATGCATGGCAAATACCCTTTCCCTGAAGCGACAGCTACCACACAGGTATTGATCTCCGGAGAAAAAGGCGGAAGCCAAGCCAAACCCTTGCTGATAGCGGGAATGATTGGTGGACTATATGACTTTATCGTAGCCACATTCGGTTGGTGGAATGAGAATTTTACGACCCGTGTGTGCAGTGCCGGAGAAATGCTGGCGGAAAAAGCCAAACTGATATTCAAGGTAAATACCGGAGCTGCCGTATTGGGATTAGGTTATATAGTCGGATTAAAATATGCTTCCATCATCTGCGCCGGTTCATTGGCTGTATGGTGGATTATCATTCCGGGCATGTCCGCTATTTGGGGAGACAGTGTGCTGAATGCATGGAATCCGGAGATTACATCCACTGTAGGAATGATGAGTCCGGAAGAAATATTCAAATATTACGCTAAGAGCATTGGTATCGGCGGTATTGCTATGGCAGGTGTCATTGGTATCATCCGTTCATGGGGAATCATTAAAAGTGCAGTTGGGCTGGCTGCCAAGGAGATGGGCGGTAAAGGCAATGTAGAGAAAAACATCATCCGTACACAACGGGATCTCTCGATGAAGATTATTGCAATCGGTTCTATCATCACTTTGATACTCATCGTACTGTTCTTCTACTTTGATGTAATGCAAGGAAATCTGCTACACACATTGGTAGCGATTCTTCTAGTTGCCGGCATTTCTTTCCTGTTCACTACGGTAGCCGCCAATGCGATTGCAATTGTCGGTACAAATCCCGTATCGGGTATGACATTGATGACACTGATTCTGGCTTCTGTAGTGATGGTAGCCGTAGGACTGAAAGGCCCTTCAGGCATGGTTGCAGCATTAGTGATGGGCGGTGTGGTATGTACCGCACTTTCAATGGCCGGAGGTTTCATTACCGACTTGAAAATCGGTTATTGGCTGGGAAGTACCCCTGCCAAACAGGAGACCTGGAAGTTCTTGGGAACAATTGTATCGGCTGCAACTGTAGGCGGTGTAATGATTATCCTGAATAAGACATATGGATTTACGAGCGGAGCATTAGCTGCTCCACAGGCAAATGCGATGGCTGCTGTTATCGAACCGTTGATGAGTGGTGTAGGCGCACCCTGGTTATTATATGGCATCGGTGCTGTCTTAGCGATTATTCTGACTCTTTGCAAGATTCCTGCATTAGCTTTCGCACTAGGTATGTTTATTCCATTGGAACTGAATGTGCCGTTGGTTGTAGGCGGAGCTGTCAATTGGTTTGTGACCAGCCGCAGCAAAGATTCGACTATCAATACGGAAAGAGGAGAAAAAGGAACATTGCTGGCTTCCGGTTTCATTGCCGGTGGCGCGTTAATGGGGGTTATCAGTGCCGCAATGCGCTTCGGTGGAATCAACTTGGTGAACGAAGCATGGCTGAACAATACTTGGTCGGAAGTGTTGGCATTAGGAGCATACGCCCTACTGATTCTCTATTTTATCAAAGCCTCAATGAAAATTAAATAAGCAAACATGAGGGGACTTTTATCCGTCATAGTATCGTTTATAAGTGCAATGACTTTTGCCCAACAACAGCCTGCGGAGCTTACTCCGCAGGACTCTCGAACGATGCTGCAAATCGGAAAGTCTTATTTGGGAACCAAATATGTGGCCAATACGCTAGACCGGGATGGAGAAGAAGAGCTGGTTATCCGGACCGATGCAGTGGATTGCCTCACTTTTGTAGAATACACACTGGCGCAAGCTCTCGGATCTTCTTTTACTGAGAACCTGCAAAAGATACGCTACAGAGATGGAATTATCGACGGATATCCTTCCCGTTTGCATTACACCTCCGATTGGATCGAGAATGGTATCCGTCAAGGATTCCTTACGGATGTGACGGCAGAGAACAGCGTACAAACTCTTCAATTAAGCCTCTCTTATATGTCCGCTCACCCAAAACTATATAAAAAGTTAGCCAATTCTCCGGAAAACGTAACCCGAATGACCGAATACGAGAAAGCATTATCCGGGAAAATCGTACATTGGCTGCCGAAAAGCGAATTACCGGAAAATGGATTATCCTGGATTATGGACGGAGATATTATCGCCATCACAACGAAACTTCCCGGGCTGGACATTGCTCACGTTGGGATAGCGCAATATATAAAAGGGAAACTGCATCTGCTACATGCTTCCTCTACACTGGGAAAAGTAGTTGTCAGTGATAAGCCCCTCAATCATATGCTTAACAATAATAAATCGTGGACAGGTATACGTGTTGTCCGAATGTCTCACTAAAAAAATAACGAATTATGAAACGAGTTAAACATTTCCTTCTAGCCTCGTGCTTATTCCCCGCTTTGCTGGGAGCACAAGAAATGGCAAATGCCAACTTTCTGGAACTTACTCCGGATGCCCAATCGGCAGGTATGGCAGGTACAGGATTAGCTATCACCGATAACGGTAGCACAGCTATCTTTCATAACGCCTCTACAATCGCTTTCTCACAGGAAGCAATGGGCGCTAGTTATTCATACGCTGATATCAACAAGGACTGTGCGCTGCACAGCGCATCTCTTTTCTATCGGATCGGAAGAGAAGGTATTCATGGATTTGCTTTGGGATTCCGCCACTTCAAGGATCCTAAAATAATGGATTACCGTCCCCGTATATGGGATTTGGAAGCTGCCTACTTCAGGAATGTAGCCAAGAACTTATCACTGTCATTGACATTCAGATATCTGCAAGAAAAAGTAGCAAAGGAAGCAGATAGCAAGAGCAGTGTCGCTCTTGACTTTGGTGCCACCTATTATCGGAATACGGATCTTCTGGATGGAATGGCTTCTTGGTCTATCGGTTTCCAAGCCGCCAACTTGGGCAAAAAGCTGGATGGTCAGAAATTGCCTGCACGATTGGGATTGGGAGGTAGTGTCGACCTTCCATTCAGCGTGGAGAATCGTTTGCAAGTAGCACTTGACTTCAACTATCTTCTTCCTTCCGAAATCCGGCATTTGCAAGCAGGAATAGGAGCCGAATATAACTTCCTGAAATATGGAGTAGTCCGCGCAGGATATCATTTCGGAGACAATGATAAAGGAATAGGTAACTATGGTACGCTGGGTTGTGGAATTAATTTCTGGCCAATGCGCGTCGATTTCTCTTATGCACTGGCCGATAAGGATTGCCTTATGCACCAAACTTGGCAACTGGGATTCGGAATAGTTTTCTAAATTCATTTTCAAGGCGCTGCTTCACTTCGTCCATAGGTATCTCACGTTTCAATTCCTGACGAAGAGAAGTGACGCCTTTATCAATAAACCCGCAAGGGTGAATATAACTGAAATACCGTAAATCCGTATTTACATTCAATGCCAACCCGTGCATTGTAACATAATGACTGCTCCTTACTCCTATCGCACAAATCTTACGGGCACGAGGGGTATCACCTTCCAACCATACGCCTGTAGCTTTCTCCAACCTCCCCGCTTCAATGTCATAAGAAGCACATACACGTATCACCGCTTCTTCCAACAAATGAACATATTCCTTTAGTCCTAATGCAAATTCATCCAAATTCAATATCGGATAACACACCAACTGTCCGGGACCATGATAAGTGATGTCCCCTCCCCGATCTATATGATAAAGAGTAGCGCCAATCGCCTTCAACTGCTCATCACTCAGCAACATATTATTTTCTTTTCCACTGCGCCCCAATGTATAAACGTGCGGATGCTCACACATAATAATGAGGTTCTCATAGACTTCACTCTGGGCTTTTGCCCGAACTACACCGTCAAACCACTCCGCCTGCCGTTGCCATGCTTCGGCATACGGTATTAAATTCCAATCGATAAAAGTTGTTTTCATAAAAACAAAGGTAAGAAATAAAAAGAAAATATGTACTTTTGCACTGTAAATATAACAAACACAACTATGAAAATGGACTTTCCACAGGTAGACTTGCCTACCGAAGTATTAGCATGGACGAATGTTACGGAAGACATTCTCAATATTTATAAGCAATCGTGTCGGTTGCAGGCATGTATTGTTGCCATCTGCACCGAAGGTTCGATGAAAGCCTCCATCAATCTGCTTGATTATGAAATTCGTCCTAATGACCTGATAACATTGTTACCGGGAACAATCATCCAATTTCGGGAGAAAACAGAAAAAGTATGCCTCTGCTTTGCCGGTTTCTCCGCCTATTGTGCCGAACGAATCAATCTGATGAAAAACATCGGTAATGAATATCCAAAACTGATAGAACAGCCGGTAATCCCTCTCAATGAAGAAGTAGCCAGCTATCTGAAAGACTATTTTGCTCTATTATCGCGTGTCAGTTGTAATGAGAACTTTGAAATGGATTCTGAATTGGTTGAATTATCTCTTCAGACTATCTTGACAAGCATACGGTTGATATATCGTAAATTTCCGGGTGAAAACAATAGTTCGAACCGTAAAAAGGAAATTTGCCGGGAATTGATTCAAGCCATCACCGAGAATTATAGAGATGAACGTCGTGCACAATTCTACGCAGATAAACTAGGAATATCGCTTCAACATCTAAGTACAACCGTAAAACAAGTGACAGGCAAAAGTGTGTTGGATACCATTGCGTATATTGTGGTCATGGACGCCAAAGCGAAACTGAAAGGAACGAATATGACTATTCAAGAGATAGCTTATTCTCTAAATTTCCCCAGTGCCTCATTCTTTGGTAAGTATTTTAGACGGTACGCAGGAATGACACCATTGGAATTCAGGAACAGATAATTCCTGTGAAGAGCGATAGAGGATAAAATTATAAACAACGAACCCCAAAAAACGAACGGTGAACAAGTTGCGCATAATCCGCAAAGTATTCACCGTTTATTATTTACTTACAGTTTGTTTTCTTTTTACAGTCGCTTACTCATTTTCTTCCCAAGCTCAATGAATTGAGCACTACACTCACACTGGAGAAGGCCATTGCAGCACTTGCCAACATCGGATTCAATAACAAACCGTTCAATGGAAACAAGATACCGGCAGCAATAGGAATGCCGATCAGATTATAAATAAACGCCCAGAAAAGATTCTGATGAATCAGTTTAACTGTCTGCTTTGACAACTGAAAAGCTTTAGGAAGCAGCAATAAATCCGATGTCATCAAAGTTACCATAGCTACGTCCATAGCAATATCAGTTCCTTTCCCCATGGCAATGCTCACGTCAGCCAGTGCCAAAGCCTGCGAATCGTTGATACCATCTCCTACCATAGCGACTTTCTTTCCCTGCATTTGAAGCTCACGCACAAACTCGGCCTTATCGTCCGGCAGAGCGTCAGCGACAAAACGTTCAATCCCTAAACGGGAAGAAACAGCTAATGCCGTCCGTTGCCCGTCACCCGTCAACATACAGATGTCAATACCTTGACGTTTCAGTTCTTTTACCGCTTCGGCAGAAGTAGCCTTTATCGGGTCAGAAACAGCAATGATAGCCAATAATTCATTTTCACGTCCAAAGTAGATGATACCATTGCCATCCGATTCATAGCGAACCAGCATTTCAGCCATCACATCATTTACTGTCGCACTGAAATCTTTTAGGAGTTTATGACTACCTACCCAATAGGTATCTCCCTCATAAGAGACCTTGATTCCTTTTCCCGTAATACTCTCGAAGCTGTCCAATGCAGCGGGTTTTACCTTCTCCTCGTTCTGAAGAGCAGACACGATAGCACCGGCAAGCGGATGTTCCGATCTCATTTCCGCAGCTAAAAGCACATCTTTGAAATAAGGTTCCTGCGATTGTGCCCATAACCATCCGGTAGCAGTAGGGTGTCCTTCGGTCAATGTCCCGGTTTTATCCAGTACAACGACATCCACTTTACGCATTTGTTCCAAAGCTACCGCGTCTTTAATCAGAATATGCTGGCTGGCAGCTTTGCCTATTCCCACCATCAATGCAGTAGGCGTAGCAAGTCCCAAAGCACACGGACAAGCAATGACAAGGACAGAAACAGCCGACAGAATACCATAAGAGATATATTCACTGCCACCGATGGCAACCCATAAAACAAATGTCAGGATAGCAATCCCCAATACGACAGGTACGAAAATTCCGGTAATGCGGTCGACAATACGTTGTACGGGAGCTTTGCTGCCCTGTGCTTCCTGCACCATGGAAATGATGCGGGCAAGCACCGTTTCACTACCTACCTGTGTGGCATATATGATGAACGAGCCACGCTGGTTGATCGTTCCTGCCAAGACTTTATCGCCTTTCTTCTTTTCTACCGGAACCGGTTCACCACTAATCATACTTTCGTCAACATACGAATCGCCTTCGGAAAGCTGACCGTCCACCGGTATCTGTTCTCCCGGGCGTACAACAACCATATCACCTATCTGGAGGTTCTCGATCAGAATCTCCTCTTCCGCTCCATTGCGCAGAACCCGGGCAACTTTAGGCTGCATTCCCATCAACTTGCGAATAGCAGTCGAGGTATTGCCTTTAGCACGCTCCTCCATCAATTTTCCGGTAAGAACGAAAGCGACAATCACTGCAGAAGCCTCATAATAGACGTGCGGTTCCAATCCACGAGCATACCAAAATTCGGGGAAGAACGTATTGAACAGACTGAACAGAAAAGCAATGGAAGTACTAAGTGCAACCAGTGTATCCATATTGCTCCGTCCCAGTTTAGCCTGTTTCCAAGCTCCGGTAAAGAAACCACCTCCGAAAAAGACCATGACAGGGATAGCAAGTACCATCTGAATCTCATTAGAGTATGGTACATGCATCAGTATCATGGAAAATACCAGCAACGGTACTACCAAAATCCAAGCCCCAACCACTTTCCACGTCAAACGAGTGTAGCGCTTATGCTGCTCCTCTTCCCGGCGTTCCTCCCTGTGGGCTTCTTCCACAATCAGATCATAACCTGCCGCAAGCACAGCCGCACGGATTTCTCCGGGAGTCAGCTGATCCTTCTCATAAGAAACGGTCAACGTATTGGTAGCAAAATTAACGGAAGCCTCGATAACTCCCGGCAATTTTTTCACTGTTTTTTCTACATTATTAGCACATCCTGCACAGTGCATATTAAGTACAGGAAATGCCTTCTTTATTGTGTTACCCATATAATTATAGTTTACGCCTTTCCCGACTCCTTTTAAGGAGTCGGGAAAGAACCATTGTTTATTAATAGAAACAAGCTAACACAGGTATTTGTTCAATTACTTCTTATCAGTCTTTTGATTACCTTTCTTTTTTTCTTTTTCAAGTTTCTTTGTTCGCTATTTCCTGTTTTTACTCACTATTCCTAGCTAAATTAAAACGTATTCCGATATATCCCCTTTTGCCCCGTGTACCGGTATATTATTGGATCATCAACCTTTTAACCTGAAAGAAACGGAAGCTGCCGACATCGACTTGCAATTCAGCGGGCATACACACCACGGACAAATATGGCCTATTAATTGGGTGACCGATTATATCT
>ENA-ORTM01003261-ORTM01003261.1-human-gut-metagenome-genome-assembly--contig:-NODE-3261-length-11438-cov-3.605640_pt1 | contig 11438 bp, 9 predicted proteins | sample MGYA00241909_ERZ509182 | MGnify/ENA primary metagenome ERZ509182 (study PRJEB26280, sample SAMEA2338855) | human gut metagenome | biome: human gut; feature: human-associated habitat; material: faeces...
CGCGCAAAGCCCCGCGCCCGCCGCGGCGGACGCGGCCGCCAGTTTCCATGTTTTCATCCATGTCTCTTTTCTGCCGCGCTTATGCCAGCGAGGCTCTGTGATAACTTGTGACGTCTGTGCCCAGCTTTTCATACAACTGCCGCACGGTAAGCTGCTTGTGAAGCAAAAGCTGCAGCTCGGCATCGGTGGCGCCCACCAGCTGCACAAACCGCACCCGGCCGTTCGGCGTGCAGATTTCGCCCAGGCCTGCGTCCGGCACCGTGAAAAAGCCCGTGATGTTCGAGCTTTGCCCGGCGTCAATGCCCTGTGCCTGGCCGGTGTAAATATATTCAAAGGGGCCAAAAACTTCCCCTTTGGTAAAGCTTATCCGTGCCAGCGCCTGCAAAACGCCGCAAAGGCACTTTTGCTCTGCGTCCACATCCGCAAGGCCAGCTTTGCTCAGCTTGCACGTGAACTCCATCCCATAGCCACTAATCTCCGGGGTCTCTTCTTCCTTCTCATACAGTTCAGAAAAGCCATAGGTGACAAAATGCCAATAGCTGCCACCGTCGTAAATGCTGATGCCGTCCAGCGGGTCGTTGCCGCCAAAGCGCCATTTCACCAGCGCCGCATAGTGCAGCGGCTGCTTCTGGCCCGGGTAAAGGCGCTCCATCGCCTGTGTAATGGCATCCCACCCTGCGGCGGGCGCCTCTTCCGGCGGCAGTTCCTCCGGCCGGGGCCCGCCTGGCTGCGCTGTTTGCCCCTGCGGCTGTGTGTTTGGCGCCTTCTTATTTTGGAAAAACCGTTCAAAAAAACGCATGGCTGGCCCCCCTTGCTGCCAAAGGCCCGCGGGCGCGGCAAAACGCACCGCACGCGGCCTGTTTGTGTTATCATACCATACATGCTGCACCCGGGCAAGCAAAAGCCGCCGCACCCAAAAGGTGCGGCGGCTTTGATTGGTTTTGCAGCTGTGCGGAATTGGATGCATTTGGCGCAGCAACGCGCGCCGCCTCGCTTTTCCAAGGCCCGCACGCCTGTTTGGATGGATTTTGCGCAAAGCAGGCACCGCCGCGTATTTTGATACGCCAGGCGCCGATGCACGCAAAAGCCGCCAAATCAGGCCTGGCTGGCGGCCACGGCGCAGGCCACTGTCATGCCTACCATGGGGTTGTTGCCGGCGCCAATCAGGCCCATCATCTCCACGTGCGCAGGCACAGAGGAAGAGCCGGCAAACTGGGCATCGCCGTGCATGCGGCCCATGGAGTCCGTCAAGCCGTAGGAGGCGGGGCCAGCCGCCATATTATCGGGGTGCAGGGTACGGCCTGTGCCGCCGCCGGAAGCAACGGAGAAGTAGTTCACGCCGTTCTCCATTGCCCACTTCTTGTATGTGCCTGCAACGAGGTGCTGGAAGCGGGTGGGGTTGGTGGAGTTGCCGGTGATGGAAACGTCAACGCCCTCAGCCTTCATGATTGCAACGCCTTCGAGAACGTCGTTCGCGCCGTAGCACTTCACCTTTGCCTTCTCACCGTCGGAGTAAGGTGTTTCGCTGATTACGTTGAGCTCGCCGGTGTAGAAGTCATACTCCGTCTTCACATAAGTGAAGCCGTTGATGCGGGAAATGATCATGGCGGCATCCTTGCCGAGGCCGTTGAGGATAACGCGAAGGGGCTCTTTGCGAACCTTGTTTGCCGTACGCGCGATGCCGATTGCGCCTTCAGCGGCTGCGAAAGACTCATGGCCGGCAAGGAAAGCAAAGCACTTTGTTTCGTCCTTTAAGAGCATTGCGCCAAGATTGCCATGGCCAAGGCCAACATTGCGCTGCTCTGCAACAGAGCCGGGGATGCAGAATGCCTGCAAGCCTTTGCCGATGGTGGCGGCGGCCTCGCTTGCCGCCTTCACGCCGGTTTTCAGCGCAATGGCAACGCCAAGCGTATAAGCCCAAACGGCGTTTTCAAAAGCAATGGGCTGAACGCCCTTTACGATTTCTTCCACATTGATGCCCTTGGAAAGGCAGAGATCGCGGGCTTCCTCAAGGCTTGCAAGACCATACTCTGCAAGACACTTCTCGATTTTGGCCATTCTTCTCTCTTTGCCTTCGAATTTTACATCGTTAGCCATAGTGAATTGTCCTCCTTTATACAGTCTTATTATTCTTCACGCGGGTCGATATACTTCTTCGCTTCATTGAAACGGCCGTAGCTGCCGGTGTTGTTCTTGAGCGCTTCGTCAGCGGAAACGCCGTGACGGATATCCTCCAGCATTTTGCCGAGCTTTACGAACTCGTAACCGATCACCTGATCGTCATCATCAAGCGCCATGCGGGTGATGTAGCCCTCAGCCATTTCCATGTAACGAACGCCCTTCGCCTTGGTGCTGAACATTGTGCCAACCTGAGAGCGAAGGCCCTTGCCAAGATCCTCAAGGCTTGCGCCGACAACAAGGCCGCCCTCGGAGAAAGCGGACTGGCTGCGGCCGTAAGCCAACTGCTTAAAGATTTCGCGCATTGCAACGTTGATTGCGTCGCAGACAAGGTCGGTGTTCAGGCACTCAAGAAGCGTTTTGCCGGGGAGGATTTCAGCAGCCATAGCTGCGGAGTGGGTCATGCCGGAGCAGCCTAGCGTTTCAACGAGCGCCTCCTCAACAATACCGTTCTTAACGTTTAATGTGAGCTTGCAGGCGCCCTGCTGGGGTGCGCACCAGCCGATGCCGTGTGAGAAACCGGAAATATCCTTAATCTCATAGGACTTAACCCATTTGCCCTCTTCGGGAATGGGAGCGGGACCGTGATGAGGGCCTTTGGCGACCGTGCACATGTTTTCCACTTCGCGGGAATAGTTCATAATCCGTAACTCCTTTCGATGTTAACATCCATTGGGATCGGTTCCAACACTGGAACAGAACTAAACCCTATTATACTCAAATCCTTCTTTTTCCGCAAGTTTCAAAGCAGAGGTTTTATTTTGGAAAGTGAGAAAAAGGCGCCGTGCCATGGCTCACTTTTGGTGAAAATCGCATACTTGAAGGCGTCCCAAAAGAACACAGGCAGAAAAAACCGTGAATCCCTTGCCTTTTTAATCATTCTGTATTAGGATGAGGAAGCATTCTGATAAAGGAATCCTCAGAGGGAGTGGGCGCGGCACAAGCGTTCCGCATATTTTTAGGAAGGTGTTTGTTTGAAACGGGAAAGAGAACGGCGGCCGGTAAGGCCATTTTCACCTGCCCGGGTGATTGCAGCGAGTTTTTTGGGTGTGATCCTCGTAGGAACGGTGCTGCTGATGTTGCCGGTTTCCTCAAAAAATGGGGAGATGCTGCATCCGCTGACGGCTTTGTTTACCGCCACCTCCGCCACCTGTGTGACGGGATTGACTCTGGTAGACCCATATACGCAGTTCACTTTTTTTGGTCAGGCGGTGCTGTTGACGATGATCGAAATCGGCGGCATCGGCTTACTGACGCTCACAAATTTTTTCATGTTTTCCTTGCGCAAAAAGCTCGGCCTGCGCACGCTGCGTTTGGCGCAGGAAAATACAAACGCAGGCTCCTTTCACAATATTCGCTCCCTTTTGCAAATCATTGTGGCGACGACGTTGCTGATTGAATCGATCGGGGCGATCCTGCTTTCGCTTCGATTTGTGCCGAAGTATGGGGCGCATGGCGTATGGGTGGCCATTTTTACTTCGGTATCAGCTTACTGCAACGCAGGCTTCGACATTCTTGGAAATGAAACGCCGTTTGGCTCGCTCATCCATTATAATGGGGATGTAATCGTTCTCTATACAGTGATGGCGCTGATCTTTTTGGGCGGCATTGGCTTCATGGTGTTTCAGGATCTGTTCTCCTGGCGCAGGCATCGCCACTTGATGCTGCACACCAAGGCCATGCTGCTGATGAGCGCCGCACTGATCGCGGGCGGCTTTTTGGTGTTTTTGGTGGTGGAATTTGACAATCCCAACACGCTAGGTGCACTGCCTTTGTTTCAAAAGCTCAATGCGGCGCTTTTTCAATCTGTATCGGCGCGTACGGCAGGCTTTGCCAGTATCGATCTGAGCAAGATGTACGATTTTTCCAAGGTGATGATGATCTTTCTGATGGTGATTGGGGCCGGCAGCGGTTCCTGCGCGGGCGGCATCAAGGTGACCACCTTCCTTGTGCTGATGATGACCGTGGTATCTGTTATCCGAGGGCGGGATGATACGGTTGTGCTCGGCAGAAGGGTGCCTAAACGGACGGTCTATAAATCCATGACGATTGCCGCGCTGGGCTTTGCAGCGGTTGTGATGAATGCGGCTGTCATCCTGATTACTCTGCCAAACCTGTCCGGTGTAGATGGCATTTTTGAAGCGGCTTCTGCTTTCGGTACGGTTGGAATGACGGCCGGCGTTACCATGAAATTTGGGATCGCTGCGCAGATCGCGACGATTCTGACAATGTTTATCGGCCGGATTGGCCCGATTTCCTTTGCGCTCGCACTGACGATCCGTGGGGAAGGCGGCGGCGGCGAGGTGCTGCCGGAGGGCAAGATTATGGTAGGATAGCACTTTCAATTGAATGGAGGGGGAACGAATGCGTGGATGGAGAAACAAAGCTGCGGCGGTGCTGCTTGCGGCGGCTGTTGTCGCAACGAGTATGGCGCCGGCGTTTGCAAAGGAGAAGGCCCCAGAGGGGGAACTTCGTTTTCGGGAGGATGGCAGTTTTACCATTATGCTGCTGGCCGACGCACAGGATACGAACCGGACGAAGCCCGATACCGTCGAATTGATTGAAGCGTCTCTGGATGAGGTGAAGCCGGATCTGGTCATCCTGATGGGCGACAATATCGCGGGCTCATGGTTTGGCGCGCGTATCCATGCGCAGGAGAAGGCGGAAAAGGCGATTGGAAACATCGTCGGCCCCATTGCGCAGCGGAGGATTCCCTTTGCCCTGGTTTTTGGCAATCACGACCCGGCTTCTCCGCTGACGCTGGAAGAGCAGATAAAAATCTATCAGTCCTACCCCGGCTGCCTGGCAGTGGATGATGGCCCGGCGCTGACTGGCTGCGGAACCTATCGATTGCCAATTCTGCGCGCCAAGGGTGAGAAAGCGGCCTTTCAACTCTGGTTTTTTGATTCGGGGGAAGGCGAAAGCCTTGTTTCCTACTCCTCTCCCGCGCCAGATCAGATTGCCTGGTATGTGGAGGAGAGCAAACGATTGACGGCGGAAAACGGCGGGGTGCCAATCCCCGCGCTGGCGTTTCAGCATGTTGCGGTTCCGGAAATCTACCAAACCTTCCGCGCGGTAGAAAAGGGCACACAGGGTGCAGTGAAGGGATGGAGCAGTAAAAAGGGGCAGTATTGGCTGCCCGATCCTGCCTGTGCCGTAGAGGAAAGCAGGATTCAGGGCACGCGGTTGCTAGAAGGTCCACGCGCCTCAGATAATGGCAATGGGGAATTTGATGCATGGCTGGCCTGCGGGGATGTGATCGGCGCCTATTTCGCCCATGACCATAAGAATGAATATGTGGGGAACTACAAGGGAATTGATCTCGGCTACGCCCCCGGCTGCGGCTTTAACTCCTACGGCAACGGCGGAGAGCGCGCAATGCGCGTGATTGAATTGCAGGAAAGTGCGCCGCAAGCCTATCGCAGCCACCTTGTGTATTATCGGGACGTGGTAGGGCACGATCCCTCCACTTCGTGGCGGGATTGTATGCTGGGCAATTATCTGAATATCGGTGGGCCGTATGTGTTGCTGGCGGTTGGATGTATCGTTGGGTTGGGCGGTATTTTCACCGCAGGGCGGTCGTTGTACCGGAAGCGGAAGGGCAAGTAAGGCTCGCCGCTGTGTTTTTGGCGAATCCATCAAGGGGGGCAATGCAAATCCGCATTGCCCCCCTTGATGTGCATTCGTTGAATTATGCATCTTTGCCGCCTGGCTGCTGCCGTCCTCTGCCGCCTATGGGCCCGCTAATGCCGCCAGAGCCGTTGGAAGTCACAACGGAGGAAAGCGTCAGGCTTTCAGATTGGCTGCCGGCTGAAAGGGTATATGTTTCCCCCTTTTTCAGATCCGGGCTGCTGACGACGACGCTGTTATAGGCTTTTGCGGGCGTGTAGGATGCGAGAACTTTGCCGCCGGAGTCCTTCAGGACAATGGCGTCGCCAGAGGAGAGAGAAGCGCTGAAATTATTTAAAATGGAATATTGTGTGGAGGAGTCGGAAAAGCCCTGCGCCATGCCGCTCATGCCTGCAGCGACGATGGTGCCTCCAGTAATGGTGGCGGCGCCTTCATAATCGAGCGCTCCGTTGCCGTTATCTGCGGAGCTGGTGATATAGATCGTGCCGCCCTCCACAAACAGGTTCCCGTTGGAATCCAGACCGTCACCGCCTGCATCCACGTTGATCGTGCCGCCGGTGATTTTAATGAAGATCTCGGAATCTTCGCTGACGATGAATTGGTTTTGCCCGGGCCGGCCCTGTTTTGCCGTGTCGCTGCCGCCGGCGGAGTTGATCCCGTCGTCGCTGGCGGTAAGCTGAATGTTCCCCCCTGCGATGGTAACGCTTAGTCCCTCAAGCCCTTCATAGCTCTGGCTAATCTTGATCGTTCCCTCCTCAATCAGGAGCGCGTCGCCGGCATGAACGCCGTCGTCGCCGGATTTCAGGGAGAGCGTGCCGCCGGTAATCGTTACCGTGCCATTAGAATGGATGGAATCGTCAGAGGAGTTAATGCTGAATGTGCCGCCGCGCAGTGAAAGAGATGCGCCTGCTTTCAGCCCTTTTGCGCTGTCGGATGTGTCGGTGGATTCTGCATCCTGTGAGGGATTCTGCTCGCTCTGAGGCCCCCACATACCCCAGCCGGGCGAATCCTTTCCGGATTTGTCGATGCTGGCGTTTGCACTGCCGCCGCCGCTGGTGATCTGGAACGTGCCGCCGTCGATGCGCAGCACGGTTTCCGCCTGAACGGCATCTGTGCCGGCTGTGAGGTCGAACGTACCGCCGGAGATATAAACATACCCTTGATCGGCTTTTTCCGCATTGTTGGCCTGAATGGCGTCTGTACCGGTTGCGATAGTAAACGCACCTCCGGTGATTTTGACACAGTCTTTGCCGTATAGGCCGCCGCCGTTTTCTGCCTTGATGGCATACTGACCTCCGGTGACGACGAGATCATCCTTGGAGACAACAGCGTGTTTGTATGCTGCGTTGACGGCCAAACTGCCGCTTCCATTCATCGTCAGGTCTGCTCGGCTGAAAATGACGCCGTCCACGTTGCTGTCGTCATCGCCGAGGGCGTAGGAGCTGCCGCTGCTAAGCGTGTTTTCCGTGCCCTCCGCTAACGTGAGAAACACCTTGTCTGCCTGCTTGATGAACAATGCAGCATGGTCGGAGCAATCAATAGATACATTCTGGAGCACAATCTGCACTTTTTCGGTATCGGCTGCGTCAACGACCAATTGCCCATTCTCCAGCGTGCCGCTTACCAGATAAGTGCCCTCTTGCTGGATGGTGACAACCCCGTCTTTTTGGGAAGCTCCGTTCCCGGAGATGGAGGCGGAGGCGCCCGTAAGCGTAATTTTGGTTGCGCTGCTCTCATCATAGGCTGCATCCTGATCCGATTTGCCGACCGTAGTGTCAATCTCGTCAGCCGAGATGGCATTGAGGGACGCAGCCTTTGTCGTCTGCTCGGCAGTGCCGTTCTCGGGGCCGCAGCCGGCGAGGATGATAAGCAATGATGCGATTAGAACCGCCAGATATTTTTTCATGGCAATATTCCTCCTGCTGATTCATGATACGGATATTCATTTCCAACCAAGGGAATCACCCTTTGTCACTTGGAAAGTATAGCAGTGCAACCCAAATAGAACTTAAAAAAGAGCCTGCTGCGAAATGTTTCCTATTTCGCAACAGACTCTGCAATTTGAAATCGTTTCAATGAATCAAACAGGAACCGGTGTTCAGTGGACGAAAACTTCTGCGCTGCGCAGCACCGGATTGCCACGGGATTGGCGGATCACGATGCGCACGCAGTCTGTTTTGGGCAGCGTCAGCGGAAGGCGAAGAATTTTGCGGTTGCCGATCACTGTGCCCTCCCCGGCGTGGACAAAGCCCTTGGCGGTGCGGAGATACACATCGAAATCCTCTACCCGCTCGCTGAAACGCAGATCCTCCCGCAGCACAACGCTGCTGACCTGCTGCATCCCATCCAGCTTGCAGTCCAGGATATATTCGTCATCCCCAAACGAATAGCTTGCGGTATCTTCTGCCAGCATTGCGTTTAATGCTTCGATTGACCGCATGCCTTCGTTGCTCCCAACAGAAAAGCTCTGCACGGCGGAGTTGGAAAATTCCCTGCGGATACGGTCGCCAAAAGCTTTTAAGGTGAGCGTATCAATCAGTGGGATCACGCCGTTTTGATTGGGCGAAACATTGAGCAGAAGAGAGGCGTTGCCGCCCACGGTTTTATAATAGATATCCATCAGCGTGGACACGGTTTTGACCTTTACATTTTCATTGCTGTGCCAAAACCAGCCGGGACGAATCGGTACATCGGCCTCCGCCGGATACCACTTGAGGTTTTTATATTGGGAAACGATATCTCGGCCGCCCATGTCCGGCGCGTCATAGCTGATGTGGGGCAATGTGCCGAGAGCTGGATCCAACGCCTCGTCATTGGCAGTGACAACGCTCCACTCGCTTACACGGGCGTTACCCGCCTCGTTGCCGATCCAGCGCACGTCCGGGCCGCTGACCGCGATCACCGCGTTTGGCTGATAGGTGCGGATCACTTCATAATACCGGTCAAAATCATAGGTGAAATCAGGTGCGCCATCACCCTTAGCGCCATCCAGCCAAATGGCAAATAACTCGCCGTAGCGGGTGCAGAGCTCCGTGAGCTGGCTGACAAAATAATCATTATAAGCGTCTGTTCCGTAGGTTGGCTCATGCATATCCCAGGGGGAGAGGTAAACGCCGAATTCCATTTCATATTTGCGGCAGCTTTCCGCAAGCTCCTGCACGATATCCCCTTGCCCATCCTGATAGGGGCTGGAGGCAATATCATGGGTGGTATAGTCGCTTGGAAACAGGCAAAAGCCATCGTGGTGCTTGGCGGTGAAAATAATCCCCTTGCTGCCGGAGGCCTTGACAGCCTGCACCCATTGATCCGTATCGACTTTTTGGGGGTTAAACTGGCTGGGTGATTCTTTGCCAGTGCCCCATTCGCTGTTGGTAAAGGTATTCATGCCATAGTGAATGAAGGTGTAGTATTCCAGCTCCGCATAGGCAAGCTGGCGCGCCGAAGGAACAATCTCCGTCAACCGCTCCACCTCGGGGCCGCTGTTGGGGTAACCATTGTTGTCGTTTGACCAGCCTTTGGCAAACTCACCACTGCCGGGCGCATACGCGCCGGAAAACAGCAAGGCAAAAAATTGCACAAGGGAGAGGATAGCCGCAACCAGGCGGCGAAGGCTCAGGAGAATATTCATTTTGCAATGCCCCTTTTTCTCTACATTCTAAAATGATCAAAAGATCAATTTCCCAGAATAATGAGCGGCAGCTCCTCCGGGGAGGAGACAATATATTCAGCGCCTGCCTGCTCGAATTCCGCACGGCTGCCAAACCCATAGAGGACAGCTGCGCAGGGAAGCCCAGCCCGGTGAGCCCCCTCGATATCGAAATGCCGATCGCCCACCATTAGAATGCGGCTGTCGGCAGGAAGCGAAAGCCCCACGATCGCCTTGCGGATCAGTGCCTCTTTTCCTGGGGGATTCTGGGAGAAATCGATGCCGGATACATAGCTGAAACAAGCGCCGATCTCTAACCGGGAAAGAATTTCTTGGATGAAGGGCACAGGCTTGGAGGAGGCTACGCCAAGGCGGACGCCGCTGCCTTTCAATTGGGTGAGCAGCGGGCGAATTCCATCATAAAGCCGCACCTCACGCACTCCCTGCGAACGGTAGTGCTCACGGTATTTTTCAACCAGCGCTTGCGCGCGGGCCTCATCCACGCCTAGAAGGTGTATAAAGCTGTGTTGGAGAGGCGGCCCAATGAAATAGCGCAGGGCTTGTTCATCAGGCCTTGGGTAACCAAAAGCCTTCAGCGCATATCGTACGCTATTGTAGATCCCCTCAGAGGAATCTACCACCGTGCCGTCAAAGTCAAAAAGAACTGCGTCAAAAAGCGGCTTACTCAATCTGCTTTATCCCCTTTTGCCTGCGCTTTCGCGACAAATTTTTCTTCCTTTACAAGGAATCGTTCATGGGTGCCCGCGCCGACTTCCCCTGCATCATCCCAAGCGCGCACTTGGAAGGAGAGCTTCCGCCCCTCCACAGCGGTCAGGCGCGCTTCGGCATAAACATGCATGCCGACAGGCGTTGCCGATGTGTGGCTGATATTCAGGCTCGTTCCTACAGTGGTTTCTCCCTCTTTCAGGAACGGTGCGATACACGCGCACGCGGCCTCCTCCATCAGGGCGATCATCGCGGGAGTCGCAAATACGGGCAGGGAACCGCTGCGCATGGCGGCGGCAGTAGTCGCTTTGGTGACCAGGATAACGGCTTGGGAAACAGCCCCAATTTCCATGCTTGAAGCACTCCTTTCTAGATGAAACCTATAGATCAAGGCATAATTCCACCGGGCAGTGGTCGGAACCATAGATTTCCGTGTGGATTTTGGCCTCCTTGATTCGGTTGGCTATGCGGTTGGAAACGCAAAAATAATCGATGCGCCAGCCGGCGTTTTTCTCCCTGGCATGAAAGCGGTAGGACCACCAGGAATATGCTCCGGTTAAATCCGGGTATAAATAACGAAACGTATCGGTGAAGCCGGCAGCCAGCAGCTCGCTGAACTTGCCCCGCTCTTCATCTGAAAAGCCAGCCTTCCCACGGTTGGGCTTTGGGTTTTTTAAATCGATCTCCTGATGCGCCACGTTCAGGTCGCCACAAAAGACAACGGGCTTTTGCGCATCAAGCTTCTGAAGGTGGGCGCGGAAGGCATTCTCCCAATCCATGCGGTAGTCGATGCGGGCCAGCTCCTCCTGCGCGTTCGGCGTGTAAACGGTGACAAGATAAAACGCATCGAATTCCAGCGTGATCACGCGGCCTTCTGTGTCGTGCTCCGGGATGCCGAGCCCAAGCTGCACGGAGCGCGGTTCCTCCTTGGTGAAGATCGCCGTGCCGGAATACCCCTTGCGCTGCGCATAGTTCCAATATTGATGGTAATTTGTAAGCGGCGGCTCATCCAGCTCAATTTGCCCTGCTTGGACTTTTGTTTCCTGTAGGCAGATGATATCTGCATCCATCGCTTGCATGCTGTCGAGAAAGCCCTTTGATACGCATGCCCGGATGCCATTCACATTCCAGGATATCATTTTCATCATGTTATATCGATCTCCTTATGGTGCTCATAAAAGAACAATTTTCCTTCGCTTTTTGATAGATTCGCCCCAAATGGCGTTGCCGCATCGCGGCAGGAGGCGTTTCGCGCCGA
>ENA-ORTM01003263-ORTM01003263.1-human-gut-metagenome-genome-assembly--contig:-NODE-3263-length-11419-cov-5.580517_pt1 | contig 11419 bp, 7 predicted proteins | sample MGYA00241909_ERZ509182 | MGnify/ENA primary metagenome ERZ509182 (study PRJEB26280, sample SAMEA2338855) | human gut metagenome | biome: human gut; feature: human-associated habitat; material: faeces...
AGACCAGCGTGCCCGGCGTGTACGCCATCGGCGACTGTGTCAAGGGCTATGCCCAGCTGGCCCACACCGCCAGCGCCATGGGCGAGGTGGCTGCGGAGAATATCTGCGGCATGGAGGCCCACTACGACGAATCCACCAATCCCACCTGCGTGTACATCGAGCCGGAGGCTGCCTCTGTGGGTCTCACAGAGGAGCAGGCCAAGGCGCAGGGGATCGACTACATGGTGGGCAAGTTCCCCATGAGCGCCAACGGCAAGGCTCTGATCCTGAACGGGGGCGAGGGCCTGGTGAAGATCATCGCCGGGAGGGAATACGGCGAGGTGCTGGGTATGCACATCATTGGGCCCCGCGCCACGGATCTGATCTGCGAAGGGGCGCTTGCCATCGGCAGCGAGCTGACGCTGGATGAGCTGGCAGCCACCATCCATTCCCACCCCACCGTCACCGAGACCATGCGGGAGTGTGCGCTGGACGCACTGGGCCGCGCGGTCCACATCCCGCCCCGCAGGAAATAACAGGGCAGTCCTTTCCGGAATTTAGAACAGGAGGTCAATGGGCATGAAAACACTTGGATATCTGGGCCTTGGCGTGATGGGCTACGGCATGACAGGCAATCTGATCGACAAGAGCGGCTGCGACATCTATGGCTACGACCCCGTGCCCGCTTTGCGGGAGCGGTTTGCCGCCCGGGGCGGTAAGGTCCTGGACGACGCTAAAACGCTGTACAAAACCTGCGACATCATCTTCATGTGCCTGCCCACCAACGCCATCGTGAAGGCCACCATCACGGAGATCATGGAGACTGCCCGGCCCGGCACCACCATTGTGGACATGGGCTCCACCTCTCCCTATGTGATTCAGGAGCTCCACGCCGCGGCGGTGGAGAAGGGCTTCTATCTGCTGGACTCCCCGGTCAGCGGCGGCGAGACCGGCGCCAACGGCGGCACCCTGGTCATCATGTGCGGCGGCGAGAAAGAAGTCTTTGACGAGGTCCGGCCCTACCTGCTGATGATGGGTAAGACCGCCACCTACATGGGGCCCTCCGGCTGCGGCAGCACCGCCAAGGTGGCCAACAACATGATGGTGGGCATCCATCTGTGCGCCATGGGAGAGGCATTCGCCTTTGCGAAAAAGGCCGGGCTGGATCCTCAGACCCTTTTTGACGCCATCAAGGGCGGCTTTGCCCAGAGCGCAGTGATGGACGGAAAGGTCCCCAAGCTCCTGAGCCGGGACTTCTCCGCCAGTGCCCGGATCGCCGTCCACCTGAAGGACATCAACAACGCCATGGACGTGGCCGCCCACCTGGGGGTGGAGCTGCCCATGACGGAGATCGTCAAGGAGCAGATGGACTGGATGGACGCCCGCGGCATGATCGACGAGGACCAGTGCGCACTGGCCAAATACTACGAGGACGCCATGGGCGTGGAAATCAAGTGATCTCCCGCCAAGGAACAGGCAATCTGCGGGGACCGGCATCAGCCGGTCCCCGCTGGTTTTCCCTGTGGTACAGAATCATCGGATTTTTTGCGGGATAGCTGCGGGAAATCTTGCAAAGCGGCACAAAATATGGTACATTGTTCGAGAATACACACGGCGGGAGACTCCTCCCGTCCGTTTTTCGCGGTCTGACCGCCCCGGATTCCGCATGCAGCTGTGCGCCGTGGGTCGAAGATGGCCCATACTCTGATATTTTTCTGGAGGATATTCCATGTCTGAACTACGCACTGAAATTTCCCGGCGGAGGACCTTCGCCATCATCTCCCATCCGGACGCCGGCAAGACCACGCTGACAGAGAAGTTCCTGCTGTACGGCGGGGCCATCGCCCAGGCGGGCGAGGTCAAGGGAAAGCGGGCCCGCGCCGCCACCTCTGACTGGATGGAGATCGAGAAGCAGCGGGGCATCTCCGTCACGTCCTCCGTGCTGCAGTTCCAGCACAGCGGCTTCTGCATCAACATCCTGGACACCCCTGGCCACCAGGATTTCTCCGAGGACACCTACCGGACCCTGATGGCCGCGGACTCCGCCGTCATGGTCATTGACGGCGCCAAGGGTGTGGAGCCCCAGACCCGGAAGCTGTTTAGGGTCTGCGCCATCCGCCACATCCCCATCTTCACCTTCATCAACAAGATGGACCGGGAGACCAAAGACCCCCTGGAACTGTGCGAGGAGGTGGAGCGGGAGCTGGGCATCGACACCTATGCCGTCAACTGGCCCATCGGCTCCGGCAAGGAGTTCCAGGGCGTCTACGACCGGGAGAAGCAGCGCATCCTGTTCTTCCAGGCGGAGGAGCGGGGCAAGAAGGTCGGCTCCGCCGAGGTGGCCCTGGACGACCCGGCGCTGGAGGACATGATTGGCGCACAAAAGGCCGCCGCCCTCCGGGAGGAGGTGGAGCTGCTGGGGGCCGGACGGGAGTTTGACATGGAGGCTGTGCGGAACGGCACCCTGTCCCCCGTGTTCTTCGGCTCCGCCCTCACCACCTTCGGCGTGGAGCCGTTCCTGGAGGAGTTCCTCCGCATGACCACGCCGCCCCTGCCCCGTGTCAGCGACCAGGGGGAGGTGGATGTGTTCAGCGAGGACTTCTCCGCCTTTGTGTTCAAGATCCAGGCCAATATGAACAAGGCCCACCGGGACCGGCTGGCCTTCATGCGCATCTGCTCCGGCAAGTTTGAGCGGGACACGGAGTATTTTCATGTCCAGGGCAACAAAAAGCTGCGCCTCTCACAGCCCCAGCAGATGATGGCCGCGGAGCGGGAGATCATCGACGAGGCCTACGCCGGGGACATCATCGGCGTGTTTGACCCCGGCATCTTCTCCATCGGCGACACGGTGACGGTGCCTGGAAAGAAATTCAAGTTCTCCGGCATCCCCACCTTCGAGCCGGAGCACTTCATGCGGGTGTCTCCCAAGGACACCATGAAGCGCAAGCAGTTCATCAAGGGCACGGAGCAGATCGCCCAGGAGGGCGCCATCCAGATTTTCAAGCTGCCCGGCGCCGGCCTGGAGGAGGTCATCGTGGGCGTCGTGGGCACCCTGCAGTTCGACGTGTTCCAGTACCGGATGAGGAGCGAGTACGGCGTAGAGCTCTACATGGAGGGACTGCCCTACGAGCACCTGCGGGTCATCACCGCCTGCCCCTGCAAGCCGGAGGATCTGGTGCTGTGCACCGGCGCCGCCCTGCTGGAGGACTTCAAGGGCCGCCTGCTGGTGGCATTCGGCGGGGAGTGGTCCGTGGGCTTTCTCACCAAGCACAACCCCGGCCTGGAGCTGGCCGAGTCCCTGTCTGTCTGAGCCTGAAACCGTCCGCCGGAAAGAGGCGGACGGTTTTTTGTTTTTCTTTCTTCCGGCTGTCACCTTTTCGGCGGAAACCGCATCCTAATAAGTGACCGGTCAAACGAACCCAAAGGAGCGCTCAGTCCCGCCATGACAAATTTTTTGTTGGACAAAGAAATATTCTGCGACCAGGTAATCCGAAACCAGGAGACCATGTTCCGCACTGCCAAGGCTATCCTTCACCAGGACGAAGATGCGGAGGACGCCGTGCAAGAGGCCATCTGCGCCGCCTATGCCGGCCGCGGCAGTCTGCGGGACCCGGCGCGGTTCCGACCCTGGATCCTGAAAATTCTGGTCAACAAGTGCTATGAGTTCTGCCGGAAGCGGAGGACCACGGTGGACCTGGCGGATATCCAGGACTTCCTGCCGGCTCCGGCGGCAGACCAGGCGGAGCGCCTGTCTCTATGGCAGGCGGTCATGGCGCTGAACAGCGACCTGCGGGCGGTCGTGACCCTGTTTTATTATGAGGACCTCTCCATCCGGGAGATCAGCGCCGTTCTGGGCATCAGCGAGGCGGCGGTGAAGACCCGTCTCTCCCGAGGGCGGTCCCGGCTAAAACAACTATTACACGAGGAATGAGGTGCGCAAGGTGGAGCCATTCGACAAGCGACTGAAAGAGCGGGCGAAGCAGGAACCCTTCCCCCTGCCGGAGACGTATGCCGGAAAGGTGCGGGACACCTGCGCCGCTTTAAAGGAGACGAACATGAAAGAAAACAAGCAAAAACGTTCCTATCGCTGGCTGGTCGGCGTAGCCGCGGCCCTGGCCGTATTCGTGGCCATTCCCAATGTATCTCCCGCGGCGGCTGCCGCCATGGAAGAAATCCCGGGGCTGGGCGCCGTGGTGCGGGTCATCACCTTCCGGGATTACCAGTATGACGATGGTCACAGCACTGCCGACGTCCACGTCCCGGAGCTGGGCGGCAGCGGCGCTGCAGACGAGATCAACGACCAGGTGCAGGCCTATACCGATCAGCTGATCGCCCAGTTCCAGACGGACTGCGAGGCTGCGGGCGAGAGCTACCAGGGCCTGGATGTGACCTCCTCTGTGGTGACGGACAGCGATACTTGGTTCACTCTGCGGATCGATGCCACGAGGACCGAGGCCAGCGGCTACAATTTCACCCGATTCTACCACATCAACAAAGCTACGGGTGAAGCCGTCACCCTCAGCGATCTGTTCCGGCCTGATGCGGACTACGTCTCTGTCCTGTCCGCGGAAGTCCTGCGGCAGATGGAGGAGCAGATGGCCGCGGACGCATCCCTGAGCTATCTGACGGACGAATTCACCGCTATTGACCCGGAGCAGAGCTTTTACTGGAACGCCGACGGCGATCTGGTTCTGGTGTTCGACGAGTACGCGGTGGCTGCAGGCTACATGGGCATGGTGGAGTTCACCATCCCTCAGGATGTGTACAGCGCCCTGCTGAAGTGACCGCTCTCCCCCATAAACCTTTATACGCATTGGGCGCATCGTAGATAAGGGCAAATGCTGTGGTGAAAGGTTTGGCGCATCGTTTCCGGTTGCCCCAAAGGAGCGGGGAAAGATGCATTCAGTTTTCTGCGGTGCTTTTGTATAACAGAGAACAGCGGACCGCTTCAGCGGTCCGCTGTTGTTTTCCCGGTTTACTGGGCTTGCTCCATCCGCCAGACGATGGCGGAGATCTGGCCCCGGGTCAGAGTGTTGTAGGGCTTGAAGGTGCTGGTGCCGTTGCTGAAGTAGCCCTCCACGATGCCTGCGGCATTCAGCGCCTGGACATAGGGGTCCGTGGTGTCGGTGAAGGGACGGACGCTGGACAGGTTGCTGATACTGAGGCCCATGGCCTTGGCCGCGATCTGGCTGACCGCCAGCCGGGTGATGGGGGCGTTCAGGTTCACGCTGCCGGACACCAGCCCGTCCGCCTGCGCCCGGGCCAGATAGCCGCTGAACACGTTGGAGTTCACCGGCTTCTGCTCGTCATAGCCAGCGGCCAGCATGATGAGCTTCAGCGCCGCGCCGTAGGTCACCTGGTTGTCGGGCTTGAAGGTGCCGTCGCTGTATCCGTCGATCACGTCGGCGTCGCTGAGCTCCAGTACATATTTATAGCACCAGGTGGAGGAGGTGATATCAGAGAAGTCCTCCATAGCGCTGACAATGCCCAGGCAAAGCTTGCCGCTGGCAATGGGATCGCCGCTGCTGTTGCAGGCCACATAGGGGATTTCCACAGATCCGGTGAAGCCGCTGGCCGGCACGAACCGCAGCTGGCTGATCCGCTCGCTGCCGCTGGAGTAGCCGTACAGGGTCTCGGTGTCCGCCCGCTTGGAGGTGCCGCTGCCCACGTAGATGACACCCTCGTTGGTGGCGGGCAGTTCCAGCAGCTGGATGCTGGCCAGACCCAGGCCGCTGGACTGGGCCACCGCCGTGTAGATGGAGGCGGCGGGGAAGGTGACGGCCGTGTTTCTGGGCGTGGGGCCGTAAACGTCGGGCACCTCGCTGAGGTTCACGCTGATGAGGATGGTGCCGGACACAGAACGGCTGCCGGAGCCGTAAGCGGTGAAGGGGATCTGGGCGCAGTAGTTGACGCCGCTGGGTATGTATGTCAGCTCGCTGAGGGCGTGCTGGCTGCTGGAGGGACTGAAGTAGAAATCTATGTCGTCGCAGTTGTCGTCGGTGATGCGCAGGCTGCTGGAGCTGCCGTAGCTGCTGGTACCGTAGTAGTTGTAGTACAGGCTGCCGTAAGTGGGCGCATCTTTAAAGGTGACATACTGCAGGGTATAGCCGGGGTAGCTCTCCTCAAAGAACCGGGCGATGTCGTTGGCGTTGATCTGCACTCGGCCGCTGTAATCCGTATAATAGCGGATATCGCCGCCCTCTGCGGCCACGCCGGTTCCCCCCACATCGCCGATGGCGATGGCCACGGTGCCGTAGGCCTTGTCGCCGTCCTCACCGTAGGCAGTGAAGTCCAGCTCCACCACCTTGCCGTCGGCGTCCCTGTCCGCCACAAAGGTCAGGTCATCCAGGGTGAAGTCCTCGTCGTAGAACAGGTCCTTGCTGTCATAGTAGAAATAACCGTCGTCCAGGTCGCTCTCGTCAAAGTACGTCCGGTCATCATCGTAGTCGTAGCTGTACAGCTCGCCCCAGTCGTCCAGTCCGTCGGCGTCGGTGAACCGTACATACTCCAGATCGTCCCCGGTCTCGTCATCCAGGAAATCCCAGAAGTCGTCCCGGTCAAAGGTCACGCTGTCGTCGGGATCCACCTCATAAATGATGTCGCCCTTCACCTTGGTGCCGGTGCTGCTGCCCTTGCCGATCTCAATGGTGAGGGTGGCGGAGATCTTGTCGCCTTTCACGCCGCGCATGGTGACGTCAAAGGTCAGGGTGTCTTCATCGGCATTCCGGTCCGCCGCAAAGGTCAGCGTGTCCAGCTCGAAGTCATAGTCGTCCCAGATATCGTCCTCATCATAGTAAAACACGGCGTCGTCCAGGTCACTGTCGTTCAGCTCGTAATCCCGGGTGTAGTCGTCGGAATCGTATCCGTCGGCGTAGAAACAGCCGTAATCGTCAAAGTCGTCATAGTCGGTGAACTCCACGTATTCCAGTTCGTCGTAATCCGACTCGTCGTAGAAGAAATCGTAGAAATCCTCCGCGTCCAGCGTCACATCGTCGTCCGGGTCCACCTGATAGGTCAGGTCGCCCTTGCTGCTGGTGCCGCTGCCCTTGCCGACCTCGATGTACAGAGTGCCATATACCTTGTCACCGTCCACGCCGTGCATGGTGAAGTCAAAGGCCAGGGTGTCCGCGTCGGCGTTCCGGTCGGCGTAGAACGTCAGCGTGTCCAGTTCAAAGTCATAGTCGTACCAGACGTCGTTCTCGTCGTAATAGAACATGGCATCGTCCAGATCGCTGTCATTGAGCTCATAGTCCGGGATATAGTCATCGCTGTCGTATCCGTCTGCACCGAAATATCCGAAGTCATCGAAATCATCGTAGCTGGTGAACTCCACATACTCCAGCTCATCATAGCGGCCGTCTTCCTCGTTAAAGAGATCCCAGAAGTCCTCGGCGTCCACCGTCACATCGTCGCCGGGGTCCACCTTGTAGGTCAGCTCCACGTCGCCGGAGCCGGAGCGGGAGCCACCCTCCACATCAATGCGGACCGTTGCATAGAATGACCCTTCGTCGCCGTACAGCCTGACATCAAAATCCAGTGTGTCGCTGTCGATGTTGTCATAGGTCTCAAACCGCAGCGTGTCCAGGTCGATGTCGTAATCGTCCGCATCAGCACGGTCATAGTAGAATTCGTAGTTCTCCAGCGCCTTGGAATCCACGTCGTCGAACCCGTAACGGTCAAAGTCCTCGAAGGTGAAATAGCCGTAATCGTCAAAGTCATCATAATCGGTGAATTCCACGTATTCAAGGTATCCGCCGTTGTCGTCCTCATAGATTTCCTGAAAGTCATCCGCATCCAGCCAGACGCCGCTGTCCTCGTCCACATCGTACGTCAGATCCGCCGAGGCCGCAGACGCCATGGGAACGGTTCCGGCCAGCAGCGCCAGCGCCAGCAGACACGCCGGGAGCTTTTTCTTCCAAAATGTTTTCATAGTCCTCTTTCCTCCATCATATTCCAAAAGGCTTGCTTCCAGCTTCTATCTCTCTACATGTAACATACCGGGAAAGTGCCCGGCAATCATGAACAAATTATGAACTTTTCGCCATTCGGGAAAAAAGATTCCGGTCCGGCCGCATCCTGGAAAACGAAATTGTCCCCTGAAATACACAGACGGCCCGGGATTTTCCGTTTTTTTACGGGTTTTTCTTTACAAACAAACGTTCCTCCGATATAATACTATGGCTAATGAAATTTGAGGAAGTGGAGAGAGCACATGGCTTTGATCGAATACGACGAATATAAGCAGAGGCTCCGGGACCTGGGGCCCGAGCTGGAGAAGCTCTCCGCCGCGCTGGACATGGACAGCGCCCGCGCGGAGGCCCGAAAGCTGGAGGACGAGACTGCCCAGGACGGCTTCTGGAACGACCTGGAGCGATCCCAGAAGGTGCAGCAGCGCCTCAAGCAGCTGCAGAACAAGATCGCCCGCCAGGACAAGCTGGTGACCGAGTGGCAGGATCTGACGGCCCTGTGCGAGATGGGCCAGGAGGCGGAGGATGAGGAGCTGCTGGAAGAGCTGAAGTCCGGTTTCCAGACCCTGGAAGAAAAGATTGAGGAGTCCCGGATGGCCACGCTCCTCTCTGGGGAGTACGACGGCCACAGCGCCATCCTGACCTTCCATGCCGGCGCCGGCGGCACCGAGGCCCAGGACTGGGCCCAGATGCTCTACCGGATGTACACCCGCTGGACGGAGCGCCACGACTTCACCTATCAGATCCTGGACTATGAGGACGGCGACGAGGCGGGCATCAAGTCCGCGTCCATTGCCATCCAGGGGGACAACGCCTACGGCCTTTTGAAGAGTGAGAACGGCGTCCACCGGCTGGTCCGGGTGTCTCCCTTTGATGCCAACGCCCGCCGGCAGACCAGCTTTGCCGCGGTGGAGGTCATGCCCGAGATCGAGGATGACGACGAGGTGGAGATCCGGGAGGAGGACATTGAGATGCAGGTCTACCGGGCCAGCGGCGCCGGCGGCCAGCACGTGAACAAGACCTCATCCGCCGTGCGCCTCATCCACAAGCCCACGGGCATCGTGGTGGCCAGCCAGCAGGAGCGCAGCCAGTTTCAGAACAAGGACAACTGCATGAAGATGCTGCGGGCCAAGCTGGTGGAGCTGAAGCAGCAGCAGCACGCGGAGAAGATCTCCGACATCAAGGGCGTGCAGATGAAGATCGAGTGGGGCAGCCAGATCCGCTCCTACGTGTTCATGCCCTACCAGATGGTGAAGGACACCCGCACCGGCTATGAGACCGGCAACATCGACAACGTCATGGACGGCGATCTGGACGGCTTCATCAACGCGTATCTCACTCAGCTGGCCACCGGTGAGCTGAAAAAATAAATCGTCCACGCATCCTTCCGGATGCCCGGCTTTCCGGAGCCGCAACCTAATAGAGAAATCAAAATATGAGACGTGGCGCGGGGTGGTCCCCGTGTCACGTCTCTCTGAATGAGAAAGGATGTTGGAATTTCCATGGCAGAAAAATTCCCCCAGGGCGCGGCGCCCCAGGAGAACAAGATGGGCGTGCTGCCCATCGGACGGCTGCTGACCAACATGGCGGTCCCCATGATGATCTCCATGCTGGTCCAGGCCTGCTACAATGTGGTGGACAGCGTGTTCGTGGCACAGATCAGCGAGGATGCCCTGAATGCCGTGTCCCTGGCCTTCCCCCTGCAGAACCTGATGATCGCCTTCGGCGCAGGCACCGCTGTGGGCATCAACGCGCTCCTCTCCCGGTCCCTGGGAGAGAAGAATCAGGCCATGGCGGACCGGGCTGCCAACACGGGCATCTTTCTGGCCCTGTGCAATTTCGCGCTATTCGCCCTGATCGGCATCTTCTTCTCCCGGACCTTCTTTGAGCTGCAGGCCGGGGGAGAACAGGTGATTATCGACTACGGCGTGGATTACGCCTCCATCTGCCTGGGCTGCTCCATCGGTATTTTCAGCCAGTTCTGCTTTGAGCGGTTGCTACAGTCCACCGGCCGCACGTTCCTGGCCATGTGCACCCAGCTTACCGGCGCCCTCATCAACATCGTGCTGGACCCCATCCTGATCTTCGGCTGGTTCGGCCTGCCCCGGATGGAGGTGGCCGGCGCCGCCATTGCCACGGTGGCAGGGCAGATTGTGGCTGCCGCCGCTGCCCTGGTGCTGAACCTCAAATGCAATCCGGACATCCACATCCTGCCCCGGGAGATCCGCTGGCACGGCAAGGTGGCGGCGGAGATCTACCGGGTGGGCTTCCCCTCCATCGTCATGCAGTCCATCGGCTCCGCCATGGTGTTCGGCATGAACAAGATCCTCTTCTCCTTCACCAAGACGGCCACCGCCGTGTTCGGCGCATACTTCAAGCTTCAGAGCTTCGTCTTCATGCCGGTGTTCGGCCTGAACAACGGCATGGTGCCCATCGTCAGCTATAACTACGGCGCCGCCAGCCTGCCCCGGGTGAAGCGGACCATCAAGCTGACCATCTGCACCGCCATGGCCATCATGGCTGTGGGATGCCTGATTTTCCAGCTCTTCCCCCAGCAGCTGCTGATGTTCTTCAACGCCTCGGAGGAGATGCTCTCCATCGGCTCCGTGGCTCTGCGGATCATCTCCGTGTCCTTCGTGCTGGCGGGCTTCGACATCATTGCCGGTTCCGTGTGTCAGGCTATCGGCAACCCGCTGTACAGTCTGATTACCTCTGTGTGCCGCCAGCTGGTGGTGCTGCTGCCGGTGGCATGGCTGTTGTCCCACACCGGCGTCCTGACGCTGGTGTGGCTGGCCTTCCCCATCTCCGAACTGGTGTCCCTGGTACTGAGCGCTATCTTCCTGCGCCGGACCATGCGCTCCGCAGCTGCGGCCCTGGATATGGGAGAGCAGGACTGAGCGGATCCATTGCAAAAGCGGCGGAGCCATACCGGCTCCGCCGCTTTTTTGCTGGGTGTTCAGCCATTGAGATACGTGGCCGGGTCCACCGCGTCCCCGTCCTTGGAAACGGAGAAGTGCAGGTGCGGTCCCTGGGCGGACTCCGCCGGCGCGGTGGTGCCCACAGCGCCGATGACCTGCCCGGCAGTGACGGTGTCCCCCTGTGCCACGGGAGGCATCTCCTGAAGGTTGGCGTAGGTGGTCTGGTAGCCGTCCGCGTGCTCCACCACCACAGTGGTGCCCATCAGCAGATCGTCACTGACGGAGAGCACCGTGCCGCCGGAGGCTGCCAGTACGGAAGTGCCCTCCGCCGCCGCGATTCTCCCAGCGTTTCGTTGTAGGCCAGCTGGTCTACGGAAAAGGCGGCGACCACCTCTCCTTCCAGGGGCGCCACCACCACCTGGGGAATGGCCGCGACCACCGGCGTGTCATCCAGCACCGGGGCGGGCTCCGCCTCCGGGGGCTCTTCCTCCGTCAGTTCCGCCGGGGAGACGGTCTCCACCGGGTCCTCCGCCGGGATCTCCGGCGCCTGGGCAG
>ENA-ORTM01003264-ORTM01003264.1-human-gut-metagenome-genome-assembly--contig:-NODE-3264-length-11415-cov-8.742342_pt1 | contig 11415 bp, 10 predicted proteins | sample MGYA00241909_ERZ509182 | MGnify/ENA primary metagenome ERZ509182 (study PRJEB26280, sample SAMEA2338855) | human gut metagenome | biome: human gut; feature: human-associated habitat; material: faeces...
AACGGGGCCGCAGGCCCTGTTCGTAGGCAGCTTGGCGCAAAAGCGAAGCTTTTTCGACAAGCTGCAGCCCGCCGCACTCTTTTGGAACGCGGCGGGTTTTGCTTTACCTTTTTGAACTTGTTCAAGCCCAGGCTTTGCCAAGCGGTATGGCTGCGGCCTCGGTGCGGGCACGGCGTGGCGGAAAGCGTCCGCGGCTGCCGCGCCGCACGCGGTCACACCCCGGCCAGACGGAGGATGGCTTCCTGCCGGGTGGCGGGGAAAAAGACATCCCGGCCCCGGTTGCTCTCGCGGATAAAATCCCGCAGGGGCTTGCTGGTATATCCGGAATAATCGCCGTACACCGCCAGCTTTGCGCCGTAATTGATGAATTTTTGCAGTACGGCCCCGGCAAGGCCCGTGCTCAAAATGAAAAAATCCGGCGAAACAGCGGCCTTTTCAATGGCGATGCGCTCTGCGCCCAGTGTGTAGCGCGCTTCCATGATCAAGTCCAGCGCCGTCTGCTCGTCCGTCAGTGCGCACGTGCCTGTTACAAGGGCGATGGCGACTCCGTTTTCTGTGATTTTTTCCATTGCCATGCTCTTTCCTCCTGTTCTGTTTGAATATGCCTTCTGCTCAAAGGCTTGCCGTCAGCCATTGCCGCAGAGCCTCCAGCTCCTTTGGCGTGTGGAAATAGTGGCCCGCTTCGGGGCGTGTCAGCAGCCTGCAGCCGTATTGCCGGGCAAAACGGGCGGTGACATCCGGCTCACACAGCTCGTCCCGTCCGCCGCACAGAATGGATGTGGGCGTGTCCCAGCGGCGCACGGGATGTTCTTTCACATAGCAGTAGTAATCCCAGTACAGCGTTTCTCCGGTGGGTGTTTCTATGGCCCGTTCCCGGCACAGGCGCTCCTGTGTTACGCCGAACCAGCCCATCATGTTTTCAATGAGCCGCCGCATATCCAAGACAGGGGAAAGGAACAGCGCCTGTTCCAGCGGCTCGTCCGCGTAGGCTGCCAGGCTGAAGCAGGCTCCCAGGCTGCAGGCGAACAGGCCCACGTGCGCCCAGCGCTTTTTGGCGTACCCCATCACGGCCTTAAGCTCGGGTACGCAGACTTGTATCCTGCACGGCGCAGGCTCGTCTTTGCGGCCGCCGTGTCCGGGCAGATCGAAGCTGAGCACCTGCAGCGCCCGGGCGGACGCGGCTTCGGCAAGCAGCTGAATGGGCGTATCGGCTTTGTGGGACAAATTGCCGTGGACGGCAACGACCGCCCCATCGCCCGGCGGTCCCCACACAAGGGCGGGGATTCCGCCCAGATCGAGTTGTTCTGTCTGCATAAAGCTCCTTCCTCGGATGAAACGGGCCGTGGACGTTTTCCGGCCCATGATCGGAGACGGAAAATAAGAAAACCCGTGCCGCATTGCCAGAAAGGCATTGCGGCACGGGTTGTGTTGCATGGCTCGCAGCCTTCGCGCGGAAAGCTGGCAAACGGAAATTCAGCGCTTGCTGAACTGCGGCGCGCGGCGTGCGGCCTTGAGACCGTATTAAAACGCTCTTACGTCCATTTTTCCTTGAGATTTCGGGCTTTTTGGGCCTTCCCCTTAAAAGTTGCCCCACTATTTAATCATAAAATGGGGACAACGGATGCTCAATTTTACTGTCGAAGTGCGGCGTTTACCACACTCACAAGTTCTTCGGGTTTATTATACTTCACCTGCGCGTAAATGTCCATCGTTGTCTTGCTGTTTTCATGTCCGGCAAGATATTGGACTGTCTTAGGATCAACGCCAGCATACAGAAGGTTGGTAATATAGGTATGCCGAAGCTGATGTGGCGTCACATCGAAGTCGATGGAGTATATCAGTTTAGGGTTGTTCTTTTGATGACCACCGAGGGTTGGGGTAACAGTGTACTTAATACTTTGGCCGTTGACATACTTATAATAGTTGCGGGGTTTGGCAGTCCGGACAGTCACATACTTCCAAACCCTCTGAAACTGCGAATATGAAAGTGGTTGTCCCTTGCTGTCTGCTATCACATATTCGGATATGGATTTCTCCTTAACTTCCCGCAGCCGGTCTACCAAACATTTGGGAATGGGTACGTCCCTGCGGGCCGCTTTGGTTTTTAGTGTTGTAGAAACCACCGGCCTGTTATGCTCGGTTCGCCATGCCCTCCTGACAGAGATATACGGTGCAGGTGCATCCAGAAACACGCAATCCCATTGAAGCCCCAGAATTTCCTCCCGGCGCAGGCCGGAATACAGGGCAATCATAATAAACGTATATGGTGGTAGCTCTTTGACAGTATCCAGTAGCAGCTTTGTCTGTTCGTCCGTCAAGGCGTCCTTCTTCTTCGCTTGCTTTCCTCCTTTTGCTGAGATGCCTTCACAGGGATTATAGTCAAGTAGCTGGCTGCGCTCTGCCGAATAAAAAACGCACTTGAGAAGCATATTCACCGTACTATACAATCCCGCCGATTTTGTGGTCAACGGGATCAGTGCCAGCCGAATATCATCTGCTGTTACGTCCGACAGATACATAGCGCCCAACGGCTCGACTATGTACTTGTTCATGTTAATCGTGTAGCTTCTTAATGTAGCTGATGAAATCTTTGCCGACTGCATCAGCAGCCACTTCTCGCAATATTCCGCAACCGTGGGATTTTCTTTGCGGAAAATAGCTTCCTCCACCTGGCGGCGCGCTTCCTGTTCCTTTTGGTACAGCTCCTCACAAGTATCCGCGTACAAATCAACTCTTTTCCCATCTGCATCTGTAATTCGTGTTCTGAAATACCGGATTCCCTTCCGCACAACAGACCCATATTCCGGGACGCACTCTTTTTTCTTTGCCATAACATCATTTCCTTTCCTTAGTTTATGTAGCTCAATACTCATATTTCTTTTATCAAAACTTCTCGTTCTTCTCAAAGGTGCGATCCCTGAAAACGCAAAGGGCGAGGAAAACTCCTCGCCCTTTGTGTGCTTTCTATTCTATTGTGCTGCACCACAGCTATCTGCATCCCATTGAACAAATGCGCTGTTCAGAAGCCCTGCCAGTTGATCCGGCTTGTTGTATTTTACCTTTGCATAGATATCCATGGTTATCTTGCTGCTCTTATGGCCTGCCAAATATTGAACTGTTTTCGGATCTACCGACGAGTGAATCAGATTGGTGATGTAGGTATGCCTGAGCATATGGGGCGTAACCTTAAAATCCAAGCTGTAAACCACATGGCTATTGTTCCGTGCTTTTTCCCCAAGTTCCGGGTAAAGCATATACTTTTCATATTTTCCATTCACAGGCTTGCGAGCGATTCTTGGTTTTACAGTTCGCGTCGCAATGTACTTCCAAAACTGCTTGAATTGTGTATAGGACAACGGCTCTCCATCCCGATTGGCAACCACATAGTCTGAGGTCGATTTTTTCTTTGCCTCTTTCAAGCATTCAGCCAAACGATCCGGGAGAGGGATATTTCTCTCCGCAGCCTTTGTCTTTAGATCGGTAAGAATAACCGGCCTGTTATGTTCTGTATGCCATGCCCGTCGCACCGTCAAATATGGAGTTTCCGTGTCCAAATACACAGAATCCCATTGCAGCGCCAGAATTTCCTCACGCCGCAATCCCGCATACAGGCCAAGCATCACGAACACATAAGGCGGCAACCCGCGAATGGCATCCAAAAGTCGTTCGACCTGTTCATCTGTCAACGCCTGCCGTTCCTCCTGCGGAACACCGCCGCCCTTTGCTTTGAGGTAAATGGTAGGGTTCGTATCAATGACATGGCTTTCCTTTGCTGCCCGAAAGATAGATTTGTAAAGGATTACCACAGACTTGTAAACCGAAGCAGATTTCTTGGAAACAGGAACAAGGGCAAGCTGAATATCATCCAGCGTTACCTCAGCCATTCTCTTTTCTCCCAATTCTCCAATAATATGCCGCCGCACTTTGGATGTATAATCCTTCAGGGTAGTGGCACGCACATGGACGGACTGCATCAGCAGCCACTTTTCGCAATACTCGGCAACCGTAGGAGACTTACGCCGAAACGTGGCGTTGTCGATCTGTTCAAGAGATGCCATTTCCTTGTCGTAAAGTTCCTCACGGGTCTTTCCATAAAGAATAATGCGCTTGCCGTCTGCATTCTCAATATCTGTTTTGTAATATTCATAGCCGTTTACTTGAACCTTGCTATATCTGGGAATCCGCTTTCTTTTTGTAGCCATTTTCTCAACCTCCGAAAAATAGTATCAGTGCTGCATCTTGGTTTTATCAGAACTGCTCTATTTCCTCAAAGGTGCGATTTGCGCCCTCGCACATTGCGATAGGTTTCCTTCTTTTCTACGGGTTTTGCCCGATGGGTACATTTTGCGATATATTCCTGGAGTCCGGCAGATGTAAAGTAGACGCAGCCATTCGGTACATATTGAATATAGGAAATCAAGCCGCTGTTTCGGGCTTCGTCCAATGTGGCAAGGCTGATTCCTAAAAGTTTTGCTGCCTCCTTACGGGTAATTAGTTTTTCCATATTCAATCTTCACCTCCTCGCTGGTTTCTTGACCACCTCATAGTCGTAACCAATATTCTGTCCACAATAGGTACAGATGTCCCTTTGCACTTGCTTCGGATTGACGCGCCGTAAATAATAAGAGCCTGTACCGTAAAAATTGTTGGCACAGGCAGGGCAGAGGCACATGATTAAATTCTTAGGTACATCTTCGATCAGTCCCACACTGACTGCCAGAGCGCGATTGATTCGTCGGATGTGATATTCGTCCAGCCTACCAATGTAGTTTCCCAAACGTCGTTTGTCAATGGTACGAAGTTGTTCCATGAGAACAAGTGAAGGCAACTCCAAACCGTTTTCCGCTTTGAGCAGATAATGGGTCGGCAGTTTTGCTTTTGCATCCACCTTGCTGGAGATTGCGGCGACGATCACCGTAGGGCTGTGTTTGTTGCCAATATTATTTTGAATGATAAGGACAGGCCGGTACCCTTGTTGCTCAGAGCCAAGCCCACGCCCCAAATCGGCGTAGTACAAATCGCCGCGCTTATATGTTCTGTTCATTTTGACCTCCCTTTACAATACAGGCTGCGCTGTGCTGCCTATGTAGGGAACCGCCAGAGAAACAGAATGAAGGTCGGCAAAACATATTTACGGTTTTCATAGCCCCGTCTCTCTGTGCGGTTCTGTATGATAAAGCGCTTCTATTTGTCCTCGACACCCCGAAACGCTGTGGGAAGTCATCAAACGGCTGGCAGCTCACCAGCTCCACGGGGAATCTCGCCCCTCGCGTGGTTCTCACGCAACCGCCCCCATTGCCTGCGACGGATCACGGCATAAGGCCGCTTCAACGCTCGGACATTAGGCTGGACGGGAGTATCGCTCCGCTGCCGGTCATGGCCGTACCGGGAGCCGCCCGGTACTAGTAGCTTGCTGTTTCTCGCTCTTTGCCAAGAAGAACCAACCAAAGACCTAAATTTTTTTCGGTGATGTCTCGTTGTTTTCTCCCGGCAGATCATTGCGCAGCCGCTATCTGGGCTTTGGCTTTCGCCAAAGCAGCGGGAATGTGCTTGATGCTTGAGTATTCGATTTTCAAGGTGCAACGGGAGGCAAGAAAAACCTCTCACCCTTTTTTCCGTTGAGTGAGAGGTTTGCACAATACTATTCCAAAAGTTTTTTCAGTTTTTTTAGAATCCTTGTTTTGCGAACATGGACGGCATTTCGATATACACCGAGTTCTTCCGCATACTGCCGCTCCGTTTTTTCTTCAAAAAACAATGCCCGGATCAAAGCCTGCTCCTCTGGGGCTAGCATTGATAGGGCGGTATGGAGTTTGTCCACCTCCAGCTTATGAAGCACAGTGTTCTCTACACTCTCCTCACCACCAGGGAACTGCTGGGCATTTTCATCCATCAGCCGGTCTAAAGAATCTTCGCGGCTGGGGATCACTCGCACCACCTGGTTCTCATTTCCAAGAACGAACCGTTCGGTTTTCAAATCGTTCTCAAAGTAACGCATCTTTCTGTCGCTTTGTATATGGGCTTTATATACTTCGTCTGTGACTTCAATATATTGGCCACAAATCCAAATTCTTTTTTTATCAGCGGTCACGCTGCTTTCCTCCGTTCAGTTTGAATTTTGCAAATTCAAACCGAGCGGAGGACCACGACAACGTAAAGCTTTTCTACGGCATAAATAAATGCACCTGTTGCATAGGAGAACATCCCGAACAACAGGTGCATTGCATATTAGTTCTTGTAAATCATGGTCTGTCAGTTCTTTGTTAGGGGTGAGAGCTTTCGTTGCGGCGCATTGGATTTTTTTGGCTGGTCACCAGAAAAAATCCCTACTATTTCATCCCTCTCAAATGCGCTGACGCTGATCAGTAGCAATGCCTGGATATTCCAGCGCATAAAAAAACTCTCCGATCCTAAAAGGCGGATCAGAGAGATAAACATAGCAGATTGCCCCACCAACTCGCCTTTTTTTTGTTGGCAGGTTTTTATGTTTGTTATTATTGACCGAGTATCTGCAATTCAGAAATGGCATATAAAATGTCTTAGAACGGCATATCGCACACAGTTTTTCCATTTTATGTGCGGATATAAACTTGTTCTTTTTGCATTGTATCAGAAACTTGGTGTTCATTATAGAAAATATGTGCTATAATTATAAAAGAGGTGATGTATACTATGGAACAAGTAAAGCTGTTGCTGCGTATTTTACAAAATATGACAGATTTGCCTGTGCTGACATGGGACGGACAGCTTTCTTCTTTGGAGGATTACGAGAAACAGCACCTCTTTTTGCGGCAGGCGCAGCCGCTGTTGGAGGCAACTGCCTTACAAACGCTTCTGGAAAATTTACATCCTAATATTCTCTATGGCGTCAAAGATCCGTTGGGGATGGAATTGCTGCTATTTCGGTACGAGGACTGTCCCTTTGTCATAGGCCCTTATACAACACAGGCGTGGAACGACAAAGAGGGCGAACACACTTTGGCAAGTCTTGGTCTGCCGTCCAGTTATTTAATTCCCTACAAGCTATACTATGGCAGTTATTCTCTGTTGGCAAAGGACACCATCAAACGAATGGTCACAGGCGCGATTGCCGCGTTACAACCGGATGCACCGCCCTATGTGTACCGCTCGCTGAGCGAATTAAGAGGATCCAAACACAGAACTGATTTATTCCAAGAGGACCCGCCCGACTTTGAGCAGGCCATCCGTCGCTACGAGCGGGAAAACCGTTTTCTGGCACGGATCGAAGCTGGCGATGCAACAGGCGCGTTGGAGCATTATAAGCGAATGCGGTATACCAGTATCAGCCGAACCTTTTCACCACGCAATATGCAGGCGATGATTGCCAATGCCACGATCGTTCGCACAATGGCACGGAAAGCAGCGGAGCGCGGCGGAGCACATCCGGCGGTGATCGATTCGATTTCGGTCACGTATGCACAAAAAATGTATGCTTGTACCGATGTGAAATCTCTGTATACGCTCATTCAGGAAATGATTCGCGAATTATGCGACGTGGTGGCGGCGTGTCATCAGCATCAATATTCACCGCCTGTTCGCCGCGCAATCAGTTATCTGGAACTGCATATCAGCCAAAACATTACACTGCCCGCTTTGGCAAAGGCTTCGAAAGTAAGCCGTTCCTATTTAAGCCGCTTATTCACTGCGGAAACAGGGGAAACCGTGTCGCACTTCATTTCGCGCACTCGATGTGAAAAAGCTGCCGCATTGCTGCGTACAACCGATTTGCCGATACAAGACATTAGTGCCCATGTGGGGTATCTCGACAACAATTATTTTGTCAAGGTGTTTCGCAGCTATTACGGCGTCACACCTACCGCCTATCGGAATCATAGATAGCTGCAAAAAATAGGGCACAATATCTCTATTAACGACAAATTTATTCTATCTTATCCCTTCTGCTGATTGGTATGATAAAAGCAGAAGGGGTTCTTTTTGCGTAAACATTCCCATGCTGTTCCTACGGGACAAGGTGTCGCAAAACGACGCTTCCGAAAGAAAGTGAGGGCTCTCTATGCTTGCTGAAATCAATTTTCAAAACATGCTCGCTGCGCACCCTCTTGCATCGGAATTTTCAGTTCCGATGCAAGGAACAGTTTCTTATGTCGATCGGCAGCGTACACTTTTAAGCGAACGTGCCAAGCAGTATCTGGCGCAGTCGGTGCCGCGTCTTACCTTTGAGGATTTTACGGCCTACGGAAAAAACGGCAAACGCGCAGACTACGACGCGCATTATTATGACCGCCGGGGGCGGCTGATGGTCTTTGCCTTAATGGCGTGGCTGGAACCGGAAAATGAAACATGGCTGAGCGCATTTTGCGACATTGTATGGGATATATGTGCCGAGCCATTCTGGTGTATCCCGGCTCATTTTTACGACGAAAAGCGAGCGCCACTGGATTTTGGCCTTTATGCTAACCATCTCGACCTCTTTTCCTGCGAAACAGCGTTTGCGCTGGCGGAAGCTGACGCACTGTTGGCGGAACGGCTACCGGAAATGATCCGCCGGCAGATCCGGCTGTCGGTACAGCGGCGTGTATTTGATACGTGGCTGAACGATAAGCGCCGCTTTTTCTTTGAAAAATACCCGAATAACTGGGCTTCTGTGTGTGCCGGCAGCATAGGGGGCGCAGCCCTGTATCTTTTGCCGGATGGACAGGAGCTGCATCGGATCCTTCACCGCTGCATGGCTTGCATTGATGTATATTTCTCGTCTTTCGGGGCAGACGGCGTTTGCTTGGAGGGAGCAGGATATTTCTCTTATGGTTTCGGCTTTTTTACATGTTTTGCCGACCTGCTGAACAAACGCTCCCACGGGCAGATCGACTTGTTTGTGCTTCAGGAAAAAGCAAAAGTTGTGGCTATGTCTCAGCATTGGTTCTACATCTCGGGACGAACAGCTGTCAACTTTGCCGACACGCGCGAGGATGTAAAATGCCGTATGGGTATATCACAACATCTGCTTGACAAAACAGGCGCGCCGATTCCCTCGGTGGCAGAAGATGTATTGGACGATACTTGCTATCGGTTCTGTTTGGCTGTGCGAGATTTGGCGTGGACACATCACGAAAGCCCCGCTTCCCAAACAAGCGAGGCCGTGTGGTTGGAGCAGGCACAGTGGTTTTTATCTCGCCATGATTCGCTGGCGCTGGCTGCGAAAGGTGGCTGCAACGGACAAAGCCACGGCCACAACGATTGCGGCTCTCTGATTGTATTTGCCAATGGGGAAAGCTGCATTTGTGACCCCGGCGCCGGACAGTACACCGCTGCTTATTTCAGCCCGAAACGATATGAATTTTTGACGACCGGAGCACGTGGCCATAACGTGCCAATCATCAACGACACTTTTCAAACCTTTGGCCCCACATTTTGTGCACGGGAGTTGGAAGTTGAAACGGACACGCCTGTCCGTGCTTTTTCTGCGGAGCTTTCTGCTTGCTATCCGCCACAGGCAAATGTACGGCGCTTCGTGCGGCGTATTGTACACAATACCGGAAACGATTCGATCACTCTGGAAGATACCGTTATGCTGAATGCAGCCGGTTTTTGCTGCGAAAACTTCTGTGGCCGCGAGGAGATCGTTCTGAAGCCGGGTGAGGCCGTCTTTTCCCGCAAGGGGCAACAGGTTCGGCTGTGCTACGATGAGGAGCTGCTCAAAGCCGAGATTATACAGGACAGCTACATCGATATAGACAATCGGAATTGTCCGGTCTGGTTTCTGCGACTTCACAGCCGAAACGAGGCGGCGTCACATACAATACGCATTGAAATTACGGGAAAGTAATCACAAAAGGAGGCAGAATATGTCTCGACATGATCCGCACCGACAGAACAATTTGATAGTGATGCTGGATATTTTAAGTGCCATCGGTGAATTTTATGTTTGGCAATATCTGCCTGACGGACAGCTTGTATCCACCACATGCCCCCATGAAATGCTGGAAGAGCTGATGATTTACGAAAAAGCGCAGTCGAGTATCTTTGAGCATGGACGGACGAACCGTGAACCCTGTATTATCTGGACGAACGCGGGTTTTTTATGGGTTGCCGCTTTCGACTGGGAAAAAGACCAATTGCAAAAGATGTACATATTGGGTCCGATGAACAGTGTGGAAAACGATTACACAATGCGGAAAAATCGTTACCTGCAAGTGCCTCTCTCCATGAAATCCGAGATTGAAAAGCTCTATGAGGGTTTTCCGCCCATGAGTCTTTCGGGCGTGATCCGGATCTGTCTCATGCTGCATCGTGCCGTTACAGGGGAAACCGTTCAGCAAGATCAAATTGCTTTTCCTTTGCGCTCTAGCAAAGAGCCGCTGCAGCCCAGTCATTGCGAAACAGTGGCAAAAGGCCGGTCAAAGGACAGAATGGTCAATTACATGGCACAGGACGCAGTGCTGCAAAACATTCGTGACGGCAATTTGAATTATCATGAGGATTACAACCGTCTGGTACATATTGGCACGGGCACAAAGGTGGAGACAGAAAACGCCATCGAGCGCGGGAAGCTGAGCGTTGTGTCCTTTATTTCTCTGTGTATGCAGGCAGCTATCCAAGGCGGTGTACTACCGGATGTGGCCTACAGTCGCGGAGATATGTATACGCAGGAAGTACTGCGCGCCAAAACATACGGCGATTTGGTAGACGTGTCGCACACCATGTATGAAGACTTGCTCCTCTGTGTACATGAGTTGCACGTGAATAAGCAAGTAAGCCCCACCATACAGGCTTGCTGCAACTATATTCGGGAATATGTGGATACGGATTTGAGTATCCGCTCGCTGGCAGATCGGCTGGGATATTCGGAATATTATCTGAGCCGGAAATTCAGCAAGGAAATGGGCGTGAGCATTTCCTACTATATCCGAGCGGCCAAGGTGGAGCGAGCCAAGGTTCTGCTGCGCTGTACCTCCGACAGCATAGAGAAAATCAGCGACGACTTGTTTTTTTGCACGCGGAATTATTTTACCTATTGCTTCAACAGTATTGTCAATATGTCCCCCAATGAGTACAGAAAAAAGTATCAGAGGCAATAAGACGCTGCGAAATTCTCCCTTTCACTTTTACAAAAAGCACCCGATCCTGCGTGCAGTGTGCGCAGGGTCGGGTGCTTTTCGTTGGGGAAAGATGTATTGTTTTATGGGTATGCTATACAAAATCTTCCCATTTCCAGCTGTCATACCAGATAATCGAATTTCTTCCCATCGAATGTGTTTCCGAGGGCGGTGTTATGTGAATCGGAAGCCATACATATTGGGAATGAGATGTATTAAATAGTGTTTACACGAGCGATATGGTATAATGGGAGCAAGAGATCCGAAAGAGGTGTTCCCATGAAGAATGAACAACAACGCCACGACATCAGCGATGCGGTATGGAGCCTGCTGGAACCGC
>ENA-ORTM01003270-ORTM01003270.1-human-gut-metagenome-genome-assembly--contig:-NODE-3270-length-11390-cov-2.548919_pt1 | contig 11390 bp, 7 predicted proteins | sample MGYA00241909_ERZ509182 | MGnify/ENA primary metagenome ERZ509182 (study PRJEB26280, sample SAMEA2338855) | human gut metagenome | biome: human gut; feature: human-associated habitat; material: faeces...
TTTATCCTATTTTACTAAGGGCACGAAGATACAAAAATTTGGATTTATATCGGCAGCGAAAGTACAAAAAAATCTCTTATTTCTCTATTTTCATGCGTACAAGTTCTATTTTCGTAGCTTTTCGTTGTAAAATAGTAAACCGGTAATTCCCTATTTCCACGGTCTCTCCGAGCCTCGGCAATGTCTGATAATGATACAAGATATACCCGGCGATCGTGAGATAATCGTCCGATTCGGGAATATCCAATCCGAACTCCTCGTTGATTCGCTCGATTTCCATACGTCCCGAAAACTCGAATTCGTCGTCGCTCACTTTACGGGCGACAAGATTTTGAGTATCATGTTCGTCCTCGATGTCTCCGAATATTTCCTCGACCAAATCTTCGAGAGTTACCAGTCCGGCAGTTCCCCCGAACTCATCGACCACAATAGCCAAACTTTTCTTCTGTTGCATCAAAGTGCGCATCAACTTATTGGCCAACATGCTCTCGGGAGCGAAAACAGCCGGGCGAATACTCTTTTTCCAATCTTCGTGCCGACGAAACATCTCCGATGCATGGATATATCCCAGAATATTATCGATATTCTCGCGATAAACCACCACTTTGGATATGCCGGTACTGATGAACGTTTGTAACAACTCCTCCACCGTAACCTCGTCGATATCCACAGCCACGAGTTCGGTACGGGGTATCATGCAATCCCGTAAATGAATATTCGAAAAGTCGAGAGCATTTTGGAATATTTTCATCTCCGGCTCCACCGGTTCGCCCGAATCAGATTCTTCTATACTTTTCTGGATAAACGAGTCGAGTTCTATCTTGCTCATCAGGGCTCCATAAGGTTGATGTGCGATCTTCACTCCCCCCAGTCTCATCACGCATTTGGAAACGACAGACGTAAACTTCGAAATCGGATATAAAACGACATAAAGCAACCACACGAAAGGAGAGAAAAAACGCATTGTCGCATTCGGGTTAACACGGAAAATCGTCTTGGGCAAAAATTCACCCACGAACAAAATTAACAAAGTGGACAACAACGTCTGCATCAAAACGACAAAAGCCTCCTGATTCCACACCAAAGCTATGACCGGCTCCAAAAGAGCCGCCATGCCCATACCGTAAATAACCAAAGCTATATTATTGCCCACCAGCATGGTCGAGATAAACTGCTCCTCGTTTCCATAAAACAGCCCCAATATCTTCGACATCATGCCCTGCTGTTTCATATCCAGTTCAACCCGCACTTTATTCGACGACACGAAAGCAATCTCCATACCCGAAAAAAAGGCCGAGAAAAGCAACGCTATGATAATAATCAAAATCCAATTCATGGCTTTATCGCTTGTTTAGGAACGGCAACACTATCGACCTTCGCCGAATCGGGAGGAACAGAATCCCGCTTGATAGGGAATATACCGCTGGTACGACGGATTTTATACCGGGTCATCTGTTCGTTAGACGTAAACCCATACCCCTCGATGACTTCGTCCGGAGTTTCTATATGAATGAACGAATCGGAGTAAATCTCCCGTTTGCGCTGATCCCAAAAGATTTGAGACGTAAGAAAAACCTCTTCTTTCGTATTCTCTATACGTACATTCCGGTCGAGCCGCCACAACTGTTTGTCCTTAAAATAAATAGCCGTATCGCCCTGAATAAGGGCCTCGGTAGCGAAAACAGAATCGAACTTCTCCACATGCAATCCCCGTGGGAAATACCAGTATGGCTCTTGGGCGTTCTCATACATCAACCATTCGGGAGCATTGATACGATACCTCGTCACACCCGAATCCGAAATAAGAGTCATGACATCGAGCGTACGCAACGTAGGAACTTCCGCGGCATCTTCGAATCCCTTCACCACTTCGTTCTTAGGCCCCGAACACGCACTCCACAACAAAGGAAAAGCGACAAACGCTACCACCCACAAACGAGAGATACTGATAAACCACCTATCGGTATTTTCTTTTTTTGCCATTCCAGATAAACTATGTCACAAAATTATAAATAGTTACACGGCTCTCCAAATAATCCCACGAAATTATCCTCTTGGCAAAGCCAATCCTTAAAACAGCAGAGGATTCACATTCCACTATCGGAAAGATATTTTAACCTCTCCCCTGCCGTGCCCCGTAGTATTGCGGGGTGTCACATATAGAATCGGAGAGAAGCGAAAGGGAAATACATCTCACCCTCCTCCTCTGCCGTGTCCCGTAGCATTGCGGGGTGTTTTGCGCAGCAAAATATAGGGGGAGTGCCCGCAGGGCGAGGGGGTTAAAAAGACGGAGGGGTTGAGAAGAAAATAAAAGCACAGAGAAAATACCCGCCCTCATAGGGCGGCGAAGACGCAAGGTATTAAAAAAAAACGCCCCGGTTCCCCGAGGCGTTTCCACACTATGGCTAATCATACAAATCATTTCACGATAAACGATTTTACCACGACTCCCTGCGACGTAGAGTATTGTAACATATAGCTGCCTTTCGAAAGATTCGAGACATCGACAGTCGTCACATTATCGTTAATCTCGCCGCTTTGCAACGCCATACCCGCCACGTTATAGATAGCATATTTGCCTTCGGCATAAGGTACCTCTATCGTAAGTACATCGGTGGCAGGAACCGGATAAATTTTAACATCTTCGGCAAGCACTTCGTCGATACCCGAAGTCGAAAACTGCAAATCGAATTTCTTTTCATAAGAATTACGGCTTTCTTTATGAATCGCCTTGATATAAACAGTTTTGTGAACGGCTTTATCCTCGATCAACTTTGTCGTATAAAGTTTACCGTCACGGACTTCGTAACTCGGTTCGGCATAAGTACCGCCGAATTGCATCATTCCTTTCAGTTCGAATTCATATTCGGCATCAGGCATGTCGCTCAATACCGTGACATCGGCGACTGCGACTCCCGCCGGAGTTCCTATTTTCACGCGGGTCGTGCTCAGGCGTATGTCATACGGGGTTTCCGATTTCGGAGCTACTCCCACGACAGCCCGATGATTATCGGGATAAGAACCTTGTATATTATCTCCCAAATTATCCAAGGTAAACCAACCGTTATTGACTCCACCCCAACCCCAATTCACATAATAGTTGGTAAATCCGTCCCAACCGGCCAAATTGAAACAGTGCCCGGCCTGATTGCCTTCGTTTCCGGCATAAATCACCGCACGCCCCCGTTTCAACTCGCTCTGGATAAGTTCGTGCCATGCCTCGTCACCACCGGGATAACGGTCTCGGGCATAAGCCACACAAGTTTCGGGAAATCCATAATACCGCTGAAAATATTGAGGTATATTTTCTGTAATGGCTCCGGAACCATCTACACCATAATTCATATCGATCAAAACACCGCAATGATAGAGCAGCCTAGCCACTTCGTCATAATTGTTGGCTCCCGACAAAATAGCATCCCAATCATAATCGGGCTCATTGTCGAAATTGACCGACAAAAGACCTATCCCCGGAGCTGTGTATGATTTCGTCCCCTGGCCTCGCAGCGGATAACGCACCACCGACAAAGCCTGTCCCATAGCCACGGCCACACAGCCCACCAAAGCCTGTCCTTCCTGCATCATAGGACAATATTTGTTATACGGTGCAGGTTGATTCCAATTGACCTTGACAACCGGGTCTATTCTATCGCTCGCAGCCCGCGTCACCAAGTCACCCGCCCAACGATAATGACGTTGGAGTGCCGGGGTTTGACGAGCTGTTTTTATTTGGTCGGTATATTCTTTCAACCAACCTTTTATCCATTCCGGTTGACCTTTCGAAACATACTCGCTATCGAATGAATATCCCAATAAGGGATCTACGGTATCTTCGGCCGAAATCAAGGCCCACCCTCCTTTTTCAAACCGAATGACATAATACATCGGCTCATTTCCTTGAAATATGGTTTCCACTTGGGCTTTACCGCCTTTAAACAGAACGCCGCCCCGTTGACTCAACAGCATATTGGCCGTCTCTACCGCCGTGCTTTCGGGCACTACCGCCGCATAATTCCCACCTATCCATGAGAAAAGCACTGCCACTAATAACAATAATCTATATTTCATAATCGGTTTTGGGTTTCGTTTTACAAATATATTTTTATATTGACTGACAAAAATAGGCAATCCGAATATATTCTGCAACAATTTAACATTTTCTATGTTTTTTATCCGACAAAATGAAGTATTTATTTTCTTTACACGGCAATACCCTCGTAACAAAAACAGAATTACCCCCACTCCCCCAATATTTCCGTAACAATATATAGGGAAACGCCCAACAGGGCAAGAGGGTTAAAACAGAGAAATACCACTTTCACTCCTCTCCCCTGCCGTGTCCCGCAGCATTACGGGGTGTCGCACAGCGATAGGGGAGGTGTCCGAAGGACGGAGGGGTTAATAAACAGAGAGGGGGGGGGTAGAAAACACCGGCAACACCGGTACCGACAATAACAAAGCAGCCGGCTTCCCTATGAAGCCGGCTGCTTGAACTATCCTATCAAAAATTCATCTTTACCGACGAACTTTCATCAGCGGAACATGATACGACGATTGCAATTGAGCTTTAATCGAATTGATTTTCATAGCCCGGTTCACCGACGGTTCCAACGACATGGCCACCTGAGCCGAAGCAATCAGTCTATACGGCAAAATCATAGGATTTGTGAATACTTCTGCAAACCCGATAGCTGAACCCGAAGTCGGATCCACAATCAAATAAGCGATCACCTTTTCGGTATTCAACTGAGCTGGCTCCTCTGCATCGGGCATAAAAGAGACAAACTCATCTTTCGACATCGAGAATTTACCGGTAGCTTGTTCGTAAGTTCCCACAACAGCGACAAGATAATAACGAGACCCTTCTACGCCTATATCGCAAAGCACAGCCCCTTCTTTCATGAAAGTCTCTACTTGCAGAGCCGAACCATCTTCCGAAATATTGGCCGGACAAATACCATACCTCGAAGCATCATCCATGAAATTCGAGCCCAATCCGACGATTCCATATTGGTGGTCAAAAGCCTGTCCTCCCGTCAATTCGGGTATTTTAGCCCCCGGATAGATCTTCAACTCTTCGGCATAAACATCCTGTGAAGTAGCTGCCAATCCGGCGAACACATATTCGCCATACCCCTTGGCTTCATCTATTTCTATTTCCACTCCGCCACCGTTCGTTCCGGCCTTATACTCCCAATAAGGAGCCGCAACGGTTTGAGTTTCTTCATCGACGCCACCAACCAATGCAGCAGACACATTTCCGCCGGCATCAGCGAAAGCGCCCTCGGCAAAATCGAGGAATACATACGATACGGCTTCGTTCTCGTCGAACACTACACTTTCGGGCAAAGTAATCGTGACAGACTCGTTATTGATAACGACACTCTCGATCGTACCGTTGGCATAAGAGGTAAGGTCGCCCTTCGTCACATCGTAGGTGATAGCACCGCTTCCTCGAACAACGGTCTCGTTGAAAGTCAAAACGACACTGCGTCCGCCGTTCGTAGCTTTATATAAATTACCGTCGGGAACGTTCACCAAATAAGGAGCCTCTTCGTCGGGCAATTCGACAGATGCCGAAGCCACAGCCCCGCAAACGCCTTTTTCATTGGATGCCACGGCATATACATAGTACGTAGCCCCTAAATTCTGGTTAGAAAGCGTACCGCTCACGCTGGGTTTTTCGGCAGCTTTCACCAATGCAGAACCTTCGTATTTCGCTTGCAACAACTGGTCGGGATCGACAGTCATCGCCTCGTCGGTCACAATATAAGAATAATATACGGTTCCCTCTGCCGGAGTAATGGTTACCTTGAAAGCATCCACGGCTGTCTTCTCAGCCGTCACCGTTACGGCAGGACCTTCGCCCATATCCACCGGCGTAAAGTCTTCGAATTCGGTGCAACCTGCCCCCATGAGGCAGATTGCAGAGAATAATCCTATAATATATTTTTTCATTGCTCTATGATTTTAATTATTCTTGAACTTTTGTCATTTCGATCGTATGTGCTCCTGCGTAAAGGTCGCCATTGGCCTCACTGATACAACAAGCCTCACTGATATTGATCGATGTACCCGGGACTACCGAAGCCGAAGCCGACGATACCGGCTGGCCGCTCGACATGCTAAGTATATTAAGCGAGAAAACATAAGAACCTACCGTACCCAAGCTCTGCCCCGACTGGATCGTAATCGTATTGAAGTCATCGCTTACCGTACCCATCACCGGCTTGGGTGTGGGCCCTTGCAAATCCGGTGTAACTTGGGTGAACCATACCCGATTTACATAGTCGTTATCTTTCGATACCACACACGTCCAATAGAACGGGCCGGGAACATTCGAGAACGGTGTTTGACCCACTACATTATACGTTCCCAAGATTCCGGCAGCGGCCAGCGGGTGGTCGTCATCGCTGATCGTGACGGTAGTCGTGTAGTTCGCGCCTAAATTACAGCCTTCGGGGGCAGAAAGTTTGATATCGAAACACACATCGCCATCATATGTACCATTATCGATAGGTTCGATCGACAGGTAAGCGACCATCTCGCCGCCATCGGTAAACGACAAAGTATTCGACGTATTTTTCAAACGGTAATTCACGCCCTCTTTCGCAGCGTTTTTACCGGCATAGGCAGTCGTATCGATTTCAAAACCCACCGACACATCGAGCCCTTTGGAAGCCACCAATGAAATGGGGATTTTAACCTCTCTAGCTGCATTCTCGGCTATGGAAGTGGACTTACTGTCAAAAGCCACGAATGCATCTTTGTCGCTGAACATAGGAGTATCCACCGATTGGCACGAAGCTAATACCCCTCCTACAACAGCCGCATATATAAATTTACTTATTTTCATAATTGTCTTCTATTAAAATTTATTTGCTTTGATAACCGGGATTCTGATCCATGTTTTTGTTATTCAAAATATCGTTCTCGGGAATAGGCAATGCCCAACGATAGCTCGGGAAATCGATATTTTTCGTGAGCGGATCCAAGTCGTAATCGGTCCGAACCAACGACTTCTGCAATCGTTTCATATCGAAGAATATATGCCCCTCGAACAAGAACTCCTTGCGGCTTTCCTCGAACAGGTTGTCGAGCGTCACCGTAGCGTAAGCCTCGGCATTACGGTTCGTGGCGACGCGGTTCAAATCGTCGATGGCGGTTACGCCCGGCACCGTGGCTCCGCGGTAAATAGCCTCCGAACGTATCAGATACATTTCCGAGATACGCAACACCGGCACGTTATTGTAGGCCAGCAGGCCGCCTTTGCCGGGATACTTGGTCGACCAGCGATAACCCGGATACTTACTGTTGGTTTTCGTCAATCCGGTCAGGCGCACATCGGTTGCGTCATACAAATCGATAAGGTCGTTCGATACTCGAACGTCGCCGTAACCGGCTCCACCTGCAACTTCGGGTGCTGTCAAGTAGTCTCCGAGGTCACTGCGGCTGCCGTCGCTTTGGGATACATAAACTTCAAATATGATTTCGCTGCCCGATTGGGGGGCTACGTCTACCGAGCCGTCCCACATCGATACGAAGCGGTCGCCCGAAAGCAGACGGAAACGCCCGTTCTTGATCACTTTCGTCGCATAATCGGCGGCCAACTGCCAATCTTCGTGGTGCAGATACACCCGTGCCATCAAGGCTTGGATAACCGGTTTCGTCACCGTGGCCACGACATCTTTCACCCCGGCGCGCACATAGCTGTCGCTCATCAGGCGTTCGGCTTCCACCAAGTCGGGTATAATGAGGTTTTCATACACTTCCGCTACCGTGTTACGGGAGGGACGGGCCGAGAGGTCGTCCTTCAACACGATGGGCACACCCATCGCTTCTACTCCGGTAATACCGTTTGCCTTGATATAACCGTAGGGTTGGGCGTAAACTCGTACCAAATCGAAGTAAGCCAAAGCACGCAAGAACAAATTCTCGGCTTTGATGTTGTTGATTTGCTCGTCGCTTACCCCGTCGCGCGAGAATTTTCCTTCGTTAATCGCCGTGAGTGCTTTATTACAGCCCAGTATCGCGCTATATGCGCTCGACCAAAGACCCATCGTGCTGGTCGAAGTATAGTTCCATGCCGGTTCCATACGCATACGTCCTGTATTGACCGGGCCTACCATACCGTTGCCGCACATCACGTCGAATGTCAACGGGAACGATGCCCCATACCACGAGATGACTGCCCGATAGTTACCCGCCGTCGCTCCGTCGATCCCTTCAAAGGTCGACAGAGCCAATTCGTCTGACTGATCCATAGGCGGCTCCTTCGTCAGGAAGTCCTCGCAGGAAGAAAGAGCCAACGCTAAAACTGCTATCGATAAAATTATTTTTTTCATTGTAACAATTCTTTTTTAATTGATTAGAAAGTAATATCCACACCCACGATCATCGAACGGGTCATCGGGTAACTGATGATGGTAGCACCCGAGGTTCCGTGTTCGGGATCCCAGTAGTTCATGTTGTGGAACGTATAGAGGTTCAATGCGCTGGCATAGATGCGGACACCGCTCATCAATGCCTTTTTGGTCCATTTCGAAGGCAAGCTGTATGCCAGCGTAATATCCTTGATACGCAAGTAGCTGCCATCTTCGAGATAACGGGTAGAAATAGCAGAGCTGTTGCTCGAATTGTTGTAAACCGGTTTCGGCAATACATTGGTGTCGCCCGGTTTCTTCCAATAATTCATGGCGCCTTTCCAAATGTTCGAATCGCCGTAAAAGCCGTCTGCTTCGAACAACGAACGGTCTTGGTTCAACACCTTGTTACCATAGCGGGCTTCGAGCTGAATGCCCAGCGATATGCCTCTCCAAGAAAGCTCGGTATTGAAACCGCCCGTCCACAGAGGTTCGGGAGAACCGGCATTGATACGACGAGCCTCTCCGTAATTCTCGGTCAACAGCCCCTCTTCGTTACGCCACAACGCGTTACCGTTCTGAGGATTCACCCCCGCATAGTCATACAACCAATAGGTATAAAGCTGTTCGCCCTTGACATAACGCAAAGTCGTTCCTATAAAATCCTGACCCGGAGCAAGTTCGAGCACTTTCGAACGGTTGGCCGCAAAGTTCACGCCGGCCGTCCATTTGAAGTCGTTGGTATTGAAAATCTCGGCATCCAACTGAACCTCCACACCGCTGTTGCGAATCTTACCCACGTTCTGGGCCTGCGAAGCAAAACCGGTCGTATAAGGCAGAGGAGCCGCGATCAACATATCCTCGGTACGACGGGTGTACCAGTCGATAGAACCGTTCAAACGGTCGAACAGACGGAAGTCGATACCGATATTGTGAGTCTTGTTGGTCTCCCAAGTCAATTTGCGGTTCTGCAACTGAGAAGGCAACTGACCGGTAATACCGTTGTACACGACATCGGAGTACAGACCGTAGTGAGCGTAGGATGCAATATTGTCGTTACCGTTCACACCATAGCTGTAACGCAATTTCAATTGATTAAGTACCGATTTGATATCCTGCATGAAATCTTCGTTGTGAATATTCCACGAAGCGCTGGCAGCCCAGAAAGTACCCCAACGTCTGTCGGGACCGAACTTGGAGCTACCGTCCGTACGAATAGAACCTTTTACATAATAACGGCCTTTGTAATTGTATTCGGCTACACCGAAGAAAGAAACCATCGCCATTTCGGTAAGACCGTCACCCACTCGTTGGTCTTCTACCGAAACACCCACAGAGTGGTAAGGACGTTGTTGATTCACATGATAAGATATACCTTGCAAGAAAGAAGATTCATACGTATTGGCTTCCTGACCGATCAACACATTCAACGAATGGTCGTCGTTGAACAGGTCGTCATAAGTGATCGTATTCGAAGTAGTCAATATGCGATATTGGCTCTCGGCCGTGTTCAAAGAAGCGCCATAAGAAGCCGTGTTCACGAAAGCCGGACTGTAAGCGCGGCTGGTAGTCGTGGCATACTCGATAGAGTTGTTGGTACGGAACGTCAGTTGCTTGATCGGTTTCCATTCCAAATAAACGGTTCCGTTGAATTTATACTGCTTGTCGTATTTGTCTTGTTCGCGAATAGCGGCGATCGGGTTCACGTTGAACACGAAAGGCAAATCGAAGTTGTAGCTTCCGTCCTCGTTGTAAGCGTTCATGGTCGGAGCCAAAGCCATACCCGAATAGAAGGGATTCGTAGGAGCCAAACCGCTATCGCCCAACAAACTATTTTGCACATCGGAAACCTTCATATAACCGCCATGCAGACGAGTTCCCATTTTCAACCATTTGTTCAACTCGGTATCGAGGTTCGCGCGAATCTGCATCTTCTCGAAACCTACGGTCGGCACGATACCGTTCGTTTTATTATAAGACAATGAAGTATAGTAAGTAGTCTTGCCCGCACCGCCCGAAGCGATCAGCTCATACTCTTGCAAGCTGCCGTTACGCGTCAACTCTTTCATCCAGTTGGTCGCGCGTCTGCCGGCCATAGCCTGCGGAAAATAATACTCCGACGAGGGATCATCGGGATTATACCCGGCATTGATACGGGCATCGCGTTGATATTGCACATACTCTTCGAGGTTGGCCATGCCGAAGTCATTGTCATTGGCAAGCGTGGACACACCGTAGCGGGCACGGGCGGTAATCTTGGATTTCCCCGATTCTCCCGATTTGGTGGTAATCAAAATCACACCGTTGGCAGCACGCGAACCATAGATAGAAGCGGCAGCGGCATCCTTCAACACCGTCACCGAAGCTATATCGCTGGGGTTGATCAAGGCAATCGCGTTCATACTGTTGGAAAGTCCGCCTACATCACCGCTTTCCACGGGAATACCGTCGACCACATACAAAGGGTTGTTACCGGCGCCGATAGAACTGGTTCCGCGCACCCGAATCGTAGCCACAGATCCCGGTTGCCCGTTGCTCGACGAAACCGACACACCGGCCATTTTACCGGAAAGCATCTTGTCCACCGAAGTCTCGGGGATAGAAGCCAGATCATCACCATCGACCGTCGCGATAGAACCGGTTTTGGCCTCCTTCCGTATCGTCTGGTAACCTACCACCACGACATCGTCGAGAGTATGATCGGCAGAATTCAATTTAACGACCATACCATTACGCGCAAAAACCTCCTGTTTTTCCATACCGATGTAGGAAATAACCAAAGTTCTCGATGCCCCGGCAGGGATCTTGATTGTAAACTTACCGTCCGTGTCGGTAATAGTAGAAGCATTCGCGCCCTTCACCAAGATAGACGCACCGATAACCGGCTCGTCATTCTCTGCCGACAACACCGTACCGGAGATACTCGTTTGAGCCACCGCTAACGAAATGCCAGCCAACAGAGCGCACAATAACAATGTTAATTTTCTCATACGACTGAAATTAAATTTAAATAAACGATTATTCCTT
>ENA-ORTM01003271-ORTM01003271.1-human-gut-metagenome-genome-assembly--contig:-NODE-3271-length-11389-cov-3.056820_pt1 | contig 11389 bp, 10 predicted proteins | sample MGYA00241909_ERZ509182 | MGnify/ENA primary metagenome ERZ509182 (study PRJEB26280, sample SAMEA2338855) | human gut metagenome | biome: human gut; feature: human-associated habitat; material: faeces...
GATCTGAAAACCTGCAAGGCCTACATCAGCGTTCTGGGAGATGAGGAGGCTTTAAACGCCACCATTGCCGGTTTAAGAAGCGCAGAAGGGTATATCCGCCGTCAGCTGGCCCGCACCGTAAATCTGCGGAACACACCGGAGATCCGCTTTTTGCCGGATCACTCCATTGCCTATGGCATCAGTATGACAAAGCTGATTGATGATATTAACCGGGAAAGTAAAGAAAAAGAAGGGGACGATGAGGATGTTTGATCTGAAAGCCCAACTGCAGGATGCAAAGCTCGTGGGCATTGCCGGACACGTGCGTCCGGATGGCGACTGCGTAGGCTCCTGCCTTGGTCTGGGCCTTTATCTGAAGGAATATTTTCCCCAGCTAAAAACCCGGATATACCTGGAGGATTTTTCTGATTCCTTTCGGTTTTTAAAGGGTTCTGAGGAGATTGTGTCCGATTGTTCAAAGGACGAAGAATACGATGTGTTCTTTGCTTTAGACTGCGGTGATCTTGCACGGTTGGGAAATGCTGCGAAGTATTTTCGCAGTGCCAAAAAGACCATCTGCATTGATCACCATATCAGCAACATTTCATTTGCGGATATCAATTATATTGAGCCGGAGGCCAGCTCCACCAGCGAGCTGGTGTATACCCTCCTGGAGGAAGAAAAAGTAACGCGGGAGATGGCGGAAGCTATTTATATGGGAATTGTCCATGATACAGGAGTATTTCAGTATTCCTGTACTTCCAGCAAAACCATGAACATAGCCGGAAAGCTGATGGACACTGGCATTGATTTTTCCAGGATCGTGGAGAATACTTATTATGTCAAAAACTACGTACAGCAGCAGATATTGGGACGGGCGCTTCTGGAGAGCATTATGATTCTGGATAAGCAGGTGATCTTCAGCGTAATTCGCCAGAAGGATATGAAATTCTATGGCGTAGAGCCTAAGGATCTGGACGGTATTGTGCAGCAGCTGCGCAACACAAAAGGAGTGGAGGCGGCCATCTTTCTTTATGAGGTGGGGCCTCAGCAGTTTAAGGTAAGTATGCGGTCAGCAAATAAGATTGATGTAAGCCGCATCGCCGGATATTTCGGTGGCGGCGGTCATGTGAAGGCGGCTGGCTGTACTATGCAGGGTACGGTGTACGACGTGGTGAATAATCTGGTTGGTCATATGTACCGCCAGCTGAAGGAATGGGAGACAAAAGAAGGGTGATTTCCGGAATTATTAATGTGTATAAGGAAAAAGGCTGGACCAGCCATGATGTGGTGGCGAAACTTCGCAGGATCCTGCAGCAAAAAAAGATCGGGCATACCGGTACTCTGGATCCGGATGCAGAGGGAGTCCTGCCGGTATGCCTAGGGGCAGGGACCAAGCTCTGCGATCTTCTCACTGATACCGGGAAGACTTACCGGGCAGTTCTGCTGCTTGGATGTACTACAGATACCCAGGATACCACGGGAACGGTACTTTCCTCCCGGCAGGTCACATGCAGCGAAGAGGAAGCCAGGAAAGCGGTGCTTTCCTTTCAGGGAGATTATGATCAGATTCCTCCCATGTATTCGGCCCTGAAGGTTCAGGGGAAGAAGCTGTATGAGCTGGCCAGAGCCGGGGTCGAGGTTGAACGAAAGCCCAGGGCTGTGACCATTCATGAAATCCAAATTGAACAGATTCATTTGCCGGAGATCGCTTTTACGGTCAGCTGCTCAAAAGGAACCTATATTCGTACCCTCTGCCATGACATTGGTGAAAAGCTGGGCTGCGGCGGTACTATGAAATCTCTGCAGCGAATTCGGGTAGGAGAATTTCTTATCGAAGAAAGCAGAACCCTCGCAGAGATTGAACAGCTCCAGGAAGCCGGCAGGCTGAAGGAGTATGTGTTTCCGGTGGATGCCATGTTTCCGGCTTATAAAGCGGTATATGTGAAGCCAGAGACAGACCGGCTGTTAAAAAACGGAAATCCTTTGAAAGAGAGAGATTTTGTTACAGAGGTTAAGCCGGGAGAGGGCCGAAAACTGCGGGTTTATGATTCTTCCGGAAAATTCTGCGGAATTTATCGCTGGGTAGAAGAAAAAAACATCTACTGTCCGGAAAAAATGTTTCTGGATGCGTAGACGGAGGATGAAATGAAGTATTTTCATGGAACAACGGATTTTTTTGCGGAGGGGCCCACAGCGGTAACCCTTGGAAAATTTGACGGTGTCCATCTGGGGCATCAGAAACTGATGCGTCATATTAAGGAGCTGGAAAAAGAGGGTGTCTCCAGCGTGTGTTTTGCTCTGAACGGAAATGAGGGTTCTTTTTTAATGACCCATAACGAGCAGCGGCGCCTGGTAGAGGAGCTGGGGATTTCCTGTCTCATCTCCTGTCCCTTTGTGCCGGAAATTTTTACCATGTCCCCGGAACAATTTGTGGAGGAAATCCTGGTAAAACGGCTTCATGCCCGCTATATTGCAGTGGGTACGGATTTTTGTTTTGGTTACCGCAGATCCGGAAATGCAGCTTATTTAAAAAGTCTGGAACAACGGTACGGGTTTCGGGTAGATATTCTGGAAAAAGAACGGCTGGGAGAACGGGAGATCAGCAGTACTTATGTGCGGGAAGCGCTGGAGCAGGGGAATATGGAGCTGGTAACCCGTCTTCTTGGAAGACCCTTTCTTGTGGAGGGAATGGTGCTCCATGGCAGAAAACTGGGACGGACTCTGGGTTTTCCCACCATCAATTTGATTCCCAGCGCCCAAAAACTGCTCCCTCCCAACGGTGTGTATGCCACCAGAACCAGTATTGCGGGAAAGATTTATCCGGGTATTACCAACATTGGCTGTAAACCTACGGTATCCGGAAATTTTCGGGGAGTGGAGACCTATCTTTTTGATTTGGACATGGATCTGTACGGAGCTCAGGTATGGACACAGATCCATACTTTTGAAAGAAGAGAACAGAAGTTTTCTTCTGTAGAGGAACTGAAGGCGCAGGTACAGAAAGATATTGCTTTTGGAAGGGAGTATTTTTTTGAATAAAGGGTTATGGACAGCCAGCCTGGTGCTTTTGGTAGTGGGACTGATCTTTCTGGCAATGGGAATCGGCTGTCATCTGTATGAAAATTTTAAGGAACCTTTAAAGTGCCGCTGTACTGCCCGGGTAGTGGAGCTGCTTTTGGAGGAGCCAAAGCCAGGAGAGCAGTTTCTCTTTTACAAAAACTGCTACTATCCGGTGATCGAATATTACGCGGAAGGGAAACTGTATAAGCTCCGCTATCCCCATGGTTCCTATCCCAGCCGTTTTAAGCTGAATCAGGAGATTAAAATCACCTATAAAAAGGGACAGCCGGAAGAATTTTTGTTGGAAAAACAAAGTCCTCTGCGTTTGTTGTCCCAGTGTCTGTACGGAGTCGGCGTGGCAGCCCTTCTGACAGCCTGTATAATTTTCCTCATATTTGCCATGAGAGGTTGACGAAACAGGCGGGGTATGATATAGTGTGAAAGTATGATTGAGCCAATACCCAGAAATTGGACACTCCGACCGTTTCCTGGTATTTGGCGTTAAAAATTTTAGGAGGAAAAAAGCATGATCGCAAAAGAAAAGAAACAGGCAATTATTGCAGAGTATGGCAGAAAAGAGGGAGATACCGGTTCACCGGAGGTTCAGATTGCAGTTCTGACCGCACGGATCCAGGAGCTTACCGAGCATCTGCAGAATAACCCCAAGGATCATCATTCAAGAAGAGGTCTTCTGAAAATGGTTGGTCAGAGACGTGGTCTTCTGGCTTATTTGAAGAAAACTGATATTGAAGGATATCGTGCTTTGATTGCAAAATTAGGAATCAGAAAATAAGAAATCCAGGGAGCCGTTGCAAAATACCGTATCCGATGTTGTTTCGATGTGTTTTGTAGCGGCTTCTTTCTGTGTACAGAAAGCGAAATCTGAATTCCCGAGACCACTGAAAAGATGATTTTCTTCCAAAGTCATTTTTTCAGTAGTTTCGGATAAGATTTCGCCCTGCGAGCAAGAAGCGACAAGAAAAGGAGAAAGATATGTTCAAAAGTTTTTCAATGGAAGTGGGCGGAAGAACTCTGACGGTTGATGTAGGCAGAGTGGCAGCTCAGGCAAACGGCGCAGCATTTATGCATTACGGTGACACCACCGTTCTTTCCACAGCAACTGCTTCAGACAAACCGCGCGATGGAATCGATTTTTTCCCTCTGAGCGTGGAATTTGAAGAGAAATTATATTCTGTAGGTAAAATCCCTGGAGGCTTCAACAAGCGTGAGGGAAAGGCCTCTGAGAATGCAGTGCTTACCGCCCGGGTAATTGACCGTCCTATGCGGCCTCTGTTTCCCAAGGATTATCGGAATGATGTGACCTTAAATAACCTGGTGCTGTCTGTAGACCCCACTTGCCGTCCGGAGCTGGTAGCTATGCTGGGTTCTGCCATTGCTACCTGTATTTCGGATATTCCCTTTGACGGTCCCTGTGCTATGACTCAGATCGGCTTGGTGGATGGAGCATTTGTTGTAAATCCCTCTCAGGAACAGTGGAAAAACGGAGATCTGCAGCTGACCGTGGCTTCTACCAGCGAAAAGGTAATCATGATCGAGGCTGGAGCAAATGAAATTCCGGAAGCGAAAATGATCGAAGCTATTTACATGGCGCATGATATCAACCAGGGTATCATTGCTTTTATCAACCAGATTGTGGCTGAAGTGGGCAAAGAGAAACACGCTTATGAGAGCTGTGCAGTTCCCCAGGAGCTGTTTGACGCTATGAAAGAGATTGTAACTCCGGAAGAGATGGAAGCCGCTGTATTTACTGATGTAAAGCAGGTGCGGGAGGAGAATATCCGGCAGATTACTGCAAAGCTGGAGGAAGCTTTTGCTGACAAGGAAGAGTGGCTGGCGGTTCTTGGCGAGGCAGTCTATCAGTATCAGAAAAAGACTGTGCGAAAGATGATCTTAAAAGACCACAAGCGTCCCGACGGACGTGCGATTACCCAGATCCGTCCTCTGGCTGCAGAGGTAGATCTGATTCCCAGAGTTCATGGTTCTGCTATGTTCACCAGGGGACAGACTCAGATCTGCACCATCACCACGCTGGCACCTTTGTCTGAGGTTCAGAAGATCGACGGTCTGGATGAGAATGAAGTAAACAAACGCTATATGCATCATTATAACTTCCCGTCCTACTCTGTAGGTGAGACAAAGCCTTCCAGAGGGCCGGGAAGACGTGAGATCGGCCATGGGGCGCTGGCAGAGAAAGCTCTGGTTCCGGTACTTCCCACTGAGGAAGAATTCCCCTATGCCATCCGTACCGTGTCTGAGACCTTTGAATCCAACGGTTCCACCTCTCAGGCAAGTATCTGCGCCTCTACCATGTCTCTGATGGCAGCCGGTGTTCCCATTAAAAAACCGGTGGCCGGTATTTCCTGCGGTCTGGTGACCGGAGAGACGGATGATGATTATATTGTATTGACAGACATCCAGGGTCTTGAGGATTTCTTTGGGGATATGGACTTTAAAGTGGCTGGTACTCATGACGGCATCACAGCTATCCAGATGGACATTAAGATCCATGGACTGACCCGTCCCATCGTGGAGGAGGCGATTGCCAGAACAAGACAGGCCAGAGAGTACATTCTCAATGAGGTGATGCTGCCCTGCATCGGAGCACCCAGAGAGTCTGTATCCAAGTATGCACCCAAGATCGTTCAGATCATGATTGATCCTCAGAAGATCGGCGATGTGGTTGGTCAGAGAGGCAAGACGATCAATACCATCATTGAGCGCACAGGCGTAAAGATTGATATCACAGATGACGGTGCTGTATCTGTATGCGGAACCGATCAGGCCATGATGGACAAAGCCATTGAGATGATTCGCATTATTACCACAGATTTCGAGGCTGGGATGGTGCTGTCAGGAGAAGTGGTAAGCATCAAGGATTTCGGCGCTTTCATTGAATTTGCTCCGGGCAAAGAAGGTATGGTTCATATTTCCAAGATCGCGAAAGAGCGTATTGCTCATGTAGAAGACGTTCTGACACTGGGAGATAAGGTAAAGGTTGTCTGCCTGGGTAAGGACAAGATGGGCAGGATGAGCTTCAGCATCAAGGATGTAAAATAACCGTATAAGCAAAGATCGAGCGAATGGAAAGAGAACTTTCCATCTATAGCGGAAATGTACAGACGGAATTATTGAAATTTATATCTAAAATTTATAAATAAAAAAGGATTGACAAACCGTGCTTTTAGAGTTATTATTCTGATAACTTCATTTTCAAACCGTTGAGAAAGAGTAGTAAGTCTTTTGAAAGGTTCCAGAGAGCTGCGGAAGATGAGATGCAGTACCGGAAAAGAGACTGAATGGACTTTTGAGGGTAAGTTGATTTCCAGAAAGACAGGTATTATTCTGTGAATGGAAGGTAGGCTTCACCGGGAACCCAACCCGTTATCAATGAGGATGCATGTTGGTGCAGGAAAAGTGGGCATTGCCAAGTTGAGTGGTACCGCGTTGATCTTATCAGCGTCTCAAGTTTATATTATACTTGAGACGCTTTTTTTTATTTATGGGAACTTCTTTCCTATGAAATAAAAAAGCGTTCCGTGCAGGACTCTATTGCGGCGCAGTGAAATTATGCCGCAAATGGGATTCGGCACAGGCGGAGAATCTTGCTTTGCAGGATCGCGTTGTAGAAAAAATGCACACTTTGTTCCACCTTAGGCGGGGGCCTATGCGCAGGAAGTTGCAGGCAATTGAATTTCACTTTTAAGGAGGACAAATTTATGAAAAAGAAAATGATGGCAATGGTACTTGGAACAGCAATGGCAGCCTCAATCATGACAGGCAATGCAATGGCGGAGGATAAGAATGTTACAGTAGGAATTTCTCAGTTTGCTGAGCACGGATCTTTAGATAACTGCAGGGAAGGATTTCTCAAGGGGCTTGAAGAAGCCGGCTTTGTAGAAGGGGAAAATCTGACAATAAAATATGATAATGCCCAGGCGGATACGGGAACGGCAAGTATGATTTCTGATGGGTTTGTAGCTGATCGGGTAGATCTGATCTGTGCCATCGCTACCCCCAGCGCCATGAGTGCCTACAATTCGGCTATGGATACAGAGATCCCTGTGATTTACACTGCGGTGTCTGACCCGGTAGGCGCAGGTCTGGCTGACGAATCAGGAGTTCCTGTCGGTAACATTACCGGAACAGCAGACCAGCTTCCGGTGAAGGAGCAGCTGGAAATGATCCGCACTATTCTTCCTGAGGCGGAAAAGATTGGTATCCTATATACCACCAGCGAGGCCAATTCCGTAAGCACCATAGAAACCTACAAGGAGCTGGCCGGCGAATTTGGATTTGAGATCGTAGACTCCGGAATCAATACGATCGCGGATGTAGACATGGCTGCTGCAGAACTGGCAGGAACGGTGGACTGCATTTCCAACCTTACTGACAACACAGTAGTTTCTGCTTTGCAGACAGTGCTGTCCTACGCCAATGAAGCGAAGATCCCTGTATTTGGCAGCGAGATCGAGCAGGTGAAAAACGGCTGTCTGGCGTCCATGGGAATTGACTATGTGGAGCTTGGCAGACAGACGGGAGCTATGGCAGCCAAAGTCCTGACAGGAGAAACATCCGCTTCCAAGATGAATTATGAGACTTGTCAGGGTGCCAGCCTTTATGTGAATACAGAGGCAGCTGCCGTTCTTGGTATGGATCTGGATCCGGAGTATGCAGCAGAGGCAGCTCAGGTATTTGACACGATCGAGGTGAAATAGAAATCTAAGGGCAAACACAGGTGTGATGGTACTGGAATCTGGATGAGCACAGTCCCATAAAAATAAGAGAAGAGAAATGTTTGGAGGAAAAAAAGGTGACACTTTTACTCAGCGTACTGGAGCAGGGCCTGATCTATGCAATTATGGCTCTGGGAGTTTATATCACTTATAAAATACTGGATTTTCCAGATTTAACAGTGGACGGAAGTTTTCCACTGGGGGCGGCTATTGCAGGGGCTATGATCAGCAGAGATCTGAATCCTCTGCTGACCTTGCCGATCTGCTTTCTGGCAGGAGCATTGGCTGGAATTTGCACTGGTCTGATCCATGTAAAGCTGAAGGTGCGGGATCTGCTTTCCGGGATCGTGATGATGACCGCTCTCTACACTGTACATTTAAGAGTGGCCGGGCGGGCGAATCTTCCTATTTATAATAAAACTACAATTTTTGAAAATGATCTGGTGGCCAGACTGATTCCTCAGGGACTTCAGAAGTTTGACGTTGTGCTGATCATGCTGGCGATCACTATACTGGTAAAATATCTTCTTGACTGGTATCTCTCCACGAAATCCGGATATATTCTTCGGGCAGTGGGAGACAACGAGGCTTTGGTGACTGCCATGGCGGTAGATAAAGGCACAGTAAAGATCATAGGCCTTTCCATTGCCAATGGCCTGGTAGCCTTAAGCGGCTGCATTTTTGCACAGCAGCAGCGTTTCTATGATGCCTCCATGGGAACCGGAACTGTAGTCATCGGTCTGGCCAGTGTAATCATTGGCACCAGTCTCTTTAAACGAATTACATTTCTCCGAGTAACCTCCAGCGTGATCATCGGCTCTGTTCTATATAAGGGCTGCGTGGCCCTGGCCATTAAGCTGGGTTTTGAGTCAACAGATCTGAAGTTTATTACCGCAGCATTGTTTCTGATCATTCTGGTGCTGGGACGGGATCGGAAAAGGAAGGTGAAAACCAATGCTTGAATTAAAACATATTTCTAAATACTACAACGTAGGTACAGTCAATGAGATGTGCTTGTTTCAGGATTTTAATCTGAGCATCCAGGATGGAGAATTTATTTCCGTAGTAGGCAGCAATGGTTCTGGGAAAACCTCTTTGCTGAATATTATCTGCGGAAGCATTGATATTGACAGCGGGTCTATCTTGCTAAACAGCAGGGATATTACCCGCATGAAAGAATATAAACGATTGGAAAAGATCGGACGGGTTTTTCAAAATCCTGCTATGGGAACCTGCCCCAGCATGACCATATTGGAAAATTTAAGCATTGCGGATCACAAGGGGAAGGCTTACGATCTTAGGCGAGGGATTCAGAAAAAAAAGGTAGACTTTTATCGGGAACAGTTGTCCTTGCTGAATCTGGGTCTGGAAGATAAGCTTCACGTAAAAGTGGGATCCCTCTCAGGCGGACAGCGACAGGCCTTATCCCTGCTGATGTCTACCATGACACCCATAGACTTTCTCATTTTAGATGAACACACTGCTGCATTGGATCCCAAGACAGCGGAGATAAATATGGAACTTACCAATCGTCTGGTTCAGGAAAAGCATCTTACTGCCATCATGGTTACTCACAATCTGCGCTACGCCGTAGAATATGGAAATCGGATGATTATGATGCATGAAGGAAAAGCAGTGCTGGATTGCAAGGGACAAGAAAAGGCTGCCACGAAAGTAGAAGATGTGTTGGGTATCTTTAATGCCATTAGCGTAGAGAGTGGAAATTAGGCATGAAAGCCCCTGGACAGTCAGCATCCTGGTAAAAGAACACAGAAGAGAGGCCAAATAAGAAAGAGAAAAGAAAGGATGGCAGTTTATATGAACAAAGGAATTGTTTTGGTTACGATCCCTTTTACAGAAAAACAAAAGGAAAAACTTCGAAAGACAGCTCCGGAGGCAAAATTTTTGTTTGTCTCTAAATCAGAGGTGACAAAAGAACAACTGCAGGAGGCGGAAGTAATCATGGGAAATGTTTCTGCAGAACAGCTGCGTTCAGCCTCTCAGCTGAAATGGCTGCAGTTAAACAGCGCCGGTGCGAATACCTACTGCGAACCGGGAGTACTGAAGCGGGAAGTACTTTTAACCAATGCTTCCGGAGCCTATGATATTTCCGTGTCAGAAAATATGGTAGCTGCAACCATGGCGATGTTCAAGAAGCTGTACCGCTATTATGATAATCAGAAGCAGCATCTTTGGAGGGATGAGGGGGATGCTATGTCTCCATGGGGGGCAACGGTGGTAATTTTAGGATTGGGAAATATTGGGCTGGCCTATGCCAGAAGGATGAAGGCCATGGGGAGCTATATCATTGGCATTAAAAGCCGGGTAGGAGACTTGCCGGAGGGTGTCGATGAGCTGCATACCCTGGATGATCTTCCAGACTCCTTAAAACGGGCAGATGTGGTGGCCAACATTCTTCCTGAGACGCCAAATACTATCCATCTTCTGGGAAAAGAAGAGTTTGCACTGATGAAACCTTCTGCCTATGTGGTAAATATGGGAAGGGGAAGTGCCATTGACCCAGATGCACTTTATCACGCGTTGAAAACCGGAGAGATCGCAGGAGCAGCCCTGGATGTGACAGAGCCGGAACCGCTTCCGGCTGATCATCGTCTTTGGGATGCTCCCAATGTCTATATTATGCCTCATGTGGCAGGAGATTTTCATATCCCTGTCACCCTGGAAATTATCTCTGACTATTGTGCCGAGAATCTGAGGCATTATTTTTCCAAAGAAAAATTGGAGCATCTGGTGGATCGTGTAAAGATGTATTGATCATAACCTGCTATTTTGAATGAATCTTTTGTGTAACGGGACTTGGTATTTTGCAGCATCCCTATCAATTTTGAAGTGAGACAAGATTTTGATAAAATTGGGGATAGGAAATGGAAACGCAGTCCGCATCCAAAATCCTGGTGGTACCCTCGGCTACAAGACCTGCCACGGAAAAGCTCATGGCAATGCGGTGGTCCAAATGACTGTGGATCCAAGCGCCATGAAGAGACGCGCCGCCCTCAATGATCATTCCGTCCTCTGTAGGGAAAACTTTTGCACCCATTTTGGAGAGATTCTCTGTGATGGTCTGGATCCGGTCAGATTCTTTTACCCTCAGCTCTTTTGCATCCCGGATTATGGTAGTTCCCTCTGCGCAGGCAGCCATCACAGACAGAATGGGAATCTCATCAATGAGCGAAGGAATCAGTTCTCCCTGGATTACAGTGGCCTTCAAAGGGCTGTATTTTACCAGAAGATCCGCTGTTGGTTCCCCGCTGCCGCAGTTTGCATTTAAATAGGTAATATCTGCCCCCATGGCTTCACAGACCCTGAGCATCCCATCTCTGGTCGGATTTGTGCCTACATTTTTGATCAGAAGCTCAGATCCGGGTATTAGAAGAGCAGCGGCAATAAAGTAGGCAGCGGAAGAGATATCTCCAGGCACCAGAATCTCCCTGGCTTCCATGGAAGGTTCCGGCTCCACAGCCGCCTGTTTTCCCTGAATGCGTACTTTTGCGCCAAAATGGGTCAGCATCCGTTCTGTGTGATTCCTGGATAAAGCCGGTTCTGTGACACTGGTACAACCATCCGCGTAAAGT
>ENA-ORTM01003273-ORTM01003273.1-human-gut-metagenome-genome-assembly--contig:-NODE-3273-length-11380-cov-3.503400_pt1 | contig 11380 bp, 10 predicted proteins | sample MGYA00241909_ERZ509182 | MGnify/ENA primary metagenome ERZ509182 (study PRJEB26280, sample SAMEA2338855) | human gut metagenome | biome: human gut; feature: human-associated habitat; material: faeces...
TAAAAAAGAAATTTTGACGATCAAAGGAGGAATGCCACATGATACCACAGGATCCGGTGATGCTGTTAAGTTATATCAATACCCAGCTGCGGGATCAGTACCCCACGCTTTTGGAATTGTGCAAAAGTCAGAATTTGGATGAGCAGGTTCTGAAAGAAAAATTAGAAATGATTGACTATATATATGATGAAGAAAAAAATCAGTTTATCTGAGCGCATGATCCAATGAAACACTGGCAGCAGGTTTGGGCGAAGCGACTGCTTAGGCGTAGATTTGATACAACTGTTTTGGTGCATTACTGGTTTTTTCGGGAAAAGCATGGTATAATATCGGATGATATTATACCATGCAAAGGAGAATTTTATGGACGAACAAAAGAAGCGAAAGCTGGAAAAACAGATTTTCTATATTTCCCTGGTGCCGATTCTATGCGCTTTTGGTTATATTCTGTACACAGCTTTTGTAAAGAAAACAATTGGAACGGATTACTATGTAGTGCTGTTTTTCTGTCTGGGAGTATACTGGGTGCTGACAGACGTTGTGACTGTGGTGGTGACCAAGGCATTTGAAAACAGGACGCCGGAACAGATCAAGGCATACAAAATCTACAGTATTTTGAATTTGGCAGGGCTGGCAGGCCTTGGCTATTTTGCCTTTTCTATTTCCAGCAACAGCGGCATCTATGGAGCCATGGTCTATGTGCTGACCTTGATGTGGAAACGGAAATATCTGGATCAGTACAAGGGTATCGCAAAAGAAGAGACAGAAACACCGGAAAATGAGGCGGAAGCAGCGCCGGAAACTGAAGAGAGGGCAAAACTTCCGGAAGCTCAGGACGAGAATCCAGAAGAACCGTCCAAGGATACAGAGAAGGAGCTTGAAAGCCAGGAGTCAGAAACGAAGGAAGGTCAGTAGCTTCTGGGTTTTCAAAAGGAGTGGAACGCGAAGAGACGGCCAGGAAGGAAGATACAGGCTGACAGGTATGAAGCATGAAAGAATGGCGGACATCATACATAATAGTAAATAGCTTCAGAGTGGGAGTGTGCAGATGTCCGGCAAGAGATGGATCCGAAAAAAAACGGAAACGCTCTGGGGCGCGGCTGTTTTTGCAGGAGCGGCAGCAGTAGTTTTAGCAGTATTTTTATTTTCTGGGAAATTTACGGGAACCGCAGAAGAAAGAAAAGGGGAAAGCACAGAGAAAACGGTGCAGGAACGCGTACAGAGAAGTACAAAAGGAAGTTCGCAGGGAAGATGGGAAAGAAGCTGGAGAAAGGCTGTTTCGGAAGAGGTGATTTCAAGGTCTGAAGCGGCAGAAACAGAGGACGGGAAACAGCAGGAAGGAACAGAAGTTTCCGGAAATTTAGCTCCCAGGATTGCCCTGACCTTTGATGATGGTCCTCATCCGTTTTATACAGAACAAATATTGGACGGATTAAAAGAACGGGGAGTAAAAGCCACGTTCTTTGTGCTTGGAAGGAATCTTTCCGGAAACGAAGCGGTGATAAAGCGAATGGATGAGGAAGGGCATCTTATCGGAAATCATACCTACAATCACAGTAAGCTGGATGAGCTGAGCCATGAACAGGCGGTGGAGGAAATCGAAAAAACCAGTAGTTTGGTGGAACAGATCGCTGGGCATGGAACGGAGTATGTGAGGCCGCCTTTTGGCATCTGGAATAAAAGGCTGGAGTATGATGTGTCTATGATCCCCGTGCTGTGGAACATTGATCCGCTGGACTGGACCACGAAAAATGTGCCTGTGGTTGTGGATAAGGTGGTAAGGGCAGCGAAAGATCAGGGAATCATTTTATTTCATGATTATTATGATTCATCGGTGAAAGCAGCCTTGCAGACCGTGGATCTTTTGCAGAAACAGGGATATGAATTTGTAACGGTAGATGAGCTGATTTTAGAATGAAGCTTTACAATCGAAACAGAGAGCATCCGTACACAAAGGACATATTGTGCTCTGCATGCAGATACCAGATAAAGAACAGGAAGGACAGGACGAGAGAAGAGACAAGGAACCCTTGTGGGAAGGAATGGCTATGGATTTATTTGAATACGCAAGAAATAACAGTATGGCAAATGAGGCTCCCCTGGCATCCAGGATCCGCCCCAGAACTTTGGAGGAGGTAGTGGGACAGCAGCACATCATTGGGAAGGATAAGCTGCTGTACCGGGCTATCAAGGCAGATAAATTAAGCTCTATTATTTTTTACGGCCCCCCCGGAACAGGCAAGACAACGCTGGCTAAGGTGATCGCCAATACCACCAGTGCAGTGTTTACCCAGATCAATGCCACGGTAGCAGGGAAAAAAGACATGGAGGAAGTGGTGAAGGCTGCCAAGGACAATCTGGGAATGTATGGAAAACGGACGATTCTCTTTGTGGATGAGATTCATCGTTTCAACAAGGGGCAGCAGGATTACCTTTTGCCCTTTGTGGAGGACGGCACTCTGATTTTGATCGGAGCTACTACGGAGAATCCTTATTTTGAGGTGAACAGTGCGTTGATTTCCCGCTCAATTATTTTTGAACTGAAGCCTTTGGAAAAGGAGGATATCAAAACCTTAATTCACCGGGCTGTCTATGATGAAGAACGGGGGATGGGGGCTTATGGGGCAGAAATCCAGGAGGATGCCCTGGATTTCCTGGCAGACATTTCCGGAGGAGATGCCAGAGCTGCTCTTAATGCAGTGGAGCTTGGGGTGCTGACTACGAAACGCAGTGAGGATGGAAAGATACATTTGACATTGGATGTGGCTTCGGAGTGTATTCAGAAACGGGTAGTACGGTATGATAAGGCAGGGGATAACCATTACGATACCATATCTGCCTTTATCAAAAGTATGCGGGGTTCTGATCCGGATGCGGCGGTTTACTATTTGGCCAGGATGCTCTATGCCGGAGAGAGCGTCACCTTTATTGCCAGGAGAATTATGATCTGCGCTTCCGAGGATGTTGGGAACGCAGACCCTCAGGCTTTGCAGGTGGCGGTGGCGGCGGCTCAGGCTGTGGAGCGGGTTGGGATGCCGGAGTCTCAGCTGATTTTGGCCCAGGCGGCGCTGTATGTGGCTACTGCGCCGAAAAGTAATTCGGTCACCAATGCCATTTTTGCAGCTACGGGATCAGTAAAAAATCAGAAGGCCACTGTGCCGCCTCATCTTCAGGATGCCCACTATGGCGGATCCGGAAAGCTGGGAAGAGGCATAGGCTACGAATATGCGCATGATTTTCCGAAGCACTTCTCCAGACAGCGATACTTGCCGGAGGAGTTGGGAGATACTAAATTTTATGAGCCCTCCGGAAACGGCTATGAGCAGAAAATCCAGGAGTATCTGGAGTGGATTCATTCTTAAACCGAAGGATAAAGCAGCGGCCGGTCCATTAAAAGACAGGATTATGTAAAAGAAGGGGATGTTGCAAAACACCTCCGGCGGTACCCTTTCGGGTGATTTTTCTCCGAAAAATAACATTTTTTCGGAGAAAAACACACCGAAAATCCACCGGAATTAATATTTTGCAACATCTCCTTTTGCATAGGGATCCGCATATTGTGGACGGATACCAGAAAAATTAGGCGGACAGAGGAAAACTGTCCGCTTATATTTTCAGCGCCCTCGGCGCAATTTTAATATCCAAGATTTTCCCCGATGAGAAGCACTTTGATTCTGCCTTTATTCCTATTAAAACGGGTGATGACTGTCTGAGAGCAGATGCAGTCCGGGCCAAGACAGTCCGCGCATACTCCGGTCTGAGAACAGGGGGTATGCAGGTTTAAGCGAAGGGCATTGGCGGGAGCTGCGGTGTGGCGGACTCTGGCAATGGCGGCCTCAAGGTTAGGTTCCACCTTATTCATTCCTGCCAGGATCAGGACATGTTCCGGCCCCCAGGCCAAGGCAGCCACCCGGTTGCCGTTTCCGTCAATATTGACCAGGATGCCGTCTTTGGTGATGGCATTGGCGCTCATCAGATAAAAGTCTGCATAAAAGGCCTGACGCTGAAGGGCCTTCTTTTCTGTCGGATTGGCGGCTTTGTCTCGGTCAATGAGACGATAGTCTGTGCAGGTCAATGCATCCTGCAGTCCTGTCTCTTCTAAGGTCATACTCCCGCCCCAGGAGACACTGGAGCCTTTTGGCATCAAGGCCAGCGCTTTTTCTACAGCACTTTTGCTGTCAGGGCAGTAGTAAGCGTCAAAGCCTCGCTTCTCCATTTTTTTTATCATAGTGGCTGCTAAATTGTCATAATAAGTTTGTAGCGGTGTCATTATTATTCCTCCCAAGAAACAAAGATAAGTTATGTTAGTGCTATCTGTATTTTACTAAATATGAGAGAGCGTGTCAAAAGATACAGGAATCCGTTTCAGTGTTTTTTGACTACTGGAGGGCAGAGAAAAAGAGTGGGAGAGCATAGACACTGGCTTGCACAGAGAACTTCCACGGACAAATAATTATTAAAAGTGCACAAAAACAGTGTGCAAAATATTGCAATTTTAACATAAATCAGAATGGATAAGAAAAAATATTGACAAGAAAAGGGATAAAATGTATAATTCCATTATAATAATTAATAAAGTTTATTAATTAAAAAGGGAGATACAAATGCAGAAAACAGTTGGAACACCAAGCGTGATAAAAGAACTGAATAAGAATGTAATCAAAGACATTATAAAGACAAAGGGGCCTGTTTCAAAACCAGAAATTGCCAAGATAGCTAAACTGAGTTTGGTGACGGTGAATAAAATTGTAGATTTGCTTTTGGAAGAAAATCAGGTGAAAATTAGTGAAATGAATCAAAATACTGTCGGAAGAAAGGCACAGTATTTTGTGATCAATGAAAATGCAGGCTATTATCTGGGGCTTTATTACAGAAATGGTCACTTTACGGGGGCGGTGGCTAATTCCATAGGAACGATCGTACATGAAGAAGAGTTTTCAGTGAGAAAGGGAAGTTTGGAGACGGTGATGGAGGATACGACAGATGCGGTGAGGGTTCTTCGAAATAAGTGTGAGAATGTTCCGGTATTGGCTGTGGGAATCGGCGTTCCCGGGGTTGTACAGGATGGCTGTGTGTCTAATATTCCTCAGATCCCAGAGTGGGAAGGAGTGGATGTGGCTGGTATTTTGGAAGAGATGCTGGGGCTTAACGTTTATCTGGAAAATGATATTAATCTTTTGACTCTGGGAGTTTATTATGGGGATTTCAAGAATGAGGCAGAGAATCTTCTTCTAGCTTATCTGGATCAGGGAATCGGAGCCGGAATTATTCTTAATGGAAATTTATTTAAAGGTTCCACGAATTTTGCTGGAGAGTTTGGCAATCTTCCCATCCCGAAAGAAATGGCAGAGCCGGAAAATGGGAGGGAAAATCTGGAGAATCAGCTGATGAAGCTGAGAGAACAGCTGAAAGCGGCGGAAAAAGGGGGAAATGCTAAGAAAGGGGAAGCCTTGCGGCACAGATATCTGCAGATAGTTGCTTATGGGTTGCTGAGTGTGGTATGTATTCTGAATCCAGAGGTGATTGTAATACAGTGTGAAACTGTTTCTCAGGAAGATCTTTCTTTCATTGAGAAGCAGATGGAAGAGTATGTGGGAGTGGAACATATGCCCTGGATTACGAAAATCAGCAGAATACAGAATTATGGAGTTCAGGGAGCAGTGAATCTGTGTATTCGTGAGAACAGCCCCAGTTATTTTCTAGAAAAAAGAGGGTGAAAAAATGGGATATCTTTTATCTGCGGATGGTGGCGGAACTAAGACGGAATTCTGTGTCTATCATACAGAAACCAAAGAAAACTTTTATTATAAGGCGGGAGGCAGCAATTATAAGTCCGTTGGACTGGAAGGTTTGCGGGAGACTCTTCAGGAAGGGAAACGGTGGCTGAAGGAGGTATTGGGAATTGAGCCCAACCAGTTAGAATATGCGGTATTCGGAATGTCAGGCTGTGATTCCAGAGAGGAGCATAGGCTGATTAGTGAGGTAATCCAAGAGACTGGATATGAAATGGGAAAAACCTATTTGTGTAATGACGGAGAGCTTGCTTTTTATGCCCAGGCTCAGGCTCCGGGGGTTGTGATTATTGCAGGAACAGGTTCTGTGGTGATTGGGATTGACGAAAAGGGAGAAAGCAAACGAGTCGGTGGATGGGGATATGGCTTTAGTGATATCGGATCCGGATACTGGATTGGGAACGAAGCCATCAAACATACCCTGCTTTACTGTGACGGCTGCAGACCTTGCTCAGATTTGTGCCAGGCCATCCGTACCTTTTATGGCGCAAAAGATTTTGAAGAATTTCCTTATCTAATTACTCAGATACAGGAATATTCTGTGATTGCCCAATCTGCGGCAGAAGTGATACGGCTGGCCAGACAAGGATGCAGGGACGCAGAGGAGATCCTATTAGAGGGGGCTGAAGTTCTGGCAAGTCAGGCGGCCAGTGTGTGCAGGAAGATGAAGTTTCAAAGGAAGGCATTGAGCATCGTATGTTCTGGAGGAACTATTGCAGAGGGGCATTACCGGCACATTTTAGAACGGAAATTAAGGGAGCATCTTCCGGAGATAGAGCTTACTGTGTGCCAGCAGAAAAATACTCCTTCCTACGGAGGAATCCGACTGGCAGAGGAAAAACGGAAAAAGCAGGGGCTGATGATTCAGATTTTTACCGGAGGATATCAGGGAAAATGCGCAAGGTTTCTGGAGATAAAGAAAAAACTGGATCTGGTGCTGGGCAGGCTTCCTATCAGAGCAATTATCATTGGCTGGTGTACAGAACGAAAATTATATGAACAGGTAAGAGCGTATTTAAAACCCTGGAAGATTGAATTGTATCTGTGGCTGCCTGTTTTTTCTGAGACCGGGCTTTTGAAAGACGCTCATTTGATGAGGGATTACAGGGAACGAAGCGTGGAAAGTTTCCATTTAAAAGAAGGAGAAAATTTTGAATTCTACTGTCCTTCGGATGAACAGAACCAGAGGAATGTTATTCAGATTTATGAAGAATATTTTGATGGATTAGGGTTTGACGGCGTCTTTTTAGATAAAATCCGCTATGGAGCTTTTTCCAACGGATTATCAGGAGTGTTCTCCTGCTTTTGTGAGAAATGCAGAGAAAAATATGCAGAATTTGGGTTGGATACTGAAAGTTTGATCGGGGAAATGAAACAGGTTGAAGAGGGAAAGCAGCTGCTTCCAAGGTCTTATAGAGAGGGAAGATATCAGTTTGAGAATCCGGTGTGGGAATCCTTTTTTGACTGTAAGGCAAGAATTTTAGAGGAAGCGTTAAAACCAATTACCCAGTACTTTAAGGATCGGGGTATGAAGGTGGGAATGGATTTGTTTGCACCATTCCTAGGCTATTTTTCCGGACAGCAGGCAAAGATTTTGGCAGAACAGGCGGATTTTGTAAAGCCTATGATGTATCGGATGACGAACGCTCCGGCAGGGCTGCCCTTTGAGTATCGGCAGTTTTTGAAGGAGACAGCCAGGGGGAGAGAAGAGGAGGCTTCCAGACAGTTCTGTAAAATTGTTGGTATTCAAGAGGAAAAGCTGGATCGCTTTGACCTTGATTTTGTAAAAAGAGAGCTCTCGAGTCTGACTGCTCTTGGAACAAAAGTGTACTGTGGAATTGAAGTGAATCAGATTCCGGAAATAGCTGTAGTGACGCCGGATGAGATAGAGGAAAATTTGAGAGAATTGGGAGAAACGAAGATCAGCGGATTTGTGCTCTCCTGGGATCTGCTCTCAATGCCGGAAGAGAATATAAACGGTGTGATTTCAGTAATGGGTGGGTGAAAAAATGGGACATATTCTGGAAATGGAACAAATCTATAAAAGCTTCGGGCCGGTACAGGTTCTGGAAGGCATTGATTTTGAGCTGGAGAAAGGGGAAGTAAAGGCACTTCTTGGAGCCAACGGCGCAGGAAAGTCTACATTGATTAAGATTATAGGAGGAGTATATTCTCAGTCCTCAGGAACTATGCGGCTTCGGGGAAAAGCGGTACATTTTAAAAATACAGGGGAAGCAAAAAATAATGGGATCAGTGTTATCTACCAGGAATTGAGTTTAATCCCAACTCAGACAGTTTTGGAAAATCTTTTCCTTGGACGGGAAGAAGTGGGGATGGGTGGATTTTTACATAAAAAGGCTATGAGAGAAGAATACCTGAAGATTTGCAAAGATTTTCAGTTTGATATTGATCCAGATTCAGAGGTTTCCAAATTAAGCATTGCCAAGCAGCAGATGGTGGAAATTATGAAAGCGATTTCCTGCAACGCGGAGATTATTATTATGGATGAGCCGACTACCTCTCTGACAGCCGGTGAGAAGAAAGGACTGTTCCGTATCATTGGACAGTTGAAAGAGCGAGGGAAAAGTATTATTTATATTTCTCATATTCTGGAAGAAGTTTTTCAGATCTGCGACAGTGCCAGCGTTATGAGAAATGGAGTTTTGGTAGGGACTTACCCCATCCGGGAATTGACGAAGGAAAAGATCACCCAGATGATGACGGGAAACATTAATAGTGAGATCGCAGGGAGGAAGACTTGCTTTTCAGCAGATTATGGGAAGACTCCGGTACTCGAGGTTTCAGGATTATCCAGGGACGGGGTGGTAAAGGATGTAAGCTTTCAGGTATATCCTGGGGAAGTAGTGGGATTTGCAGGGCTAGTAGGTGCCAAGCGCACAGAAATTGTAAATATGATTTTTGGAATTGACCGGAAAACGGCAGGAGAGATTCGAGTAAAAGGAAAGAAAGTGGAAATAAAGTCTCCGGCCCAGGCGATTGCCAACGGGATCGGCCTAATTCCGGAAGACAGAAAACATTTGGGATTGATCCTGGGCCAGGAGGTTTATAAAAATGCCACAGCAGTGCAGATTGACCGATTTCGCAGAAGGGGATTTCTCGACCGGAAACGGGAACTGAAATTTACGCAGAAGGGGATTGAGAAGCTTGGCATTAAAGTCAACAGTCTTAGTCAGAAAGTAAAAGAATTAAGCGGAGGAAATCAGCAAAAAATCGTTGTTTCAAAATGGCTGGATCGGAATATGGAGTTACTTATTTATGATGAGCCTACAAAAGGAATTGACATTGCGGCAAAGGAAGATATTTTTCGTACTGTGGAAGAATTTTCAGGCAAAGGAACTGGCGTGATCTTCATTTCTTCTGACTTAGAGGAAGTTTTGCGGGTAGCAGATCGGGTATTGGTGATACGGGATGGAGAAGTGGTAGGTCAGCTTGAGAATACGGATATCACAGTTCAGGATATTATGAATAAAATTTTTGATGTATAGGGGGAAACTCATGATGCAGAAGCGTAAACAAATTAATCTGAGAGAATATGGGGTGGTGATTGGCTTTCTGGTTCTTTGTATTGCTATTAGCATTGCATCGCCATCCTTTGCAAGCCACAAGAATATACTAAATCTGCTGAGACAGTCGTCGATTGTGGGGATTATCGCATCCGGTATGACTTTTGTCATTATTTCCGGAAATTTTGATATATCTGTGGGCGCGGTGGCAGCTTTTTCAGGAGCCATCATCATGAAGCTGGCTACTTCTGGTGTGAATATTTTTATCAGTATTTTAGCGGCGCTGTTATTGTGCGGAGTCATCGGGGGCATTAATGGCGTGTTTGTAGCAATTGTGAATATTCCGTCTTTGATTACCACTATGGCGATGGTGAGCGTGGTAAAGGGCGCTATGCTGCTTCTCACCGGAGGCTATCCTATTACAGAAAACATCCCGGTTTTGGATGTGATTGGAAACGGGTATCTTTGGGGAATCCCAGTTCCGGTGGTGATTTTTGCAGTGACAGTAGTGATTTCTCACATTGTTCTTACAAAAACCCGTTTTGGACGCTACGTGTATTCTGTGGGAGGCAATCAGGAGGCAGCCAGGCTGAATGGCATTCATGTGGAAGCATACAAAATTAAAGTATTTATCATTAATGCAGTGCTGGCAGGCCTGGCAGGAGTAGTGCTGGTGGGTAGAATGGGGACGGCCAGCCCGGTAGCCGGAGACGGGTATGATATGGATGCCATTGCCTCTGTTGTAATTGGAGGGACTTCCGTGGCAGGGGGCTCAGGTTCTGTCCTAAAAACTGTAATCGGTGTGCTTTTGATGAGTGTAATTAACAATAGCTTTAATTTGCTGGGAGTGGATATGTATTTCCAGTATATTATAAAAGGTCTGATTATCTTAGTTGCGGTGGGGTTTGATTCTTACAGCAAGAAAAAACTTGCTTGAAGAAAATAAAAAATGGAAAAGGAGAAGGAATATGAAAAAGAATGGGAAAAAAATGGCGGTACTGGGGGCAGCAATGATGGTTGCGACAACGATGTTTGCAGGTCTGGCACAGGCAGAGGAGCCTTATAAGATTGCAGTGCTTCTCCCTGGTCCTACTGGATATTTTGTGGCAACGAAGGAAGGCGTGGATGCTGCAGCGGAAGAATACGGGGTTGAGATTGAGTATGCAGATGCGCAGTGGGATGCCAGCAAACAGCTTTCCCAGGCAGAGGACTTTATGATTAAGGGCGTGGATTTATTGGCTCTTTGTTGTGTGGATTCTGCTTCGGCGGAAAAGATTGTAAAATCTGCTGGAGAATCCGAAATTCCAGTATTGGCTTTTTGTAACGCTATTGGGGACAAGGAGACCGGAGAGTATGAAGGGCTGGTATCTTACGTAGGACAGAATGAAGTGAACACTGGCGCTGTCACGGGTATGATTGCCAAGGAACTTCTTGGAGAGGAAGGCGGAAAGGCAATTCTGATTGAAGGTGTACCGGGAACGACTCCTCAGATTAACCGGAAAAAGGGATTGGAAGCAGAGTTAGAGGGATCTAATATTGAGATTATTTATAATCAGACCTCTAACTGGGAGAAGGAGCAGGCTTTAAAGATCGTGGAGGATATGATTCAGAAGGGAACAGAATTTGATATCGTAATCTGCCAGGACGATAACTCTGCAACGGGTGCAGGCCAGGCTCTGTCAGAGGCTGGTTTAAAGGACAGTGTAAAGGTAATTGGTCTTGGAGGAAGCAAAGATGGGTTACAGGCCATCAAGGATGGGACGATTGATGGAACTACGTATATGTCTGCTGTAGAAGAGGGCAGGCTTGCCATTGAGACCAGCGTGAAATTTTTAAACGGTGAAGAGGTGGCTCCTGTGACAGAGATTAAGCAGGTAGAGGTCACTAAAGACAATGTGGATGAGTTTAAGGGAGAGTGGTAAGAAGGCGTAGAAGAGGTTGTTTCTCAGAGAATAGCCTTGAATATAAAAAACATGTCGGAAAGGCAGTGTAAACATAGGAGGTGTTGTAAAATACCTCCGGCGGTACCCTTTCGGGTGATTTTTCTCCGAAAAATAACATCTT
>ENA-ORTM01003276-ORTM01003276.1-human-gut-metagenome-genome-assembly--contig:-NODE-3276-length-11378-cov-3.327298_pt1 | contig 11378 bp, 4 predicted proteins | sample MGYA00241909_ERZ509182 | MGnify/ENA primary metagenome ERZ509182 (study PRJEB26280, sample SAMEA2338855) | human gut metagenome | biome: human gut; feature: human-associated habitat; material: faeces...
TTAGTAAGGACGGAATTCATTGGGATATCAATCATGAACCTATTCAGTTTAAAGCCGGCAACACGGAGATGATCGAATCGGAATATAAATATGACCCCCGTGTGACGTGGATTGAAGACCGTTATTGGGTGACTTGGTGCAACGGTTATCATGGTCCTACCATTGGCATTGCTTATACTTTCGATTTTAAGGAGTTCTTCCAATGCGAAAATGCTTTCCTGCCTTTCAACCGTAACGGTGTGCTTTTCCCGCAGAAGATAGACGGTAAATATGCCATGCTGAGTCGTCCCAGTGATAACGGGCATACTCCGTTCGGTGATATATATATCAGTTATAGCCCGGATATGAAGTACTGGGGAGAACATCGTTGCGTGATGAAAGTGACTCCTTTCCCGGAAAGCGCCTGGCAGTGTACGAAGATCGGAGCCGGTTCCGTACCTTTCCTTACGGATGAAGGCTGGTTGCTGTTCTATCACGGTGTGATTACTACCTGCAACGGTTTCCGCTATGCAATGGGAGCTGCCATACTCGATAAGGATCATCCGGAAAAAGTGCTGTATCGTACCCGCGAATATTTGTTAGGTCCGGCTGCCCCGTACGAACTGCAGGGAGATGTGCCGAATGTAGTATTCCCTTGTGCCGCATTGCAGGATGGAGAACGTGTAGCTGTTTATTATGGCGCCGCCGACACTGTTGTGGGTATGGCCTTCGGATATATTAAAGAGATTATCGACTTTACTAAACGGACAAGTATCATTTAATAAAGCCATGAAACGTATTCTATTAACTTACACACTTGCTTTCGCCCTTCTTCCCGTATATGCGGGGGAGGGTGGAAGCCCCCCCGCTGATAAGAGTCTTCCGGTTGATTACGTAGATCCTTTTATCGGAACGACCAATTTCGGCACGACCAATCCCGGAGCGGTGTGTCCGAACGGAATGATGTCCGTAGTTCCTTTTAATGTGATGGGCTCTTCGGAAAACACGTATGATAAAGATGCACGATGGTGGTCTACTCCATACGAATATACCAATTGTTTCTTTACAGGATATGCTCATGTCAATCTGAGCGGAGTAGGTTGTCCGGAATTGGGGTCTTTACTTTTAATGCCCACTACCGGAGAGCTGAATGTGGATTATAAAGAATACGGAAGTAAATATAAGGATGAGCAGGCTTCACCGGGTTATTATTCCAATTATCTGACAAAATATAACGTCAAGACAGAGGTTTCCGCTACTCCACGTACAAGTATCGCCCGTTTTACTTTTCCAAAAGGCAAAAGCCATATATTGCTGAATTTAGGAGAGGGACTGACAAACGAAAGTGGTGCTATGCTCCGCCGTGTCAGTGATTGCGAGGTGGAAGGCATGAAACTGCTCGGTACGTTCTGTTATAATCCTCAAGCTGTTTTCCCTATTTACTTTGTGATGCGGGTTAAAAAGGTTCCTTCTGCAACCGGCTACTGGAAGAAGCAACGTCCGATGACGGGTGTGGAAGCCGAATGGGATGCGGATCAGGGGAAGTATAAACTCTATACCCACTATGGAAAAGAAATAGCCGGTGATGACATCGGGACTTATTTTTCTTTTGAAACGGAAGAGGGAGAACAGGTGGAAGTGCAGATGGGAGTTTCCTTTGTGAGCATTGAAAATGCCCGGTTGAACCTGAACCGTGAACAGGAAGGAAAGAATTTTGAGCAGATTCTTGCCGAAGCGCATGCTAAATGGAATGACGACTTGTCACGTATCACTGTAGAGGGCGGAACGGATGCGCAGAAGACTGTGTTTTATACGGCACTCTATCATCTGCTGATTCATCCTAATATCTTGCAGGATGTCAACGGAGAATATCCGGCAATGGAAAGCGATAAGATTATGACGACAAAGGGAGACCGCTATACGGTATTTTCTCTTTGGGATACGTATCGCAATGTTCACCAATTGTTGACACTGGTTTATCCGGAACGCCAGATGGAGATGGTACGCACCATGTTGGATATGTATCGTGAACATGGGTGGTTGCCGAAATGGGAATTGTATGGGAGAGAGACATTGACAATGGAAGGCGACCCAAGCATTCCGGTGATTGTAGATACATGGATGAAGGGTTTGCGTGACTTTGATGTGGAGCTGGCATACGAAGCAATGTACAAATCGGCTACACTGCCGGGAGCGGACAATCTGATGCGTCCTGACAATGACGATTATCTGTCGAAAGGATACGTGCCCCTCCGCGAACAGTATGACAATTCGGTATCTCACGCTTTGGAGTATTATATTGCAGATTTTGCACTTTCCCGTTTTGCAGAGGCTTTGGGTAAGAAAAAGGATGCGGAACTGTTCTATAAGCGGTCTTTAGGGTATAAACATTATTATAGCAAGGAGTTCGGAACGTTCCGTCCGATATTGCCTGACGGTACTTTTTATAGTCCGTTTAATCCGAGACAGGGAGAGAACTTCGAGCCGAATCCCGGTTTTCATGAAGGCAGCTCCTGGAATTATACATTTTATGTGCCGCATGATGTATATGGACTGGCAAAGTTGATGGGGGGCAAGAAATCTTTCATTGACAAGTTGCAGATGGTGTTTGATGAAGGACTTTATGATCCTGCCAACGAACCGGATATTGCATATCCTTATTTGTTCTCTTATTTTAAAGGAGAGGAATGGCGCACGCAGAAAGAAACGCAACGGTTGTTGGATAAGTATTTTACAACGAATCCGGATGGTATCCCCGGAAATGATGATACGGGAACGATGTCTTCATGGGCTATTTTCAATATGATAGGTTTCTATCCGGATTGTCCGGGATTGCCGGAATATACATTGACGACTCCGGTATTCGACAAGGTGACTATTCGCCTGGATCCGAAATGGTATAAAGAAAAGGAATTAGTGATTGAAAGTAATCGCGCCCAACCGGGAACTCTTTATATCAATAAGGTGTTACTGAATGGAAAGAAATTCAATAAATATCGTATCACACATGATGAACTTGTTCATGGTCAACACATATATTTTGATTTGAAATGACGCACAGTGTTTCATAGGTATCGTTTTTGGGTTGACAGGGCTGTCGGACATTTCAGGGTCCGGCAGCCCATTTTTCTTCTCATTTTTCTTCTCATTCTTTTCTCTCTTTCCTTCTTTTATTTTCTTCTTTGTGTTATAAGCGATTACAAAATTCTCTTTCATTCGTCTAGTACATAAATCGTGTATAAAATAGAATGATAATGAAAAGGAATTTGTTGAAGTGTATCCTATGGGTATTACTGCTTGCCGGATGTTTCCCTCTATTGGCCGTTGCCGGAGCGCAACAAAAAGAACAGCGTTATAAGATTGCCGTATGCGACTGGATGATTCTGAAACGTCAGAAAATCGGTTCTTTTCAATTGGTACATGAATTGAAAGGGGATGGTGTGGAACTGGATATGGGCGGTCTTGGCAAAAGAGAAAGATTTGATAATAAGCTCCGTGAACCTCATTTCCAGCAACTGTTTCGGGAAACTGCACAGAAATTCCAAGTAGAAGTTTCATCTATTGCCATGTCCGGATTTTACGGGCAGTCTTTTTTAGAACGGACTAATTACAAAGAATTGGTCCGGGAATGTTTGGACGCCATGCAAGTGATGGGGGCTAAGGTCGCTTTTCTTCCATTAGGAGGTATTAAGGCCGGATGGGAGAATGAGCCGGAACTTAGAATGGCGGTAGTAAAACGTTTGAAAGAGGTAGGAGATATGGCAGCTTCCGAAGGTCTGGTCATCGGTATAGAAACTCAGCTTGATGCAAAAGGGGAGGTGAAACTGCTGAAAGAGATAAATTCTCCCGGCATCAAGATCTATTTCAAATTTCAGAATGCATTGGAGAATGGACGGGATTTGTGCAAAGAGCTTAAGATTCTGGGGAAAAAGAGAATTTGTCAGATTCATTGCACAGATACGGACGGAGTTACCCTGCCGTTCAACAAGCGGCTGGACATGAATAAGGTAAAAAAGACGCTCGATAAGATGGGATGGAGCGGATGGCTGGTTGTGGAACGCTCGCGAGATAAGGAGGATGTAAGGAATGTGAGGAAGAATTATGGAACGAATATCGAGTACTTAAAGAAGGTGTTTCAAGAGTGATAGGGTTGGGGAGATGTGTAGTCCTTAGTTTGAATGAAAAGATTTTTTCATTTTACTCTTTTTAAGTGATTACAACTTTCTTAGTTATACGTCTTAATATTGAATATCACTAGAATTAGAAGATATAATATATTATTTTTGTTTAAATTAAAATTTAATCTATGAAGAGTAAGATGAAGATTAAAATTAAATTAGTAGAGAGTCTATGGCTTCTGGCTATGGCTCTTTTCATTGTCTCTTGTGCGAAGGGTGTCGATGACAGTGAGACATTTTCTGGAGGTGTGACAAACGCACAGTTAGAATCACCGGAGGAAATAAACTTCGCAACGACAACGAATGCTGATGGTTCGGAAAATCTGAAGTTAAGTTGGTCGGTTGTTATGGGAGCTGGTGGTTATAAAGTGAATGTTCATAATATGAATGATCCTGTAAATCCGGTTGCAGTCGTGACGGATAGTATTATAGATGGTTCTTCTATGTCATTTGCGAAGTTGGAGGATACGAATTACCATATAAGTGTGCTGGCTCTTGGTAATGAAAAGTTGAATAATACAGATGCACAGACGGCTACGGAAAAAGATTACAAAGCTTTTGAGGCAGTAGCAACGATTCATGAAGGTGAAAGCCTTGCAGAATATGTCAATAATGATATGCCGGATTTTGCCCAAAATCTGGAACAATGTATTGTGCTGGAACCTGGTGTTACATACCAACTGGATGCTATTGCCGATTTTGGAATGAATGCTGTGACATTGCGCGGAGATGTGGAAAATCGTCCGACAATTGTTATCGGAACGGATGGAGGATTGGTTACACAAGGGGGCTTGAAAATTAAGAATGTGAATATAGACTGTACTGAAATGAGTGCAAAAGGAGTCATTTCTTTGAGTAGCACTCCTAGCGAGGCTTTAACAACAACCTCTCTTGGATATCAAGGTGGGAGTCTTATGGCAGATTGTTATATTATTAATAATCCAATTATTCTTCAAGGATGTAATTTGAAAAATGTTAAAAACGGTATTCTTTATGATAATGGAAAAAAATGGGGAATAAGAGACTTTCGTATAATGAATAGTATTGTACAACTAAATAATAGTGGGTCTAATCCAATAATAAATGTAGCTGGGGGCGGAGGAGTAAAAGATCTGACAGTCAAGAATAGTACGATCTACAATTTGTCCACTAAAGCTAATGCTCCTTTCCTAAAATATAGTAATGCTCAACCTAAAAAGATGTTTGGTGATAATGATCAGACAGGTAGTCTTACTATTACTAATAACACTTTTAGTCGAGTAATGAGTTCATATAAGTTTGGAGACCGAATACCAAATGCAAATATTATAACAGTGAACTTTAGTTATAATATATTTCATGATGTATATCAAATGTATCAAGCTGTAGTTACTCAAGCGACAAGAACAACTATCGGTAACACTATTTTTGGAGTAACCAAAACAACACATGAAAATGATACAAATCGTACGGATTCTAACGGCAGACCTCTTGCAACTCTTGAAAACCCGAATTTTGCAGGCCCGATTGATTTAGAATTCGACTTTACCAAGACGAATGGTGGTGTTGATTTTACTCCTCGCGGTAATGTCGCTATTGAATATAAAGCCGGTGACCCGCGTTGGTATGAATAATGAAAATATAATACTTATAAAGATGAAACATAAGAATATGCTCAAATTATGTCTAAGTATGTTTCTGGCTTTTATGATGGCTTTGCCAACTTTGGCTCAGAATATAACATACAAAGGAGTTGTTGTAGATGAGAGCGGAGAACCTATCATCGGTGCTTCCGTAAAAGTAGCAGGCACAACAACAGGAACTATTACAGACTTGGATGGAAAGTTTCAAGTAGTTGTACCCTCTGGAAAGCAAGTTGAAGTATCCTATATCGGATATATTACGCAAGTCTTGACAAACTTCAAGCAAACAAAAATAATATTGAAAGAAGACTCAAAACAATTGGATGAGGTTGTGGTAGTAGGTTATGGTACACAAAAGAAAGCGCATTTGACCGCTGCTATCGCTACAGTACCGATAGATGAAATCCAAGATATTTCCAGTGGTAGTCTTGCCAACACGTTAAGTGGTCTCGTAAATGGTGTCAGCGTCAGTGGAGGTAATTCTCGTCCAGGAGAGAACGCTCGGATTAGTATCCGTCAGAATGATGTTTTAACTTCCATGAAGGCAACCAATGTAGAACCTTTGTACGTAATCGATGGCTATATTTATCCGACAGAGGTAAAGGTCGGAAGTACTACTGAAAATCTAGGAGCAACAGCTTTCAACAATTTGGATCCTTCTGTGATAGAGAGTATTTCAGTATTGAAAGATGCGGCAGCTGCTGTGTATGGAGCCCGTGCTGCAAATGGCGTTATATTGGTTACTACCAAGAAAGGGAAACTGGGAGCACCTAAAGTCTCATATAGTGGAACATTCGGTATTGCTAATGAAGTGTCACGTGCAAAGATGTTGAACGCATATCAGTATGGTCAACTTTGGAATGCAGTGCGTGCAGCCGACCCGACTGATTCTTCTATCAATTTACAGACAGATTTGTTTCAGGCTGATGAATTGTCTGCCATGAAAGGATTGAACTATGATTTGTTGGATAAATATTGGAAAACAGCATTGACTCAACAGCATAGTATAAATATAACCGGTGCAACGGAAAGAGCCAGCTACTTTGCAGGTATTTCTTATTACGATCAAGATGGTAACTTGGGTAATCTGGATTATAATCGTTGGAATTATCGTGCAGGCGTTGATGTTAAGATCAGCAAGTGGTTGAAAGCTAATTTGCAGGTTTCCGGAGATTACGGAAAGAAAAATACTCCTAACCTGAAAGTCGGAGGTTCTAATAGTGAAATGGATTATAATCTTTTATTGACTCATCCCCGTTATATACCGGAAGAGGTGAATGGAAATCCTATTGCCAGCTATGGTGTCAGCAACACTCAGATTAGTGATTCGCAAAACTATTCATTTTCCACCCTTCAAAACTTAGGTGATTATAATAAGACTATGACATCCAATATGAATATCAATGCCGGAATTGAATATGATTTTGGTTGGAATAAATGGCTTAAAGGGTTGAAACTGAAATTCTCTTACTCAAAAAGTATTAATAGCTCAAAGAATAATCAATATGGTTCTTCATATAAATTGTATTATTTAGCTAAGCGCTCAGGTAGTGGAGAACACCTATATACTCCTATTGCCGGTGCAGAAGATGCGTACGAAGCACTGATGAATGATAATAATTTTCTGTTGGCCAACAATGGAGCTGCTATCTATAACGGTGACACATCTTATTTGTCTCGCGATATGAACCGTACAGACAACTATCAGATGAACTTTATGGCAACTTACAACAGAAGTTTTGGAGATCATAATGTAGGCGCTTTGTTCTCTATTGAACGCTCTGAAGCAGAAAGTGAATATCTGAATGGTAGTGTAACCGATCCTTATGAGTTTACTACCGGTCAATCTAATTCCGTAGGCGCTAACAGTACAGCCGGTACAGTATTCACACGTGCTGAATCCGGAACATTATCTTATATTGGTCGTATAAATTACGCTTATGCGGACAAATATCTGTTGGAGTTCTTACTTCGTTCAGATGCTTCCACAAAATTTGCACCTGACAATTATTGGGGATTTTTCCCGTCAGTTTCAGCCGGTTGGGTTATCTCACAAGAGGATTGGTTTAAAAAGAATGTGAAATGGGTTGATTACTTGAAAGTACGTGCTTCTTTCGGTTTGACAGGACGTGATAATACGGTGGCATGGCAATGGATGCAGAATTATTCGACAGATAAGGATAAAGGTCCTATCTTTGGCACCGGGACTACAGTCAATGCGGGTAGTCACATTACACTCAACAAGAATAATTCGGCAGTCAATCCGAATGCACATTGGGATAAATCTTACAAAGCAAACTTCGGACTTGATTTCAATGTCTTGAATAATCGTCTGACATTTAATCTTGACGGATATTATGAATGGAATCGTGAAATGTTGTTGCCGTATATAGCTTCTATTCCAGGAACCGTTGGTACACAGTCCGCTTATATGAATTACGGTGAACTGGACACTTATGGAGTTGAATTATCTATGACATGGAGAGATAAGATCGGAAAAGATTTTAAATATAAGATATCGGTAAATACCGGATATTCGGATAATAAAGTGTTAGTGAAAGACTGGGATAATCCTATGACTTTTAAGAGCATACGTGAAGGAGACCGATTAGATATCGGTACATGGGGTATGCAGTGTATAGGTATGTTCCGTAGTTATCAGGACATTGATGAATATTTCACGAAGAATAATATTACTTCCTATATGGGATTGAATAAAGACAATGTCAAGCCTGGTATGTTGATTTATAAAGATGTACGTGGAGCCTTGCAGACCGATGGTACGTATGCCGGACCTGACGGAATCGTAGATAAGGAAAATGACCAGGTAAGATTGTCTAACCGTAACAATCCTTATGGATTAACTACCAATTTAAGTGCAGAGTGGAAAGGAATCTCATTATCTGCCCAGATTAGTGCTAGTTGGGGAGGTTATAGTTTTGTACCGACTTCTGCTTTGAAGATTGGTAATATGGTGGGCTCCGGTTCGGGTTCATATACAGACTTGGAATATACCAGTATGCCTTCTTTCTGGAATACAGAGAATATGTTTGTATACAATGATGTGCTTGATGCATCGGGGAATGTTGTTGTAAAGGCTAACCGGAACGCTAAATATCCTAACTTAAGATGGAGCAGTGTTAATAGCGTTACGTCTACTTTCTGGAGAGTAAGCGGTACACGTGTCAGATTGAACCGTTTGACGATCGCTTATCGTATTCCGTCAAAATATACCAAAATGGTCGGTATTGAAAGCTGTCGTTTTAATATTACAGGTCAGAACTTGTTGAGCTTCTATAATCCTTATCCGGATAATTTCATCGATCCAATGACTTCTTATGGCAGCTATCCTACTTTGCGTAAGTTTACTATCGGTGTTAACGTAACATTCTAAATGAAAATGAAGATGAAAAGAAAAAATATAAAAACTTTAGGTATTGCCTTCATGGCAGCTGTTGCCTTTACGTCTTGCAGTGATCAGTTCTTGCAGGATAAAAAGAACTATGATAGTGCCAGTGCCGATTCATATAACTATTATAGTGGTGCATTAGCACGTGTGGCAGACATATATATGTGGTGCTTGCCCGACGCTACGGCAGAACCTAGTTGGAAATATAATAGTACAGGACTGGCAGATCTTCAATCTAAATCAACTGAAGAATATAGTGGTTTTGGAGCATTCGTGGATCCTGATGCGGAAATGACTTATCAATCCGGTAATAATCCGGTTCCTGATTATTTTCAGGGACAGACGGGGAATATCCAACAAATGGCATGGGGACGTATTCGCAACTGTAATGATGTGATTGCCGGAATAGAAGGCAGTACGCTCTCGCAGGAAGAAAAAAATGAATTGTTGGGACAAGTCTACTTCTTCCGTGCATGGTGTTATTATAATTTAGTGAAATGGTATGGTGGTGTGCCCATCATTAAAGAAGTTCAGGATATTGTTGCAGAATCAGTTGTTCCTCGTTCTTCGACAAAGGATTGTATTGAATTTATTTGCGATGATCTGAATAGATCAGCAACGTTACTTGCTCCGTTTACCGAGAACGGAGGATGGCCTGCTACGGAATTCGGACGAGTAACATCCGGTACTGCACTGGCTTTGTTGGGACGTGTTCGTCTGCTATATGCCAGTCCGTTGTTTAATCGTAAAAATGACATTGAACGTTGGAAAAAGGCTTATGAAGATATAGGAAACTCTATCAGCAGATTGAATGCTTGCGGCTATGGCTTGCTTTATGAAAATAATCCGGGAGTCAATGCATCGGGATGGGCTAGTATGTTTTCACAAGTTCAAGATAATACAGAGGCTGTATTTGTAACATTGTATAACACTAATACTTCAAGCAGTCAGGCAGATTTTAGCAAGAATAACACTTGGGAACACGGTATTCGTCCGTCTACAGCCTTAGGTGGTGGAGGAAAAACTCCTTCTGCAATGTTAGTCGATATGTTCCCTATGGCAGATGGCAAAAGACCCAAAAGCTGTACAACGTATACTATGATTGAAGAATCAACACATTCCGGAGAAAAAGACTATCCGTTTATGAATCGTGACCCGCGTTTTTACAGGACATTCGCTTTCCCAGGTGTACGCTGGGCGTTCAGTGGAGATCCACGAAGTGAGAAAAGTAGAAATCCATACAATGGGACAGAATACGAACTGTGGAACTATGTCTGGTATCTTTCAGATAAAGAAGTAACTAATCCGGAAAGTAGTGCGTATGGAGCCGATAATTTGTTGTCAAATGCTAAGGGTTTTTATATTCGTAAGCGCTCAGACGATTTGGATGTAAGTGGAAGTCCAAGATATGTGTTTGATGCATCTAACGGTTTCAGATATAGCGCCAGTCCTTATATGGAAATTCGATATGCAGAAGTCTTGTTAAATTACGCAGAAGCAGCATGTGGCGCAAATCATTTGGATGTAGCAGTAGCACAATTGAAAAAGATACGTGCCAGAGTGGGCTATACGGCAGATAATAATTATGGTTTACAGACTAATTTAACGTCTGACCAACAAGCTTGTATGGCTGCTATCTTATATGAACGACAGATTGAACTGGCTTATGAAGGAAAACGATTTGATGATTTGCGCCGTTGGATGCTTTTTGACGGTGGAACAGAACGAGTAGATGGAGCACCTGATTCATGGACGTTAACAGGATGGGATGGAAATACTTGTGATTATCTGGGGTTCACTCCTCTTAATGGTCAACGTCGTGATAACCTCGAATTCCGTGTGCAAAGCAAGGCTGAATACAATAATGGATTGGGCGGTAAGAGTTGGGCTATAGATAATGACGAAGACCCGGATCCATTGAAAGATTATAAACAAAACCGACCGGATGCGATAGACTTAAGAATAGACATTTCAGAACAGCAAGAAGTTTTGAAGTCTTTCTATGAAACCTATTTAGTTCGTAAAGAAAAAAAAGGGGATGCTTATTATACTGATCAATCAGTAAAATATATGCATTTCTATCCTAAGTATTATTTGCTCGGATTGTATCAAGGTGCACAGAGTGCCAATCCTACATTGTTGCAAACCATTGGTTGGGGAGATTACATGAATGGTGGTGCTAACGGTACA
>ENA-ORTM01003280-ORTM01003280.1-human-gut-metagenome-genome-assembly--contig:-NODE-3280-length-11357-cov-46.099982_pt1 | contig 11357 bp, 6 predicted proteins | sample MGYA00241909_ERZ509182 | MGnify/ENA primary metagenome ERZ509182 (study PRJEB26280, sample SAMEA2338855) | human gut metagenome | biome: human gut; feature: human-associated habitat; material: faeces...
CAACCCGCTACGGGGGAGACTTACCCGAAATCTGATTTATTCAACAAAGCCGTTGTGTACCTAAAATTGATGAGGATTAAAGCTAAGGAGCTCCGGCAAGTGCCGAATAAGATTGATTCATGTACTTATTTGTACTATTTTGACACTCGCATTAGATAATTGACGCACTTTTCAAAGTGGCCGAGTGAAAATGACTGATACCGTTCTGACAATTAAAGAAGTAGCTGAGTATTTGAAGGTAAATGAGAGAACTGTTTACCGTCTAGCAGCGGCACATAAAATTCCTGCTTTTAAAGTTGGCAATGCTTGGCGCTTTAAACAATCCGATCTTGAAGAATGGATCAGTACGCAAGCAGCTCAAGGAAAAGGGGTGTTGGATGGTAATAACTGATTATCAAGCAAAATACTTTGCGCAGGAATTAACCATTCGCCACGCTGAAAATGGCGTTGATAAATTGTCTCAATCTCTTTTTGATGCCAGTGTTGATCTCAATCCGCACCAAATTCATGCGGCACTTTTTGCGCTCAACAACCCGTTAAGCAAAGGTGTTGTACTCGCTGATGAAGTGGGCTTAGGGAAAACTATTGAAGCAGGCTTAGTACTGTCACAGTATTGGGCAGAGCGTAAACGCCGCATATTGATCATCTGCCCGGCGTCATTGCGACGCCAGTGGGCGCAGGAATTGGGCGATAAGTTTAATTTACCAACGCAAGTGCTTGATGCAAAAACGTGGCGCATTAGTGTTAACAATGGTCAAACTAACCCGCTAGCTAATCACTGCGTTTCTATTATGTCCTATCACTATGCTGCGCGAATGGAAACTCAGCTAATGCTGGAGCCATGGGATATAGTCGTCATCGATGAAGCGCACAAACTACGTAATGCGCACCGTCGCAGTAACAAAATGGGTCAAACGCTTCGCCGAGCATTAGATGGCAGTAAAAAACTATTACTTACTGCAACGCCCTTACAAAATTCGCTTATGGAATTGTATGGGCTTTCAACCATCATCGACGATCAAATCTTCGGCGATGAGCGAAGCTTCAAACAACACTTTGTCAATAATGAAAGTGCACTAGGGCATCTAAAGAAACGACTTACCGGGTTTATACAGCGAACCTTACGAAAAGATGTACTCGAATACGTCCGCTATACCCAACGTCAAACACTCACCGTACCGTTTACACCCTCTAGTGCTGAAATGGCGCTTTACGAAGGTATTAATGCCTTATTGGAAAAGGACGAGAGCTATGCACTACCAAAGAGCCAACGTCATTTAACCGGCCTTATACTGAGAAAGCTATTAGCATCTAGTTCGCACGCAGTGCTCAACACACTCGAAACTATAAAGCGCCGATTGGTTGACTTGAAAGTACAGGCTAAATCGGATCTCGATATTATCGGTGAGCTTGTTGAGAGTGATGATTTAGGAGAAGAGTACAGCGAGTATGTAGAAGAAACACAAAGCAATACCCCTGAGAGTGATATTGACTTTGAGTTACTCAATGCTGAAATAGCCGAGCTTGAGCATTATATCGAGCAGGCTAAATCCATTACCACCGACAGTAAAACCCAAGCCTTGCTAACGGCGCTTAATCAAGGGTTTGCCAAAATGGAGGAGATGGGTGCGCCGCGGAAAGTCATCATTTTTACCGAATCGAAGCGCACGCAAGAATACTTAGCTCGTTTCCTCGAGGCGAATGGCTTTGCTGATAAATTAGTCACCTTTAGTGGCAGCAATAACCATCCAGAAGCAACCAAAGTTTATCAGCAGTGGTTAGTTGAAAACCAAGGTAGTGATAAGGTTAGTGGTTCACCACAAATTGACCGCCGTACCGCCCTAATTGATTACTTCCGCCATCATGCCGAAGTTATGATCGCAACCGAAGCAGCTGCAGAAGGGGCTAACTTACAGTTCTGTTCGTTACTGATTAACTATGACTTACCATGGAACCCACAACGGGTAGAACAACGTATTGGCCGTTGTCACCGCTATGGGCAGCAATTTGATGTTGTGGTAATCAACTTCCTCAACGAAGAAAACAAAGCCGATCAACGTGTTTTAGAGTTACTGACTGAAAAATTCCATCTGTTCGATGGCGTGTTTGGTGCATCGGACGATGTGCTAGGCAGTATCGAATCTGGTATTGATTTTGAAAAACGCATCCAAAATATATACGAGACTTGTCGACAACCGGCAGAAATAAAAGCTGCTTTTGATCAACTGCAAAAAGAGCTAGAAGCCGACATCAACCAAAAAATGCGCGAGACCCAGCAACTGCTGCTGGAAAATTTCGATGAAGATATTCACGACTTACTCAAAATTCAACTCGATGCCGCGCAGCAACGCCTTGATAAAGTAGGCCGCTGGTTTTGGCAACTCAGTACGCATGAGCTTACAGCTATCGCAGACATTGACCCAAGCAACCATAGTTTTACGCTTAATCAGAGCATTAATCAGGCTCCTACAGGTAGCTACCAACTTGTACGCCGAGGGCCGCAAAGCGGCAGTATTGAAACCGGTAAACTAGCCAATGCCCATGTTTATCGTATCACCCATCCGCTGGGTGAATGGGTGATCAGCAACGCGCTTAAACGTGAATTACCTATTGCCAGCGTAATTTTTGATTACAGCAACCACCAAACAAAAATCAGTATGCTAGAACCCTTAGTGGGTTCGTCAGGTGTACTAAGCCTACAAAAATTCAGTGTTGAATCACTAGAGCGTAGCGAAGACCATTTACTGTTCGCAGCGCAAGACGAACATGGCAACCTGCTACCAAGTGAAGTCGTGCAAAAGCTGATGCAGCTTAGTGCCTGTGTGCAAAGTGAAGTAAGTGAGCAAGAACTTGCCGCCTTATATCCTGGCTATCAAAATGCGCTGCAGCAAGCGTTACAGCAGTCAAGACTAGGCATCGAAAAGCAAGTTAACGATCGTAATCTCAGCTTCTTCGAGCAAGAGGTAAACAAGTTAGATTCTTGGGCAGACGATTTAAAAGAAGGGCTTGAACAATCTATAAAAGAGCTTGATAAGCAAATCAAGCAAGTACGCCGCGAAGCCAAAATAGCTCCAACCCTGGAAGAGAAACTTGCCCTGCAAAAACAGCAGCGCCAGTTAGAAAGTCAGCGTAATAAAAGCCGCCGTGAACTGTTTGATAAACAAGATGAAGTGGACGAAAAGCGCGAACAGCTTATTGAAAGCTTAGAAGGAAAATTGAATAAAAAAACCAAAACGGAAGAATTATTTATCATCCAATGGAGTGTTCAATAGTGGCTAACCAATTGGAGCCTGTACATAAATTTGTGTAATTGCCTGATTTTGATATGTTCAATTCAACATCACAGGCAGGTTACTTTATGGACGAAAAACAGTTGCAGGCTCTGGCTAATGAACTGGCCAAAAATCTCAAAACTCCCGACGATCTCAGCCAGTTCGATCGTCTGCTGAAGAAAATCAGCGTTGAGGCGGCCCTCAATGCCGAGATGTCTCACCATCTGGGCTACGATAAAAATCAGCCTAAACCGGGCTCCAACACCCGCAATGGCTACTCAACTAAGACCGTAGCCACTGCGGATGGTCCACTTGAACTGCGTACTCCCCGGGATCGCGAAGCCACCTTTGAACCCCAGTTGCTGAAGAAGAACCAGACCCGTATTACCGGGATGGATAACCAGATTTTATCCCTGTACGCCAAAGGGATGACCACCCGCGAGATAGCGGCTGCGTTCAAAGAGATGTACGACGCGGATGTCTCGCCGGCGCTGGTCTCAAAAGTCACTGACGCCGTCATGGAGCAGGTTGTTGAGTGGCAAAATCGGCCACTGGATGCCATCTATCCTATTGTTTACCTTGACTGTATTGTCCTTAAGGTCCGGCAGGACAGTCGCGTCATCAATAAATCCGTGTTTCTGGCTCTGGGCATCAACATCGAAGGCCAGAAAGAACTGCTGGGTATGTGGCTGGCCGAAAATGAAGGCGCGAAGTTCTGGCTGAATGTGCTGACAGAACTGAAGAATCGCGGCCTGAACGACATCCTCATCGCCTGTGTCGACGGACTGAAAGGCTTCCCGGACGCCATAAACGCGGTATATCCGGAGGCCCGCATCCAGCTGTGCATCGTACATATGGTGCGCAACAGCCTGCGGTTCGTCTCCTGGAAAGATTACAAGGCCGTTACCCGCGATTTGAAGGCGATTTACCAGGCACCGACGGAAGAAGCAGGTCTGCAGGCACTGGAAGTGTTCGCCAGCGCCTGGGACAGCCGCTATCCGCAGATAAGCCGGAGCTGGACGGCAAACTGGGTAAACCTTGCAACGTTTTTCGGCTACCCGGCAGATATCCGCAAAGTCATCTACACCACCAACGCCATTGAATCACTGAACAGCGTGATCAGGCATGCAATCAAAAAGCGCAAGGTGTTCCCGACGGACGAGTCAGTGAAAAAGGTCGTGTGGCTGGCAATCCAGGCCGCCTCACAAAAATGGACGATGCCGCTGAGGGACTGGCGCATGGCAATGAGCCGTTTTATCATCGAGTTCGGTGACCGCCTGGACGGTCACTTCTGAGAAAAGGCATTTACACAGAATGGTGTACAGGGTCACCAATTGTTATCAATAGATATTATCTGGTTCCTTGGCTCAAATCTTATGGCAGCCTGTACTCCAGCACCTCAAAAACCGCTTGATATAAAACCGCAGCGCACTATAATTAGCCCCAACAATACCCCTCCCGATTCCCGTCAGCTCAGCGCACCGCGAGGGGTTACTCGTTTCTGGAGGTTGGAAAAATGAGCGAAAGCAACAGAAACCGCCCAGCTCGCAAGGCCCCCTACAACAAGCCTCCAACCACTTTTAGCGAACAAGTTAATAAGCTAATAAGCCGTGGTTTAGTCATACCCGATCAAAGCAATGCCGAGTTCTATCTGTCGCAACTGAACTATTATCGCTTTGCGGCCTATTGCCTGCCTTTTGAGCAAGATCATGCCAATCATCGTTTTCGGGACAATACGGCCTTTGATGATGTACTCAACCTGTATATTTTTGACCGCGAACTACGCCTACTGGTGCTTGATGCAATAGAACGCATCGAAGTGTCATTGCGTACTCAACTGGCCTACCATTTAAGCCATAATCACAACACTGCCCATCCACAGCTAAATCCCGAACTGTTTTATAATCCCATCATTTATGGCGCTAGCATTAATAAATTAGAGGGTGATATTCCGCGCAGTCGTGAAGATTTTATCAAGCACCTGAAAAATAAATATGAGGAGCTTCAGCCTCCTATTTGGGCCGTGGTAGAACTGATGACCATGGGACAGTTGTCAAAATGGTTTTCCAACATAAAAAGCCGAGCAGACCGCCAAGCAATCTGCCGTGTGTATGGCTTAGATGAAAAAATTATGACGTCATTTTGTGAGCACTTATCGCTGGTTCGTAACCACGCCGCCCACCATGCACGCCTATGGAATCGTGATTTCACCAAAACCTCCATGCTGCCAAAACGGGGGAAAAAGCATTGCTAGACAGCCTATCAGTACTGCCAGACAGCGACCGTAAACTCCGAAAGCTCTACAACAGCTTTGTGCTGCTGACTTACCTGATGAATAAAATTTGTGGTGAAAACCATTGGGCAGAAAAACTAACGAAGCTAATCGAGCATCACGCAATCGACACCAATAAAATGGGGTTTCCGGCAAACTGGAAAGCTAAACCAATTTGGCGATAAAACAAAATTTAAAGATTAAGAGCACACTATGAGCAAAACCAAATTAGAACTGACCTGGATAGGTAAAAACGAGCGCAAAAAGCTAGAGCCGCGCATTTTATTAGAAGACCCAAGTAAGTCTTACCATGCCAGCCAAAAAGTCACCGAAAACGATATTTTTGATAATAAGCTGATTTTTGGCGATAACTTATTGGCGCTGAAGGCACTAGAGCAAGATTATGCAGGGCAAGTGAAGTGTGTCTATATAGACCCACCATTCAATACCGGGAGTGCGTTTGAACACTATGATGATGGTGTTGAACATTCATTGTGGCTGTCCTTAATGAAAGATCGCTTAAGTATTATTTATAATTTGTTAAAAGATGACGGTTGTATTTTTGTCCACCTCGATGACAACGAATTGGATTATTTAAAGGTATTAATGGATGAGATCTTTGGTAGAAGTAACTTTCTGAGTCGAATAACAATTGAAGCAAGAGCTCCTTCTGCATTTAGTACTGTGAATAAAGGCGTATTTAAAGCTTCTGAATATATCCTTTGGTTTGCTAAGGATAAAACCAGATTTGAAGAAAATAGGGTCCGAACTAAAAGGATGCCTGATTATGCTTATAATAAGTGGTTAGAAAATCCGAATGACGATCCTAGCCTGTGGTCATTTAAATCCATTCAAGATGCTTTTGAAGAGATAGTCAAGCCTCGTAGCAGAAGACCAGATACTCTATTAGAGGCATTTAACAAGTTTATTGTAGAGAATGCAGGGCAAGTTACTCGCCTAGCAAGTATTAGTGACTCTAAAGCGGGAGCATCGATTGTTGAGCTCAAGAAAGAATCGTTGAAAAATAAAGGTAAAGTATTCCATATGCCTCGTGAAGGGCTCGATGATGTATATGTTGTCGATGGGCAGCAGTTAATATTTTATTCCAAGAACGTGACAGAAATTGATGGCCAATTAAGTGCCTCAACTCCTCTAACGAACATTTGGACTGATATTGCATGGGAAGGAATTGCTGGCGAAGGATCTGTAAAGTTTAATCAAGGTAAAAAGCCGGAGAGATTAATTAAAAGATGTCTGGAATTATCAACTGCACCTGGTGATTTGGTGTTGGATTCCTTCGGTGGTTCAGGAACAACTGGCGCAGTCGCCCATAAAATGGGGCGTCGTTGGATCATGGTGGAGCTAGGCGAGCATTGCCACACTCACATCATCCCGCGCTTACAAAAAGTGATTGATGACGAAGATCTGAGTGGTATCTCGAAAACAGTTAATTGGCAAGGTGGTGGTGGTTTTCGTTATTACAAACTTGCTCCGACTTTAATTGTGAAAGACAAGTTTGGCTTGGACGTGATCAATAAAGAATATAACCCTGAAATGCTTGCCGAGGCGGTTTGTAAGCTGGAAGGTTTTACCTATGCGCCATCGGAAGTGAATTGGTGGGATCACGGTTATTCAACCGAGACGGATCATATTTATGTCACCACACAAAGCTTATCGGTAGATAAATTAGAAGCGCTGTCAGAAGAAGTTGGCAGTGACCGAACTTTACTGGTTATGTGTGGTGCATTTCGCTGCGAGCCAGGTCGTTTTGCGAATTTAACCTTGAAAAAACTGCCAAAAGCCATTTTGAATAAGTGCCAATTTGGTCAGGACGATTATTCGTTAAATGTGGCAAACCTAACTGACGATGCGTCTGCCGATGACGATGCAGCGCAAGATTAACGGTTAATAAGGATAATTATAATGACCATGGATTTATCAAACTTAAAACCCGAGCAATTACGCGCCATCAACAATGTTATTGGCCGTTTAAGTTTACGCCAGCCACAGCAAGACTCGCTGCGTGCGCTGGCGGTGGCAATTAGTGCTTCTGAGCACAAACTACTTAACCCAAAACGCGATGTGCCGGAATTATTAGAAACCTTAAAAGCGCAGTTTCCTAAGCTCAGTGATTTTGAACGTGACTTTCCTTCACTGTGTTTTGCCTTGGCAACAGGGGTCGGAAAAACCCGTTTGATGGGGGCTTTTATTACCTATTTGTATCAGGTGCACGGCATTCGCAATTATTTTGTGTTGGCACCTAACCTGACTATTTATGAAAAGCTGATCAGCGATTTCTCGCCCGCCTCACCGAAGTACGTGTTTAAAGGCATTACCGATTTTGTGCTAGCACCGCCAGAAGTGATCACCGGTGATAACTATGAGAGCCGCGGCGCACAAGTCATGGGCGATCTATTTGGTTCGGTTCGGGTCAATGTGTTTAACATCGCGAAAATTAACACCGAAGTACGTGGAGGCAAAGCCCCGCGTATTAAGCGTTTAGCGGAAACCCTAGGCGAAAGCTACTTTGAGTATCTATCGAACTTACCTGACTTAGTGCTGCTGATGGACGAATCGCATCGCTATCGTGCCGATGCCGGTATGCGTGCGCTCAATGAGCTTAATCCACTATTCGCATTAGAGCTAACGGCCACACCATTTACCGAATCAAGTCGTGGCCCTGTGCACTTTAAAAATGTGGTGATTGATTACCCATTGGCCTGTGCCATGGATGATGGTTTTGTTAAAGAGCCGGCCGTTGTTACTCAGCGTAACTTTGATGCCAGCCAATATGATAAAGACGAACTAGAAACCATTAAGTTAATGGACGGTATTCGTTTACATGAGCAAACCAAGGTGGATTTAATCACTTATGCACATGAAAACGATGCTAAGTTAGTTAAGCCTTTTATGTTGGTGATTGCCCGTGATACCACGCATGCAGCAGAGCTTTTAACCAAACTTGAAACAGTGTTTGACGGCCACTACCGTGGCAAAGTCATTCAAGTGGATAGCAGTAATAAAGAAGAAGAAACTATTCAAGCACTGCTCAATGTTGAGCATGTCGATGAACCAACCGAGATCGTCATTCACGTTAACATGCTTAAAGAAGGTTGGGACGTTACTAACCTGTACACCATTGTGCCACTACGTGCAGCCAACGCCAGAACTCTAATTGAACAGTCAATTGGCCGTGGTTTGCGTTTACCTTATGGCAAACGTACAGGTGTTGAAGCCGTCGATACGCTGAGCATTGTTGCGCACGACAAATTCCAAGAAATTGTTGATGAGGCTAACGACCCGAATAACCCACTGCGCCTGAAAACACGCGTATTAGATCGCCCAGAAGACGATGTAACCAAACAAAGTGTGCAGGTTAAATCGAACCTAGAGCAGCAACTGACTGGTTCAGGTGTAACCGCAACCGGTGCAGACGGTAACCGTGAGGTACAAGAACCTAAAGCCACTTATACCACGCCTAACCAACAAACCGTTGCCCGCGCTGCATTGGACGTGATCAAGCAATATCAAACACGCCCTACCGATGCGCCGACCAGCAAAGCATTGTTAACGACTGAGGTAAAAGCACAGATCACCGAACAAGTAGAAGCTCAGTTAACCCAAGAGCAACGGGAGCTATTTACTGAAGAATCGGTGGATATTGCGGCGATTGTTGAGCAAGTCACCCAGCTCACGGTGGATAACACCATAGATATTCCGCGTATTATTGTTTCACCATCAGGTGAAGTACGTACCGGCTATCACCCGTTCGATTTGGACATTGCTGCCATTAAAGGTTTAAAACCTATCGACCGAACTCTGATTCAACAAAGCCTGCAAGACAATCACCAAACCATTCGTGGCGAAGGCGATTCGGGCAACTACGAGCCGGTGAAACAAAACTATATTTTGAAGAAGCTGTTCGATTACGACGATATTCCTTACGACGAGCAAGCTGAACTTTTGTTTGACCTAGCCACTCAAGCTGTCAATACACTGGCCGCTGAAAACGACGACGATGTGGTTGAGAACATTCTGCAAAACCAGAGTGATGCTATTGCGAAGTTAATTCATGCGCAACTGAACAACCACTTCTTTGAAGAAGCAACCGAGTACGTCGTCGATGTACGCAGTGGCTTTAGTACCTTACGTGACTGCGCTTACACCATAGCGCAAGACCAGCCGGTGCAAAGCTACCGTGATACAGTACGCGATGTCAGTCGCATCAAACAAATGCTCTTTGGCGGCTTTAGCCGTTGTCTATACCCATTGCAAAAGTTTGATTCAGACACTGAGCGCCGTTTTGCGGTGATTTTAGAACGCGACTGCGAGAAGTGGTTTAAGCCTGCCAAAGGCCAATTCAAGATATATTACAAACGCGGTAGCGAGCATCCTGAATACGTGCCGGATTTCGTTGCTGAAACCGCCGACTATGTATTGATGATTGAAACTAAAAGTACTCAACATCAAAACCAAGACGGCAGTTGGAATGAGGAAGTCACCGAAAAAGCCCGCAGTGGTGTGAAGTGGTGTAGTCATGCCAGCGAATACCTTGCACAGCACGGTGGCAAGCCCTGGAAATACTTACTCATTCCGCATGATGCTGTGAAAGAAGCTAATTCGTTGGTTTACTTCACCCAGCAGTTTGCTAAAGCTGAGTAAGGTTAACAACTATTCGTGCCGCTAAGGCTTGGCGCTGTGCTTAGACAATAGCATTCGCCGAGTATTTTGCTGTTGGTACCCTCATCATTGAGGGTACCAAAACTCGCTTTCATCCAAACATCATTCTCCGGTCTACAAAGATGGTGCAGCAGCGCTAGGTTGATCTGGTGGCTGATCACGTTGCCGTTTCGTTTTCCATTGTCTTTTCTTAAACCGCTCAGTAATAAACTGACCTGCCCCCACGATTAGATACAACACTCAGTTAGTAACGTCGGAATCTTCATTCTCAGAATGACCCTTTCTCCAGCCCGCTGCAAATTCAGACGGTGTCTGATAATTCAGCGTGGAGTGCGGGCGGCATTCGTTATAATCCTGCCGCCAGTCATTAATAATTTTCCTGGCATGAACGATATCGCTGAACCAGTGCTCATTCAAACATTCATCGCGAAATCGTCCGTTAAAGCTCTCAATAAATCCGTTCTGCGTTGGCTTGCCCGGCTGGATTAAGCGCAACTCAACACCATGCTCAAAGGCCCATTGATCCAGTGCACGGCAAGTGAACTCCGGCCCCTGGTCAGTTCTTATCGTCGCCGGATAGCCTCGAAACAGTGCAATGCTGTCCAGAATACGCGTGACCTGAACGCCTGAAATCCCAAAGGCAACAGTGACCGTCAGGCATTCCTTTGTGAAATCATCGACGCAGGTAAGACACTTGATCCTGCGACCGGTGGAAAGTGCGTCCATGACGAAATCCATCGACCAGGTCAGATTGGGCGCCGCCGGACGGAGCAGCGGCAGACGTTCTGTTGCCAGCCCTTTACGACGTCTTCTGCGTTTTACGCCCAGGCCACTGAGGTGATAAAGCCGGTACACGCGCTTATGATTAACATGAAGCCCTTCACGGCGCAGCAACTGCCAAATACGACGGTAGCCAAAACGCCTGCGCTCCAGTGCCAGCTCAGTGATGCGCCCTGATAAATGCGCATCAGCAGCCGGACGGTGAGCCTCATAGCGGCAGGTCGACAGGGATAAACCTGTAAGCCTGCAGGCACGACGTTGCGACAGACCGGTCGCATCACACATCAACATCACGGCTTGAACCGCCCCGGGTTTCCTGGAGAGTGTTTTATCTGTGAACTCAGGCTGCCAGA
>ENA-ORTM01003281-ORTM01003281.1-human-gut-metagenome-genome-assembly--contig:-NODE-3281-length-11342-cov-3.435988_pt1 | contig 11342 bp, 4 predicted proteins | sample MGYA00241909_ERZ509182 | MGnify/ENA primary metagenome ERZ509182 (study PRJEB26280, sample SAMEA2338855) | human gut metagenome | biome: human gut; feature: human-associated habitat; material: faeces...
ATGAAATAACCCCGGGAATTATTTTATCTATTGTCAGGTCTTTGTTATATAAAGAAAAATGAAAATTTTTAAATCCAGAAAAAAAGGAGGAAAACAAAATGGATTATGAAAATACAGCAAAAAAGATCCTTCAAAGAGTTGGAGGAAAAGATAATGTCATCAATCTGGTACATTGTATGACAAGACTTCGTTTCACATTAAAAGATGAATCCATCGTTGATGATGAAGCAGTAAAGAAAACAAAAGGTGTTATGGGAATCATGAAAAAGGGCGGACAATATCAGATCATTATTGGAAATGATGTTGGAAACGTATTTAACGAATTAAATAAACTTGGGAATTTTTCTAATGAAGTAAAAGAAGTACCAGCAAAATCGAATGAAAAGAAAAATATCTTTACAATGCTGATGGATACGATTTCAGGTATCATGGCACCTGTTATTCCAGCAATCATTGGTGCAGCTATGATCAAAGTATTGCTTACATTACTTCCTATGATCGGTGTGTTAAGCACAAATGGGCAAACATATCAGTTATTAAGTGTTATAGGAGATGGTGCGTTTTTCTTCATGCCAGTACTGATTGCAATTTCAGCATCCAAAAAGTTTGGAACAAATATGTATTATGCAGCAAGTATTGCACTGATCATGTTACATCCAAACTTGATCACACTGATGAATACAGCACATGATGCAGGACAGACTGTGAAATTTTTGAAATATATTCCGGTAACTTATGCATCCTATTCTTATTCGGTTATCCCAATCATTTTGGCAGTATATTCTCTAAGATATGTAGAACGTTTTGTAGATAAAATCACGCCAGTTGTCACAAAGAACTTCTTAAAACCAATGTTAGTTGTTTTAATTGAAGCACCGATCGCATTGATCATTCTTGGACCTTTAGGAGCTATTTGCGGTAATGGATTATCAACAGTAGTTTATGCAATTCATGATAAATTAGGATTTATTGCCATTGGTCTTGTGGCTGGCGTTTATCCATTCGTTGTTATGGCAGGTATGCATCATGCATTTACACCGATTAAATTAGGGATGATCGCAACAACAGGATATGAGAACTTTATCTGTATCGGAGAATTATGTTCTAATATGGCACAGGGTGCAGCCTCCCTTGCAGTTGCACTTCGAAGCAAAAACAAAGACTTTAAACAGATCGCAGGATCTTCTGCGTTTTCAGCATTATTTGCTGGTATCACAGAACCTGCACTTTATGGTGTAACACTTCGTTTAAAACGACCAATGTTAGGAGCATGTATCGGTGGTGCTGTTGGTGGATTAGTCGGTGGATTTTTCCAAATGAAATGTTTTGGAATTGCAACACCAGCAATCGTAACGATTGTTCAGTATGTAGAAAAAGGAAAACCACAGACATTATTATTTGCAGCACTCACAATTTTGGTCACAGTAGTTGTTACATTTGTTGCAACACTGATTATTGGCTTTGAAGATATTGTAGATGAAGATGATGATTTAGATTTTGTAGAAGAATCTAATGCACAGTTATTAGATAATGAGATCAGCATTACAAGTCCAGTTGAAGGGAAAGTGATTCCTTTAACAGAAGTGAAAGATCCAACATTTTCGCAAGAAATCTTAGGAAAAGGAGCAGCAATCATTCCTGAAAAAGGAGTTGTCTATGCACCATTTGACGGAAAAGTAGATGCTGTTTTTGAAACAGGACATGCATTAGGATTAGTAAGTGAAGGTGGAGTAGAACTTTTGGTACATGTAGGAATCGATACAGTAAATTTAAAAGGAAAATATTTTACTCCAAAGAAAAAATCTGGAGATACAATGAAAAAAGGGGATATCTTACTAGAATTTGATATTGACAAGATTAAAGCAGATGGATACGATGTAACAACACCGATCATTATTTCCAATACAGAACAATTTGCAAAAGTTAAAGCATGTGAAGATAAAGTAGTAACAAAGGAAAGTAAATTATTAAGTGTACAGTAGCAGAAAGGAAGAGTAACATTTATGGAAGAAATGAAAGTTACAAAATTTCCAGAAGGATTTTTGTGGGGAAGTGCTTCAGCTGCCTATCAGATTGAAGGCGGCTGGAGAGAAGATGGAAAAGGAATCACAAACTGGGATCAATTTGTAAGGATTCCAGGAAAAACATATAAAGCGACAACCGGAGATGTTGCAGTTGACCATTATCATCGCTACAAAGAAGATATCGCGTTGATGGCGGAAATGGGATTAAAAACTTATCGTTTTTCTGTTTCATGGGCAAGAATCTATCCGGAAGGAAGAGGAGAGGTCAATCCCAAAGGAATTGAGTTTTATGAAAATATTATTGATGAATGTTTAAAATATGGGATTGAACCAATGGTGACAATCTACCATTGGGATCTTCCTCAGGCATTAGTGGATCTCTATGGAGGATGGGAATCTGAGGAGATCATTGAGGATTATGTAAATTATGCTAAGACTTTATTTAAGGCATATGGAAGTAAGGTAAAATACTGGATTACATTTAATGAACAAAATATTTTTACATCACTTGGATGGCTGACAGCACAGCATCCTCCAGGAAAGTTTGACGATCAGAAAACATTTTATCAAGTGAACCATCATGTCTTTATGGCACATGCAAAGGCTGTTTTGGCATATCGCGAGATGGGCGGAACAGGAAAGATTGGTGCAAGCTTTGCTTATACACCATCTTATGCACTTGATTGTAAACCTGAAAATGTTATGTCAAAACATGATTATGATGAACTGAAGAATTTCTGGTGGATGGATGTTTATGCATATGGAAGATATCCCAAAGCAGCCATGAATTATTTAAGAAAAAAAGGATTTGCACCAGTTGTCACAAAAGACGATCAGAAAATTTTAAAGGCAGCAGCGGCAGAGATTGATTTTATGGGAGTTAATTATTATCAAAGTTGTGTATGCGAGTATAATCCGATGGATGGAGTAACACCATATGGTACAATGAATACAACAGGAGTGAAAGGTTCTGCGCAGGTACTTGGAGTTCCTGGAATTTATAAAAATCCAGGCAATCCATATTTGATGACAACAGACTGGGATTGGAGTATTGATCCAGTTGGGCTTCGCTATTGTTGTCGTGAGATCACAAGTCGTTATGATCTGCCAATCATCATTTCGGAAAATGGACTTGGAGCATTTGATAAGAAGACGGAAGATCATAAGATTCATGATGAATATCGAATTGATTATCTAAGAGAACATTTAAAAGAATTAGGAAAAGCCATCGAGGAAGGCTGTGAAGTGCTTGCATATTGTACATGGTCTTTTACGGATTTGTTAAGCTGGCTGAATGGATATCAAAAACGATATGGATTTGTGTATGTAGATCGCGAAGAAGAGGGTGCTACATTAGATCGATATAAGAAAGATAGTTTTTATTGGTATCAAGATGTGATCAAACAGGATGGAGAGAATCTGTTTAAAGAATAAATAATTAGAAATTTTGGATAAAGAAAAAAAGAAGCAGCAAAAACCAGACTATAAAAAGAAAACATTCTTAAAAAACTGAATAACTTTGATATAAAAATGAAATCCTAGGATCTTTTCAGTGAAAAGACTCTGGGATTTTTTATATATTGTATACAAAAAATAAAACACAAAAATCGTTAAAATAAAACAAAAATAACAGTGTAAATTGTATCGAAAATCATGTAAATGTGCAGTTTTTATAATGAAAAAACGAGAAAAATGAAAAAAATTATGTAAAATACACAAAAAAGTTTTGCAAAATCTGAAATTTGTGGTACAATAAGTTCAATGACATATGAATGTGACATAATTAATTTTAGGAGGTATTGACATGGCAACAAAATGGGTCTACAAATTTAGTGAAGGAAATGCCGAAATGCGTAACCTTCTTGGAGGAAAAGGTGCAAACTTAGCAGAGATGACAGGACTTAATTTACCAATTCCTCAGGGATTCACAGTTACAACAGAAGCGTGCACAAACTATTATGACTGCGGTGGAAAGATCAGTGATGAAGTAGCATCACAGGTAATTGAAGCAATGAAAGACTTGGAAGAGATTCAGGGAAAGAAGTTCGGAGACCTTGAAGATCCTCTATTAGTATCAGTAAGATCAGGAGCAAGGGTATCCATGCCGGGTATGATGGATACGATCCTTAACTTAGGATTGAATGATGAAGCTGTCGAAGGATTTGCGAAGAAGACAGGCAATCCTCGTTTTGCATATGATTCTTATCGTCGTTTTATCCAGATGTTCTCAGACGTTGTAAAAGAAGTGGATAAAGCGAAATTCGAAGATGTCTTAGATGACATCAAAGCAGAGAAAGGTGTGAAGTTTGATACAGACTTAGATGCCGATGATCTGAAGGAAGTGATCAAGAGATACAAAGGTATCTATCGCAAAGCTTTGAATGAAGAATTCCCTCAGGATCCAAAGGACCAGTTATTTGAAGCAATCAAAGCGGTATTCCGCTCTTGGGACAACCCACGTGCTATCTATTATCGTCGAATGAACGACATTCCAGGAGACTGGGGAACAGCTGTTAACGTTCAGACAATGGTATTTGGTAACATGGGAGATACATCAGGAACAGGTGTGGCATTTACAAGAAACCCATCTACAGGTGAGAAACAGATCTACGGAGAATACCTGATCAATGCACAGGGTGAAGACGTAGTAGCTGGTGTTCGTACACCACAGCCAATTACTAAACTGGCAGAAGACTTACCAGATTGTTATAAACAGTTTATGGACATTGCTCATACACTGGAAGAACATTATCGTGATATGCAGGATATGGAATTTACAATTCAGGAAGGAAAACTGTACTTCTTACAGACAAGAAATGGTAAGAGAACAGCCCCAGCTGCACTCCGTATCGCCTGTGAATTAGTAGATGAAGGAAAAATCACAAAAGAAGAAGCAGTTTCAAGAATCGATGCGAAAGCATTAGATCAGTTACTGCATCCAAACTTTGACCAGGCAGCATTGAAAGCCGCTCTTCCAATCGGAGAAGCACTTCCAGCATCTCCAGGAGCTGCTGCTGGTAAAGTATATTTTGATGCTGAGATGGCGAAACTGCATCATGAAGCAGGACTGAAAGTTATCTTAGTTCGTTTAGAAACATCACCAGAAGATATCGAAGGAATGCATGCAGCAGAAGGTATCTTAACAGCTCGTGGTGGTATGACATCTCACGCAGCCGTTGTAGCACGTGGTATGGGAACAGCGTGTGTAGCAGGATGCGGAGATATCAAGTTTGCTGAAGATGGAAAATCTTTCACATTAGGTGGAAAGACAGTACAGGAAGGAGATTATATTTCCTTAGATGGATCCACAGGTAAGATTTATCTGGGTGAGATCCGTACAGTACCTGCAAGTATCAGTGGTAATTTCGATCGTATCATGACATGGGCCGATGAAATCCGTACATTACAGGTAAGAACAAATGCAGATACACCTGCCGATGCATTGAATGCAGTGAAATTCGGAGCGCAGGGTATTGGACTTTGCCGTACAGAGCATATGTTCTTTGATGCAGAGAGAATTCCAAAGATTCGTCGTATGATCCTCTCTACAACAAAAGAAGCAAGAGAAATCGCATTAAATCAGTTAATTCCTTATCAGAAGAAAGACTTTAAAGATTTATATGAGGTTATGGAAGGAAGACCGGTCACAATCCGTTTCTTAGATCCACCTCTTCATGAGTTCCTTCCAAATACAATGGAAGAGATCACAGCTCTTGCCAAAGATATGGGAGTTACAGTAGAAGAGATCAATATGAGACGTGCAGCTCTTCATGAATTTAACCCTATGATGGGACATCGTGGATGTCGTCTGGCAGTTACTTATCCAGAGATTGCCAAGATGCAGACAAGAGCCGTTATGGAAGCAGCAATCGAAGTAAAACAGGAAAAAGGATATGATATCGTTCCTGAGATCATGATTCCATTAGTAGGAGAGAAGAAAGAGTTAGCATATGTTAAAGAAGTTGTTGTACAGACAGCTGAGAAAGTAAAAGCTTACTATGAATCTGACATTAAGTACAAAGTTGGTACAATGATTGAGATTCCTCGTGCAGCATTATTGGCAGACGAGATTGCCGAAGAAGCAGAATTCTTCTCTTTCGGAACAAATGACTTGACCCAAATGACATTTGGATTCTCTCGAGATGATGCCGGTAAGTTCCTGAAAATATATCAAGAAAAAGGAATATTAAAAAACGATCCGTTTGCAATCCTCGATCAACAAGGTGTAGGACAATTGGTACGTATGGGTACAGAAAAAGGTCGTGCTACCAAACCGAAACTGAAAGTCGGTATTTGCGGTGAACACGGCGGAGAACCATCATCTGTCAAGTTCTGTGCCTCTCTCAACATGAATTACGTGAGTTGCAGTCCTTATCGTGTACCTATCGCACGGGTCGCTGCCGCCCAGGCTGCTATCGAGGACTAACCCCCTTTAATCTTACAATATCAGTTAGGCTGTAATACAAAATATTACAGCCTAATTTATATTTGAGGGGAAAAATAAAATCTATTATTCCTAAAATGAACATCATGAAAAAAATCTCGTTAGCCTTAGCGCTCTGCTGTGCTTCTTTCTATAGCATGGCTGATCAATTGCCGCTTGGGGGATTTAGTTACGGACCGGTGGAAGCGCCGACCGGTAAAGAGTGGGAGTCGCCTGAGAACCTGGCTCTGAACAAAGAACAACCGCATGCTTATATTTTCCCTTTCCAGGATGTGGAAAGCGCTCGTAAGGTATTACCGGAAAACAGTAAATTTTGGCAGTCTTTGGATGGAGACTGGAAGTTCAATTGGGCGCCTGATCCCGATTCACGGCCGAAAGACTTCTATAAGACGGAGTTTGATGTATCCGGCTGGGATAATATCCCGGTTCCTTCCAGTTGGAATATTTATGGAGTCCAGAAAGACGGTAGCCTGAAATATGGAGTTCCGATCTATGTGAACCAGCCGGTAATCTTCCAGCATAAAGTGGCGGTCGATGACTGGCGCGGAGGTGTGATGCGTATTCCGCCAGCAAACTGGACGACTTACAAGCACCGGAATGAAGTCGGTTCTTTCCGTCGTAATTTCGAGATACCGCAGGATTGGGACGGACGCGAAGTTTTTATCAGTTTCGATGGAGTCGATTCTTTCTTCTATCTCTGGATCAACGGTCAATATGTCGGTTTTTCCAAAAACTCCCGCAATACGGCTAATTTCAACATCACTCCTTACCTCCGTAAAGGGACGAATGTGGTGGCCGCCGAAGTATATCGCAGTTCCGACGGTTCTTTTCTGGAAGCGCAGGATATGTTCCGCCTGCCGGGTATCTTCCGGACGGTCGCTCTGTATTCGGTTCCGAAAGTGTATGTGCGCGATTTGGTGGCGATTCCGGATTTGGATGTGACTTATATGGATGGTTCGCTGGCAATCTCGGCCGATGTATGCAACTTGGATAAAAAGGTTGCGAAGGGATATAAATTGGAATATGCGTTGTATGCCAATGAGTTGTATTCGGATGAAAACGTCAAAGTGGAAAATGTGCTTGTTTCGGCAGCGGTGGATGTGGTAAATCCCGGACAGATACAGACCGCGAAAGCTGTCTTGAATGTAAAAGCTCCCCGGAAATGGTCGGCAGAGTTCCCATATCGCTATACGCTGGTTGCAGAGTTGAAGAATGCTAAAGGGAAAGTGGTGGAGACAACCTCTACGATCGTCGGGTTCCGTAAGGTCGAGATCAAGGATACACCGGCTGAAGAAGATGAATTCGGGCTGGCGGGACGTTACTATTATATAAATGGTAAGACCGTCAAGCTGAAAGGCGTGAACCGTCATGAATCGAATCCGGCGGTCGGACATGCCATCACGCGCGATATGATGGAAAAAGAGGTGATGCTGATGAAACGTGCCAATATCAATCATGTGCGTAATTCGCATTATCCGGATGATCCTTACTGGTATTTCTTATGTAATAAATATGGTCTTTATCTGGAAGACGAAGCCAATATCGAGTCGCATGAATATTATTACGGGGCCGCCTCCCTTTCACATCCGGTAGAATGGAAAAAGGCGCATGTCGCACGTGTGATGGAGATGGTTCATGCTAATATCAACAACCCGTCTATCGTGATCTGGTCGTTGGGTAACGAGGCGGGACCTGGTGAAAACTTCGTGGCTGCTTATGATGCGTTGAAGCAGGTGGATAAATCCCGTCCCGTCCAATATGAACGTAATAATGATATAGTGGATATGGGGTCGAACCAGTATCCGTCTATTGGCTGGACGCGTGGTGCGGTGAAAGGTGATTATGATATCAAATACCCGTTCCATATTTCCGAATATGCTCATTCGATGGGGAACGCCTGCGGTAACCTGGTGGATTACTGGGAGGCGATAGAATCGACAAATTTTTTCTGTGGCGGTGCTATTTGGGATTGGGTGGACCAATCGATGTATAACTATGATAAAAAGACCGGTAAGCGATATTTGGCATACGGTGGGGATTTCGGTGATACTCCGAATGACGGTCAGTTCGTGATGAATGGCATTGTGTTCGGTGATCTGGAACCGAAACCGCAGTATTATGAAGTGAAGAAAGTCTATCAGCATATTGGTGTGAAAGCGGTCGATGTCAGGAAGGGACTTTTTGAGATATTCAATAAATATTATTTTAAGGACCTTTCGGATTATGATATAAGATGGTCGCTTTATGAAGACGGAAAGGAGATTCGATTCGGTTTTGTTAATTCCGGAACGATTCCTGCCCGTGCTAAAGCACAAGTGTCAATACCTATGCCTTTTGACAAGTTGAAGAATGATTCCGAATATTTTGTAAAGGTGCAGTTCCTTCTTAAAGAGGATATGCCGTGGGCTGAAAAAGGATTTGTGACGGCGGAGGAACAAATTTTGTTGCAGGAAGCTATGGCGCGTCCTTCCATCAGTGCCGTGACGGCTTCTGCCGGAAAGGTGAAGTTGGATAAATCGGATACTTCGATTAAAACGGTGAGTGGTGACGGTTTCGTTGCTAAGTTCGATATGGAGACGGGTACGATTTACAGCCTGGCCTACGGAGGCAAGACGATTATAACCGATGGAAACGGTCCGAAGCTCGATGCTTTGCGTGCTTTTACCAATAACGACAACTGGTTCTATTCGCAGTGGTTTGAACACGGCTTGCATAACCTGCAACATCGGGCAACGAATAGTACGGTTTTGGAAAGAAACGACGGTACGGTCGTCTTGGCTTTCACTGTCGAATCGCAGGCGCCGAACGGTGCTAAGATCAAAGGTGGAACCAGTACGGGAAAAAATAGTATAGAGGAACTGACAGATAGGAGATTCGGGGAAAATGATTTCAAGTTTACGACGAATCAAATCTGGACCGTTTATCCTGACGGGTCTGTCGAGTTGCAGTCGAGCATCACTTCTAACCGTCCGAGTCTGGTATTGCCACGCCTAGGATATGTAATGAAAATCCCGCAGCAGTATGCAGACTTCACTTATTACGGACGTGGCCCGATCGATAACTATGCCGACCGCAAGAGCGGACAGTTTATCGAACAGCATAGGAATACGGTGGCTGGCGAGTTTGTGAATTTCCCGAAACCGCAAGATATGGGCAACCACGAGGATGTACGTTGGTGTGCCTTGACCGATCCGGATGGCGAGGGTGCTGTGTTTGTGGCTACCGACCGTTTGTCTGTATCGGCTCTTCAATATTCTGCATTGGATTTGATTCTGGCTTCTCATCCTTACCAGTTGCCGGTTGCAGGGGATACGTATCTGCATTTGGATGCGGCTGTGACCGGGTTGGGTGGTAACAGTTGCGGACAAGGCGGACCGTTGGAACAGGATCGCGTCTTTGCCGGACATCATGACATGGGCTTTATAATCCGTCCTGCCGGAAAAGATGTAACCGTTACGGCAAATGTTGCACCCGCCGGAGAAATGCCGTTGACAATCATGCGTAATCGCGCCGGATCCGTTGAGCTATCATCGGCTCGTAAAGACGCTGTGATTTGCTATACGACCGACGGGAAAGGAAAAGCGAAGGAATATTCGGAAGCCATACCATTCCGCAATGGTGGTACCGTAAAAGCCTGGTTTAAAGATAATCCGAAAATCAATGCAACGGCTTCTTTCAGCAAGATCGAGAGTATTCAGACGGAAGTGGTCTATACAAGCAGCGAAGAGTCCGGTTACGGAGATGCCAAGAACCTGACGGATGGTGATCCGAATACGATCTGGCATACGATGTTTTCCGTTACCGTTGCCAAATATCCGCATTGGGTGGATTTGGATGCAGGGGAAGTAAAACAGATTAAAGGTTTTTCATTCCTTCCCCGGCAGGACGGATCGAATGGTCATGTCAAGGATTATTCGATTAGTGTCAGCCTGGATGGTAAAAACTGGGGTGAACCGGTCTTGAAAGGTACTTTTGAAAATAACCAGAAGGAAAAGAAAGTGCTGTTCGATCAGCCGGTCAAAGCCCGCTATATCCGTTTTACAGCATTGAGCGAGCAGCGCGGACAGGATTTTGCATCGGGTGCTGAATTGGTGATTCTGGCTGATTAATTGAACTTTATATTATGTGATGGAACAGGAGAGGAAGTCATTCCTTTCCTGTTTTTTATACTTTGTGCCTTCGATATGTCTGTTATCTCATCATTTTTGTTTTTCTTTGCGGAAAAATTCAGACACGTGAATCTCATTATAGAACAAGGAAACACATCATCGAAAGTGGCTGTATACAATAAGAGGCATATGGAGGCTTCTTTTGTGTTTAAGAAATTCGACGTGGAGGTTGTCTCTTCTATCTTTAAGAAGTACCCGCTGACGAAAGGGATATTCTCGACAGTGATAGATAAAGATGACGAATTGGTTGAATACCTGGGAAGCAATCTTCGGAATTTTGTGTTTTTGGACGAAACGGTATCTCTTCCGATCAAGGTGCAATATAAAACGCCTAAAACGTTGGGTAAAGACCGGCTGGCTGCCGCTGTCGGGGCTAATTACCTGCAACCAGGAAAGGATTTGCTGGTGATAGATGCCGGAACAGCTATTACATATGAACTGATCGATGCTTCCGGTTCTTATTTAGGAGGGAATATTTCACCTGGAATGACAACCCGGTTCAGAGCATTGAACCTGTTTACGGAGAAATTGCCTTTGGTTGTCGAACAGGAATACATTCCTTTGGTCGGAACGGATACGGAAACAGCCATCCAGGCTGGAGTAGTAAATGGTATAGTGTGCGAGATGGATGGATATATCGAAATGCTTCGGCTAAAATATCCTAACCTTTTGGTTTTTTTAACAGGCGGTCATTCGTTTTATTTT
>ENA-ORTM01003300-ORTM01003300.1-human-gut-metagenome-genome-assembly--contig:-NODE-3300-length-11291-cov-3.252492_pt1 | contig 11291 bp, 6 predicted proteins | sample MGYA00241909_ERZ509182 | MGnify/ENA primary metagenome ERZ509182 (study PRJEB26280, sample SAMEA2338855) | human gut metagenome | biome: human gut; feature: human-associated habitat; material: faeces...
AACTGGGTTATGTATGATGTGGGCAATTCGGCCTTTACCTTGCTGGTGTCCACCATTATGCCGATTTATTTTAATTATTTGGCAGGAAATGCCGGGATTTCTGAGGTGGATTATCTGGCCTTCTGGGGGTATGCAGTGTCGGCAGCCACTTTTATCGTAGCATTTTTAGGGCCGCTGATCGGCACCTTTTCCGATGAGAAGGGCAGGAAGAAAAAGCTGTTTCTGGCTGCCCTGCTGGCAGGAGCCATAGGCTGTGTGGCATTGGGCTTTATGCAGTCCTGGGTGTGGTTTCTGGTTTTGTTTGTGATCGCCAAGTCCGCTTATTCCTTAAGCCTGGTGCTCTATGATTCCATGCTGCCGGATATTACTACCCAGGAGCGGATGGATGAGGTTTCCGCCAGAGGATATGCCTGGGGGTATATCGGAAGCTGCATTCCTTTTATTGGAAGCCTTCTTCTGGTGCTGTTCTATGAGAAGCTGGGGATTTCCATGAAGCTTGCCATGAGCATTGCCTTTCTCCTGGTGGCGGTATGGTGGGTGGCCCTTACCCTGCCTCTGTTAAAGGCCTACCGTCAGAAAAATTACCGGAAAAAAGGGGCCTTTGCCAAGGACAGCGGAGGACATCAGTTAAGAACGTTATTCCGGGAACTGAGAGAGCGGAAAAAAGTATGGCTGTTTCTTCTGGCTTTCTTTTTCTACATTGACGGCGTGTACACCATTATTGATATGGCCACTGCCTACGGCACAGCCCTGGGACTGGATACCACCGGGCTTTTGCTGGCCCTTTTAGTGACCCAGATTGTGGCTTTTCCGGCTGCCCTGCTCTTTGGGCGCCTGTCTGTGAAATGTTCCGCTTCCAGACTGATCTCTGTGTGCATTGCCGCATATTTTTTGATTGCCCTGTACGGTATTTCCCTGGAGAAGCAGTATCAGTTCTGGATCCTTGCAGTGTGCGTGGGACTTTTTCAGGGCGCCATCCAGGCAATGTCAAGATCCTACTATGCCAAGATCATTCCCCCTGAGAAGTCAGGAGAATATTTCGGTATTTACGATATCTGCGGAAAGGGAGCCTCCTTTTTCGGAACCTTCCTGGTATCTGCTGTGAGCCAGCTTACAGGAAGCGTAAATCTGGGAGTGGGAGCGTTGTCACTGATGTTTCTGCTTGGTTTCCTGTTGTTCCGAAAGGCCAATCAGGCAGCGTTAGAGGAGCAGTCAATTTGAAAGAAGTATATTATACAGAGGATGATACGGAGATTGCCCGGTCTGTGAAGGAGTATCTGGAGGCGCGGGGATTTCGGGTGCAGGTTTTTTCAAACAGCAGGATTACCAGGCAGGCGCTGCGGGTGAGGCAGCCGGAGGTTATGCTGATAGACTGGAATCTGCCGGATGGCCGGGGAGATGAGCTGTGCCGGTGGATCCGTCAGAATTTTCCTGGTTTGCCGGTGATTTTCCTTACCGTGCGGGGGGAGACGAAAGATGTGGTGGCAGGCTTTGAGAATGGAGCGGATGACTATGTGACGAAGCCCTTTGAGCTGGAGGTGCTGCATTCCAGAATCCAGGCGTTGCTGCGGAGGGCCGGAAAAACCGGAGAGACGAAGCTTCACTGCGGAGCGTTGACTCTGGATCGGGAAACTATGGCAGTATTCTGGGGACAGGAGGAGCTTCGGCTTAGCCAGGCGGAGTACGGAGTGCTTCTGGTGCTGATGGAAAATAAAGGAAGGACAGTGACCAGAAAACAGCTGCTGGAGCAGGTGTGGGACCGGGAAGGGAATTATGTGAATGACAATACACTTACCGTCACATTAAAACGGCTTCGGGGAAAATTGCCGGATGCTTCTTTCCTAAAGACCATCCGCAGCTTTGGATATCGAATGGAGGAGGAAGTATGAGAGAAAAAGCAGGACAGCAAAGAGGGATGGGGCTGGTTCTTCTGGTGATGGTTACAGGAATCAGCGTGATTTGCCTCTTTTGGATGCAGGAATACAGAAAGGCGGCTTTTCACCAGTTTTCCTGCTTTTGTCAGCTTGTGGCAAAGGAAGAGCCGGAGGCTTTGGAGCCAGTGCTTCTGGCTTTGAAAGAATATCAGGAATATTCTAAGCAGCAGGTGATGAAGAATGATTTTTTGACCCAGTACGGATACCGGGTCACCAGTTTTTCCAAAGGCCTGGGAGCAGAGTTTGCCGTTTCTGCCCTGGCCTTCTTTTTTGTATCTGCAGGTGTGTTTTTGCTTTTTGCAGCAAAGCAAAGGAAGAGGCTGTTTAAGCGTATCCAGGGGCTGACCGATTATCTGGAACAGGGGAAGCGGGGAGAGGCACCAGTTTTTCCAGTGGAGAAGGAAGATTGGTTTTCCAGACTGCAGGATCAGATGTATAAGACAGTGACAGAACTTTATCAGACCAGAGAGGAGGCGGTTTTAGCCCAAAGGCAGTTTGGAGAAAATCTGGCTAATATCGCCCATCAGCTAAAAACGCCCATCACTGCCGCACTGCTCTCTTTGGAATTGATGGAGAAGGCCGCTTCCGTTTCAAAAACGGATTCTGTGAAACGGCCGCTTCTGCGGCTGATGCATTTGGAGGAGGCGTTGCTGACCCTCTCAAAGATTGATTCCGGTAATCTGATATTGGAACAAAACAAGGTGGATGCATATACGGTGCTTGCACTGGCGTCTGAGAATCTGGAAGAGCTGCTTTCACGGAGGAGTGTGACGGTAGAGATACCGGAGAAGAGCGGTGTGGAATTTACTGGAGACTTGGAGTGGACCATGGAGGCTGTGATGAATTTGATGAAAAATTGCATGGAACATTCTCCGGAGGGCGGCTGTATTCACTGTGATTACGTTAAGAATCCCCTTTACACAGAAATGGTGATCTGGGATGAGGGGGAGGGCTTTGAGAAAGAGGAGCTGCCCTACCTGTTCCGCCGCTTTTACAGGGGGAAGAGAGCTGGCGCCCAGGGAAACGGCATTGGGCTGGCCCTGGCCAGACAGGTGCTGGAGCTGGAAAATGGAATTCTCACTGCAAAGAACTTGCCAGAGGGGGGAGCCTGTTTTGAGATTCGCATCTACCGTCACTGAGCTGTCACTTTCCTCTGCTATACTGTATGGAAACAGGGAATGCCCTCAGGCCAGGGAGACCCTGGAAAAATAGAGAGAGGAAGGAACTGAACGATGGAAATTTTGCGGTGTGAAGGCGTTAAGAAGGTGTATGGTTCCGGTGCCGGCCAGGTGTACGCCCTGGACGGAGTGGATCTGTCCGTGGATCAGGGAGAGTTCATTGCCATCGTGGGAGCCTCCGGTTCCGGGAAATCCACCCTTCTCCATCTGCTTGGCAGTGTGGATCAGCCAACGGAAGGGAAGGTGCTGGTGGAGGGATGGGATATTTCCAGACTGAATAAAACGAAGGCAGCTATTTTCCGCCGGAGAAAGGTGGGGATTGTGTATCAGTTTTATAATCTGATCCCCACGCTGACAGTGAGGAAAAATATTCTGATGCCGCTTTTGCTGGATAAGAAGAAGGCAGAGGAAGAATATTTCATGCAGGTGGTATCCAGTCTTGGACTGGAGGAGAAGTTAGACGCCCTGCCAAGCCAGCTTTCCGGAGGACAGCAGCAGCGGGCGGCCATTGCCAGGGCGCTGATCTACCGGCCGGCCCTTCTGCTGGCGGACGAGCCCACTGGAAATCTGGATCGGAAGAATAGCCGGGAAATTGTGGAATTGTTGAAATTGTCTAACCGGAATCTGAAACAGACCATTTTGATGGTTACCCATGATGAGAAGATGGCACTGGAGGCGGATCGTGTGATCACCATTGCAGACGGCCGGATCGTAGATGACCAGAAGCGGAGGTGAGAAGATGTGGAAGGATGATTCCTTGGGATACGGGAAGAAAAACCGGACTTCCGGCATTTCCCTTATGGCAGCTGCTTTTATCGCCTCGTTGTTTCTGTCGATGTTGTGCTGTTTGTCCTACAATTTCTGGGTTTATGAGATCGAGCAGATCATTTTGGAGGAAGGAGACTGGGAGGGAAGGATCACAGGAGAGCTGGAGGAAGAGAAGAAAAGGCTGATCGAAAAATTTGCAAATGTAGAGCAGGTGAAGTCAAACGCTAAGGCCTCAGAGCAGATGGGAGAAGCAGTCACAGACCTGTATTTTCGCAGGAAAGGCTCTATCTATCAGGACATGGAACAGATTGCAGATAAACTGGAGCTTAAGCCGGAGGAAGTGTTTGTCCATGAGCTTTTACTGTCCCGGTATCTGGTAAGCAATCCCCAGGATGAAACTCCGCCGCTTTTGCTTCCCTTTTTTCTGATGGTGGTGTTTCTGGCCTCGCTGTCGCTGATTCTGATCATCCATAATTCTTTTGCCATTTCTATGAATGACCGAATCCATCAGCTGGGGATCTTTTCCAGTGTGGGTGCGACGCCGGGACAGATCCGCATCGGTCTGCTTCGGGAGGCTGGGTTGTTTTGCGCAGTGCCTATCCTGGCAGGCTCTGCCGGGGGAGTGCTTTTCAGCTTTGGCATTTTGCAGGGGATCAATGGTTTGGGCGCGCAGATTGAAGGGCGTCATGAAGCTGTTTTTCAATATCATCCCCTGATACTGGCCCTTACGCTTTTCGCCTCCGGGCTGACGGTGTTCTTATCAGCCTGGATCCCGGCAAGCCGGCTAAGTCGGCTTACGCCTCTGGAAGCGATCCGCACCGGGGGCGAGGCCGGTCTGAAGCGGAAAAATCATTCCCTGCTTTTGCCAAAGATTTTTGGAGTGGAGGGAGAGCTGGCAGGCAACGGACTGCGGGCCAGGAAAAAGGCTCTGCGCACCTCCACCATTTCCCTTACCCTGTCTTTTCTGGCCTTTTCCATGATGCTGTGCTTTTTTACCTTGTCAGGCATCAGTACCGGCCATACCTACTTTGAGCGGTATCAGGATACCTGGGATGTGATGGCGGAGGTGAAGAACCAGACCATGGAGACGTTTGACCGGGAAAAGCTCGAGCAGCTGAAAGTGTTGCCGGAGGCGGAGAGCACAGTGATCTATCAGAAGGCCTGGGCTGTGTGCAGAGTTCCCGCAGGGAAGGTGAGCCGGCAGGTAGCAGCAGCAGGGGGCTTGGAGGCCATAGCAGGAGAGAGCATTGTAAGAGAGGGGGATGATTACTTGGTGCAGGCTCCTCTCGTAATTTTGGACGATGAAAGCTTTGCAGAATATTGCGAACAGATTCAGGCGGAGCCTTCCGGGGGAGCAGTGGTGCTGAACCGGATCTGGGACAGCGTAAACAGCAATTTCCGCTACAAAGCATACATTCCTTTCCTGACTGAAGAAGCTGTGGAGGAAGGCCGCCTTCTTTTGGAAGGCAGGACGGAAAAAGACGGAAAGACCCTGGAGCTTCCGGTGGCTGCCTTTACCGATCAGGCGCCCAGACTGCGGGAAGAGTATGAAAATTATAGTCTGGTGCAGTTTATCCCCCTGAGTCTGTGGGAGCAGAAAAAAGAAGCGCTGTGGGAGGAGGCCCAGGCCGTCTATGTCCGGGTGCTGGCTGGACGAGCGGAAGCTTCCATAGATGCAGAACCCCAGGTTTCCGGCAAGGATCAGGGGAAGAGTCAGAAAAAGGATGGGGAAAACAGACCGGAAGGAAGCAGGGAAGAAAATCAGGAAACGGGCCTGGAGCCCTCCTTATGGGAGGAGGCGTTTGCTAGGAAGGTGGAAGCGCTGGAGGAGGGCGTGAGAGACATCCTGGGTTCCGGGGAGGAAATCGTGATAGAGAACCGGATTGAGGAAAAGCGCTCAGACGACGCCATCCGAAAGGGATCCACCCTTCTGTTCGGCGGCTTCTGCGGACTGTTGGCCGTCATAGGGATCGCCAATGTATTTTCCAACACCCTGGGCTTTCTTCGGCAGCGGAAGAGAGAGTTCGCCAGATATCTGTCAGTGGGAATGACTCCCGCAGGGATGCGAAAACTGTTTTTTGTGGAGGCTTTGGTGATCGCCGGAAAGCCGGCTCTGATCACGCTGCCTTTGACTGCGGTAGCTGCCGCTTTTATGATCAAAGCCAGCTATCTGGATCCGGGCGAGTTTTTGGCCAAGGCTCCCATAGTTCCGATGCTGCTGTTTATTCTCTGTGTTTTCGCTTTTGTGGCGTTGGCTTACTATTTGGGAGGGCGAAAAATCCTGGCCTGTGACCTGTCTGATGCGCTGCAGGACGACAGTCTGATGTAGCGGGAAGAAATTTCCTATCTTGACAAACCCTCTTTCTTTGGCTAGAATAAAAAAATATAGAGATATCCCAGAGATTACTGGATTATTTCATATTTTAAAGGTGATGAGAAAGAGGAGTATCCGCAGCGCATCAAAAGAGAGGACAGCTCCAGGCTGAGAGGCAGTCTTGGGAAGCGGGCGGGGAAGGTAGCTTTTGAACCGGGAGACTGAACAGGTTCTTGGATGCTTGTCCAAATGACGGACAAATGGCTGTCATGGGAACAGTAAGTCTTTTCGCATACCTGCGTTATGGGTAGAGAGCCATGGAGGGTTGAGGGCCTCAGCCGTACATGGAAAATAAGGTGGTACCGCGACAGATTCGCCCTTTGCTTATGCAGAGGGCGTTTTTTGTGGGGGGGGGCAAAAGCCCTCCGGCGGTACCTTTTCGGGTGATTTTTCTCCGAAAACGAACACGTTTTCTGCGAAAAACACGCCGAAAATCCACCGGGGGCCGTATTTTGCAGCCTCCCACAAAAATGCCCCGTGCAGGATGGCACTGGGACGGAGCGGAATTATTTTACAGGAGGAGACTATGAGCAAAGAATTGGCAAAGACCTACGATCCAAAGGGAATGGAGGATCGGATCTATCAGAAATGGCTGGATAAAAAATATTTTCATGCAGAGGTGAACCGGGATAAAAAGCCCTTTACCATTGTGATGCCCCCGCCAAATGTAACGGGACAGCTTCACATGGGTCATGCCCTGGATAATACCATGCAGGATATTTTGATCCGGTATAAGAGAATGCAGGGGTATGAGGCCCTCTGGCAGCCGGGAACCGACCATGCGGCGATTGCCACCGAGGTGAAAGTGACCAACATGCTGAAGGAGCAGGGCATTGACAAGCATGAGATCGGCCGGGAGGAGTTTTTAAAACACGCCTGGAAATGGAAAGAGGAGTACGGCAGCCGGATCATCCATCAGTTGTATAAGCTGGGGGCTTCCGCTGACTGGGACCGGGAGCGGTTTACCATGGATGAGGGCTGTTCCAAGGCAGTGGAGGAAGTGTTTGTGCGGCTGTATGAGAAAGGCTGGCTGTACAAGGGAAGCCGGATCATCAACTGGTGTCCCAAGTGCCAGACCTCACTTTCTGACGCGGAGGTGGAGCATGAGGATCAGAACGGCTTTTTCTGGCACATCAATTATCCCATCGTGGGAGAAGAGGGCCGTTTTGTAGAGATTGCCACCACCCGTCCGGAGACGCTGCTGGGAGATACGGCAGTGGCAGTGAACCCGGAGGATGAGCGTTATCAGGATCTTATCGGCAAGATGCTGGTGCTGCCTCTGACCGGAAGGGAGATCCCGGTGATCGCAGATGAGTATGTGGATAAGGAGTTTGGGACCGGCTGCGTAAAGATCACTCCGGCTCATGACCCCAATGACTTTGAAGTGGGCAAGCGCCATGATCTGCCGGAGATCAATATCATGAACGACGATGCCACCATGAACGAGCTGTGCGGCAAATATGCAGGTATGGAGCGGTATGAGGCCAGGAAGGCCATTGTGGCGGATCTGGAGGAGCTGGGGCTGTTAGTAAAGGTAGTGCCCCACACCCATGCAGTGGGAACCCATGACCGCTGCCATACCACGGTGGAGCCCATGATCAAGCCTCAGTGGTTTGTGCGCATGAAGGAGATGGCCCAGGCGGCGCTTGATGTGTTAAAGACAGAGGATCTGAATTTTGTGCCTGAGCGTTTTGACAAGATCTATGTACACTGGCTGGAAAATATTAAGGACTGGTGCGTATCCAGACAGCTCTGGTGGGGCCATCGGATCCCTGCTTACTACTGTGAGGACTGCGGGGAGATGGTAGTGCAAAAGGGCGGTGCTCCCAAGAAATGCCCCAAGTGCGGCGGCACCCATTTCCAGCAGGATGAGGATTCTCTGGATACCTGGTTTTCCTCTGCCCTGTGGCCCTTCTCTACTCTGGGCTGGCCGGAGAAAACACCGGAGATGGATTATTTCTTCCCCACCGATGTGCTGGTGACCGGATATGATATTATTTTCTTCTGGGTGATCCGCATGGTATTTTCCTCTCTGGAGCAGACGGGAAAATCCCCCTTCCACCATGTGCTGATCCACGGACTGGTGCGGGATTCCCAGGGAAGAAAGATGAGTAAATCCTTAGGAAACGGCATTGATCCGCTGGAGATTATTGACCAGTATGGAGCCGATGCATTGCGTCTTACCCTGATCACAGGGAATGCGCCTGGAAATGATATGCGTTTTTACTATGAGAGGGTGGAGGCTTCCAGAAATTTTGCCAACAAGGTGTGGAACGCATCCAGATTCATTATGATGAACCTGGAGAAGGCCCAGATTCCGGCAACGATGCCAGAGGAGCTTACCGAAGCGGACCGCTGGATCCTGGCAAAGGTAAACCGTCTGGCAAAAGAAGTGACGGAAAATATGGAGAAATATGAGCTGGGTATCGCTGTGCAGAAGGTCTATGACTTTATCTGGGATGAATTCTGTGACTGGTATATTGAGATGGTGAAACCCAGACTGTACAGTGAGACCGATACCACTAAGGGGGCGGCTCTCTGGACATTAAAGACGGTGCTTGCCAATGCCCTGAAACTGCTTCATCCCTTCATGCCCTTTATCACAGAGGAGATCTTCTGCACGCTGCAGTCTGAGGAAGAGTCCATTATGATCTCCTCCTGGCCGGAATTTACAGAAGCGTGGGATTTTGCAGAGGATGAAAAGGCCGTGGAGACCATCAAGGAGGCGGTGCGGGCCATCCGGAATGTGCGCAGCGGCATGAACGTGCCTCCCAGCAAGAAGGCAAAAGTTTTTGTGGTATCTGAGGATCCAAAGGTGCGGGAGATTTTTGAAAATGGAGAAGTGTTCTTTGCCACCTTAGGTTACGCCAGCCAGGTAAAGGTGCAGGCAGATAAGGAGGGAATTGGTGAGGACGCGGTGTCCGCCCTGATCCATGGAGCCTCCATCTATATGCCCTTTGCAGAGCTGGTGGATATTGAAAAAGAGATTGAGCGGTTAAAGGGCGAGGAGAAGAAGCTGGAGAAGGAACTGGCCCGCTCCAATGGAATGCTGAGCAATGAGAAGTTTGTCAGCAAAGCTCCGGCTGCCAAGATTGAGGAAGAAAAGGCCAAGCTTGCCAAGTACCAGCAGATGATGGAGCAGGTAAAAGAGCGTCTGGCTCAGCTGGGGGCTTAAGAAACCTTTCAGAATTTTTTCTCTGAAAAGCTGTGGAATTTTCTGCAATATGATGATATGATGACTTTATCATCCGTGTACAAATGGCAATCGTTTTCTGACCATGGATGCTATGAATATTATGGATACTTAGGACGATTTTGAAACGGGGGAAACATATAGCCAAGAGAGCCCTGGGGATTAGAAGCAAAGCCCGAGGGAAGGGGGGACTCAGATGAAGAAGATACAGTCAGGAGGCTCAGGCCGGATAAGGGAGCGGCTATGCACCGGAAGGGATGAGAAGAGTGGAATCCTGTCCGGAAGCATTGGCGGAATCAGAACCCTGGCCTTTGCGGCCAAGGGATGGGGCATGAGCCTGGTGTTTGCAGCTGCGGTCATATTACTTCTGCTGTTGGGAGGAGATTGGGCCCGGGGAGAAGAAGCCTACGGCTACATCCTTCCTCACAGCTCCTGGGCCTATCTTTCCAGAGAGGAGATTGCAGATATGCCGCTTCAGGTGGTATGCTATGCGAAGAATGAGATTTATGCCAGAAACGGCAGGCGGTTTGTGTCCAATGAGCTGCAGCAGTATTTTGATCAGCAGTATTGGTACAGCGGCATCTATGCGCCGGAGCAGTTTACTCCGGATATGCTGAATGCCTATGAGACAGCCAATGTAGGTCTTTTGGATTCCAGAGAGGCAGAGCTTGGCACCTATGCGCTGGACAGCGGACACTATGATTACAGTTCTGTGTACCAGTACATGAATGATTCCTATTACAGCTATTCCTACAATGATCCTCTCTATGTGGATCCGGACAGCTATGTGATCTATGACAGCGACCGGAGATATCTCTCGGTATCAGAGCTTGCCCAGATGAGTATTCAGGAGCTTTGCTACGCAAGAAATGAGATTTATGCCAGAAAGGGACGGCTGTTCCAGTCAGTGGAACTTTCCGACTATTTTTATCAGAAAAACTGGTATTGGGGGTATCTGTCACCGGAACAGTTTTCGGAGAGCTATCTGAATGAATATGAGAAAGCGAATATCCAGACGCTGCTGGATGAGGAATATGCAAGGCAGAGCGGAGGCTATCTGGTGGATCAGCCGGGTTATACCTATTCCGGTATTGGCAGCTATACCAGCTATTATGCGTACACGCCGGCGGCCACAGACTATGTGATCTGGGACAGTAATCTGCGGTATTTAAATGAGGCGGAGGTTGCCGGATTATCTTTGCAGCAGTTAAATTATGCCCGAAATGAGATCTATGCCCGCAGGGGATACATTTTCCAAGCCCAGGAGCTGAGGGATTATTTTGGAAGCAAATACTGGTATCACGGAACTATCCCCAGCAGCCAGTTTTCGACCTCGGTATTCAATGACTACGAGAAAGCAAACATTGAGTTGCTGAAACGATATGAATATGCTATGAATCCCAATGGTTATCAGCTGTACTGAGCAGAGGGCGATCAGGACAATGAATGATCGATGAGTTTACTGAATAATTTTGCATCAGAAAGAGGCTGCCGTAAAACAGACAGGAGAAGCTCTGTTTTGAGGCAGCTCCCTCTTTTTATTCATGTGGGCAATGAGTCGGGCAGACGCACTTGTGCAAATACTTGGCAAATGCTGCTCTGCAGGCTTGATAGGCTGCCAGCCATAAGCCCAGGGCATTTCCAAAAGCAGGAGGAAAAAAGGAGCGGCTGCAGGCTGGAGAAAAGAAAGAGAAGCGGAGAATATTATGTCACTTCAACTGATTTGGGGAAGTTCCGGCAGCGGAAAATCCCATTGGCTTTACAGCTCCATGATCCGGGAGGCCAAAGAGCATCCGGAAAAACGGTATATGATCATTGTGCCGGAGCAGTTTACCATGCAGACC
>ENA-ORTM01003305-ORTM01003305.1-human-gut-metagenome-genome-assembly--contig:-NODE-3305-length-11283-cov-2.969273_pt1 | contig 11283 bp, 12 predicted proteins | sample MGYA00241909_ERZ509182 | MGnify/ENA primary metagenome ERZ509182 (study PRJEB26280, sample SAMEA2338855) | human gut metagenome | biome: human gut; feature: human-associated habitat; material: faeces...
TGGCAAAATGGATCTTCCCAATATTCGTGTTTAGTGAAAAAAGAAATAGTAGCAGCATACGAATACCGGAAAATCCGATATTGGTATGTTTTTATTATGAAAAAGGAGAAAAAGAGTATGAAAGAGATCAGAGCCAGACCTTAAGAGGTCTTTTTATTTTGCAAATATCTGTGCCGGCCGAGAGCCGGGGAAAGGAAGAATGAAAAATGAGTGCGAATAAATTTTATACATTATTACAGGCGGCGGCGTCCGGGGTAATCGCCTGGCTGAGTGCAAAGCTGGGAATTCTCTTTCCGGTCATGTGTCTGCTTTTGTCTGCTATGGTAGTGGATTACATAACCGGGATGCTGGCCAGCAAAAAAGAGGCCCTTGAGCATCCGGGAGATACCGGATATGGGTGGAGCAGCAAAAAAGGCGCCGCTGGAATTATTAAAAAGGTAGGATATCTATGTATTATCGCGGTGGCTATGATGATTGATTATATCATTATGCATGTAGCTTCGGCGGCGGGAATCGCCATCAATACTCAGGTGTTTTTTGGACTCTTGGTGGCGGTGTGGTATCTCTTAAACGAACTATTATCTATTATTGAAAACGCCGGCCGTATGGGAGCCCCGGTGCCGGAATGGCTTACGAAGTATATCGCAGTTTTAAAAAATAAAATTGATACCAGCACAGATCAGGAGTAGGGGGCGGGTAACCGTCCTCTTTTGCGCTGCGGAGATGCAGCAGGAAGGAGCATAATATGAGCTATACAATCAAAAATGCAATCAGCAAAACCCGGGTCCCTGCATGGGGGAACCAGAAGAAATATATTGCCGTGCATTATCTGGGCGTAGTCGGACAGAACCATGATCTGGAGCCAGGTGGATACGGGGCACATTTTTATATCTACTGGGATGGGACTATCTACCAGCGATGCAGCCTGGATGCCGTTGTCTGGGCTGTAGGAACTGGGGGGATGTACACCCAGAAACATCCAGAAGCCCGGAATGCGAACACGATTAGTATTGAAATGTGCTGCAAGTGTGATGGTAATTCTGCCAGCGCAGAGGACAAGAGATGGTATTTCACCAAAGAAACCCAGGAGGCCTGTGTGTGGCTGGTTCAAAAACTGATGAAAGAAAATGGTATTCCGGCAGATCATGTCCTAAGACATTACGATATTGTCAACAAGACCTGTCCAGCGCCCTATGTACACAATAATAAGTATAAGACCAGCTGGACATGGGATGAGTTTAAAAATCGGCTAAACGGGGCGAATACGAAGCCTGAGAGTGCATCCGGCACCCAGACGGTGGAGTTTGCGAACCTGTCAGAACCAGAGGCAGCAGCGAAGCTGTTGGAGATCAGCCGGCCGATTGCTGAAAAGTATAGTCTGTTCCCGTCCGTATGTGCTGCACAGACCATCTTGGAGTCCGGCTATGGGTATGGAACCGAACTGGCTCGCATTGCGAATAATGTCTGTGGCATGAAGGCAATCCTGTCCGGAAACACTTGGCCTGGCAGTGTTTGGGATGGATCCAGCACTGTACGGATTAAAACTCCGGAGCAGGATGCAGCCGGAAACACCTATTATATCTATGCAGATTTCCGAAAATATCCCAATGTAGAAGCGTCCATTGAAGATCGGTGTGCCTATCTTCTGGGTGCCCAGAATGGCAGCAAGCTGCGTTATGGTGGCATTCAGGACTGCAAAAACTACCAGGAACAGATCAAGTTAATCAAGGCCGGCGGATATGCCACCGATACGAAGTATGCTGATAAGATCTGCAATATCATCCAGCGGTTTGACCTGAACAAATACGATATGGCCGGAGAAGGTTCTTCCCCTGCACCGGTGGAGATGAAGTATTTTGTCCGGAAGTCCTGGGCCGATAAGAATAGCCAGCTGGATGCCTATACGGATTTAGGCAACGCCAAGAAACGTGTTGACGGAGCATGGCAGTATAACGTATACGATGCCGCAGGAAAGGAACTGTACAACGGCGTAGCTGCGTTGAATGACCGGATTATTAATACTGCCGTAGGAATTGCAAACGATAATTCCCACGGATATAATAATTCCGGTAAAGGTTGGGGGCCCGAATACAACTGCATTGGATTGGTAATGCAGTCCTGCAATATGTCTGGGATCAATGTTGGTAAATGTACCATCCAGAAGATGCCTGACTATCTCATCAAAGCGGGCTATGAAGATGTGACAGCGGATATCAATTTTAAAAATGGCAAGGGCCTGAAAAAGGGAGATATCCTGTGGATGCTGGACAAGACCGGCAAGCATGGTCACACTGAACTGGCCGTTGGAGATGGTCGACTTGTGGGGGCACGCAATGACGATGATGGCTGCCCGGGTGATGGCACCGGCCGTGAGATTGCTGTATCTGCATACTACAATTACAGCTGGCAGCGTGTATTCCGGCTTCCTGGGGCCGGTAAGACGCAGGGCAATGTAAATCAGGATACCGTATTCAGAGTGCAAGCAGGAGCCTATAAAGACAATACAAAGGCTATTAAAGTGCAGAAGCGTGTCCGGAATGCTGGTTATCCGGATGCATTTATCCGCAACGAGGATGGAATGTATAAGATTCAGGCCTGGGCTGGTAGATCTAGGGATAATGCTGAGAAGGTTGTAAAAGATCTTAAGAAGAAAGGAATTAATTCTTTCGTAAAATAGAATTAGTGGGTGGCAATGTCACCATTTTGCCACCCACAGGGATATACAACAGTAAGATGTGAAAAGCGATAAAATCTGAACTATTGAAAAATCCTTGATTTTACAGTATTATAAAGGCTATATGAAGATACAGAAGGATGAACCTTAAAAGGTTTAGAAATACGGATCCTGTGGATTTTCGGTATGTTTTCTTTAGAAAACCGATTGGTTTTCGGGAGGAAAGTACCAGAAAGGGTATGACAGGATAGATGCTGGGACAGCTCCGTTTTGTTTCATAGGAAATTCCTTCCTATGAAACAAAAATGCTTGGCAGGATCAGCATCCGTATACCTGGATGCTGGGTTTGTAAAAGAGAACAAATCACCTTGGAAAGGCATATTTTTTCCGGACAACCCATATATATAAGAGAAAGAGGAGGGGATGTCATGGAGAAAGGAGAAGAAATACTGAGGATTTTTCCGGCACGGATCCGAAAGATCTTGGAGAGGGCAAATCTGGATTTTGCCGGTCTTCAGGAAGTACGTCTGCGGGCGGAGCAGCCGCTGATGTGCAGATATTATAAGGAAGAGCTTTTTTTTCCGAAAGAGGGGGAGACCGGCTATTTTTGTGTTTCCAAAGAGGATCTGGAGGAGACGCTCTCCTGTGTGTCCCGCTATTCCCTGTACGCTTTTGAGGAGGAACTAAAGCAGGGATACCTTACCATTCCTGGAGGTCATCGGGTGGGGATTGCAGGAAAAATTGTGATGGAGGAGGGGAAAATCTGCAGTGTCCAGAGTATTTCTTTCCTCAATGTGCGGATTTCCCATGAGCAGATCGGGTGTGCAGATCCGGTACTGCCTTATCTGGTGAGGGGAGATCAGTTTTGTCATACACTGATCATCTCTCCGCCAAGATGCGGCAAGACCACACTGCTTCGGGATATTATAAGAAAAATTTCCAATGGAACAGGAAAATTGCGGGGTCAGAATGTGGGAGTGGTGGATGAGCGCTCTGAGATCGGGGGTTCTTACCTTGGGATTCCTCAGAATGATCTGGGAATCCGAACGGATGTGCTGGATTGCTGTCCGAAATCTGAGGGAATGATGATGCTGCTTCGGTCCATGGCTCCGGATGTGATCGCTGTGGATGAGATTGGGGATTATCGGGACAGTCAGGCCATAGAGGCAGTGTTTCACTGCGGCTGCAAGCTGCTGGCTACCGTCCACGGCAGTTCTGTGGAGGATATCCGGAAAAAGCCGCTGCTTCAGAGGCTGATGCAGTATCACTGTTTTGAACGGTATGTGGTGCTGGATGGCCGGAAAAAGGCAGGACATATTGGGGAAATCTTTGACGGAAGAGGAACCAGGCTGTATGGCCAGGGACAGAACGGGTTTCTTCCCGGAATGAAAGTACACAGGTAGGAGGGGGAGCAGGGAAGCTTTGAGATATTTTCTCCGGCGGCCTCCCTGGCGGAGGGAAAGTATGGAGAATTTTAGGCTGGCAGGGGCTGTGCTGGCAGCGCTCTGCGCTTCCGTTTACGGTTTTGTATTGCAGAGAGACCTGAAGATCCGGATGGATTTTTTGATGGAATTGCATCGATGTTTGCTTCTGCTGCGGCAGGAGATCGTTTATTTAAAAACGCCTCTGGCGGAGGCCATGAGACGCACCGGAGGAGCTTCCAGGGAACCGCTGTCTTCCTTTTTCCAGGCAGTGGGGAAGCGTCTCGCAGTGCTTTCTGACACTGGCGTCTGCCCTGTGTGGAGGAAAGCGGTGAGGGAGTATCTGGGAGAGCTGCCTTTAAAAAAAGCGGATCTGGAGCTGCTTTATCAGTTGGGAAAGCAGTTTGAGGGGCTGGCAGGACGGAGGGACGGCGAGCTTTTGCAGGTGTATCAGTTTCGGCTGGAGGATCTTGCCAGGGAGGCAAAGGAGGAATACAAAAATAAGGCACAGCTTTATCAGCGGCTGGGAATCGTGGGGGGGATCTTTCTGGTTGTTTTATTCCTGTAGCCTTTTGGGAAGGGGGAAGGCATGAGCGTAAATCTGATATTTAAAATCGCTGCCGTTGGCATACTGGTATCAGTTTTGGGCCAGGTCTTAAAGCACAGCGGAAGAGAGGATCAGGCTTTTTTGACCAGCCTGGCCGGGTTGATCCTGGTGCTGTTTTGGATTCTGCCCTATATTCAGCAGTTGTTTGAGACGGTGAAAAGACTGTTTGCACTGTAGGAGGGAAGGGAAAATTATGACCATGCTGAAAATCGGATGTCTGGCGCTGTGCGGCGTTTTATGCGGCCTGCTTTTAAAGGAAATGAAATCGCCGATGGCAGCCTTTGTCAGTCTGGGCACCTGTTTGCTGATCGCCTTCTTTGGTCTGGCGAAACTGGACTATGTGGTGGATATGATCGCTTCCATGGAGCAGTTTCTTTCTTTGAAAGCAGCCTGGCTTCAAATTCTTTTGAAAATCACCGGCATCACCTATCTGGCGGATTTTTCTGCCAATATGTGCAAAGATGCAGGTTATCAGGCTATTGCCGGACAGATTGAGATCTTTGGAAAAATTTCCATTCTGGCCATCAGTTCCCCTATTATTTTAGCTCTGGTGGAGACCATCTATTCTTTTTTAAATTAGGGGATGCTGGATGAGGCGGCAGGAGTTTGGAAAAGGAAACATAGAAAAAGAATAGGAGCCAGGCGTATCCGCTTATTTTGTGGGTGTTTTACGGGACAGGAATTCAGACAGGGGGGCTTCTCATCGGAAAGAAGGGAAAATGGGGGATCTTTTTGGGACTGGCTGTACTGATTTTGGGCATGGCTGCGCCGGCAGAAGGAAGGGAAAGCGGACAGGATGACCAGGCGGGAGGGTTATGGCTTGCGGACAACCCTCAGAAATCAGAAGATTCAGAAGCAGAACATAGGAACAGTGTCCGGGGGACAGAGAATTTAGAAGCAGAGGCCGGAAACAGTTCTCAGGCTTCCGAACGTTCAGAGACGGAGAAACTTCAGGAAGAGATGCAGAGGGAGCTTTCAGCCTCTCTGCTGGGGGATCTGGATCTGCAAGAAGCTCAAAGCAGTCTGGATGATCTTCTTGGACAGGGAAATTTCTCTCTGAAAGAGGCGGTGCAGGAGCTGGTGCAGGGAAAGATTCCCTGGAGTCTGGAGAGTATTGGGAAGATGGTGTCTCAGGTATTTTTTCAAGAGATAGGAAACTATCGGAAGATAGCAGTATATCTTCTGGTGATCATTGTGGCCTCAGCGGTGTTTGCCAATTTTGTTGCAGTGTTTGATAAGGGGCAGATTGCTGACATCAGTTATTATACGATGTATCTTTTGATGGTGACGCTGCTGATGAAGGTGTTTGCCAGCATGAGCCAGACAGCCGGAGAGGCAGTCCTGGCAGTACTGCAGTTTATGAGAGCGCTGCTTCCGGCTTGTATTCTGACGCTGTATCTGACAACCGGAAGCCTTACTGCCATGGGGTTTTATCAGATCAGTCTGTTGGCTATGACAGGGATACAGGGAATACTCCATTATCTGCTGCTTCCGGCAGTCCAGATTTATGTGATTCTGTTGTTTGTAAATCAGCTGATGAAGGAGGATTATCTTTCCAAGCTGGCGTCCCTGATCCGAACAGGGATTTTATGGAGTCTGAAAACGGTTATGGCGCTGCTCTTTGGCATGCAGGCCATTCAGATGATGATTGCACCGGCGGCAGACCAGGTAAAAACTTCTGTGGTGAACAAGGCTGTGTCTGCAATCCCGGGCATCGGAGGGGCGTATGAGACCGCAGCCCAGACAGTGCTTGCCTCGGCGGTGGTGCTGAAGAATGCAGTAGGAATCGCCGGGCTGGCCGCACTGGTGTTTCTCTGTGCTGTTCCTGTGGTGAAATTAGGCTGCGGAGTGCTGCTGTACCGGGCTCTCGGGGCGGTAGCCCAGCCGGTTACAGATAAGCGGGTGTCGGAATGCATTGACAGTGTGGCTCAGGGAGGAGAGCTTCTGATGAAGCTGGTGCTTCATGCAGGAATGCTGTTTATCCTCTCGCTGGCCATGATCACTGTCATGGTGCGGGGAGGATAAGGAGGAATTTTGCGATGGGGCAGATTCGCCAGTGGCTGGGACAGGTCATCTGCTTTCTGTGTATGATGACCCTGCTGCTTCATGTGATACCGGATACGGGACTAAAAAAATATGTGCGTTTTTTCCTGGGACTTCTTTTTATCCTGGTGGTATTGGAGCCGGTGGGCAGTCTGATGGGAAAAGGAGAGTTTCTGCGAAATCTGGAGATGGAAAACATCCGAGGGCTGTATCAGGAATTTCAGTCTGGGCAGATGGGGCTGACAGACACCTTCGGCAACTGGGATGAGGAAAAGTATCAGAAGGAGCTGGAGGAAAAAATCAGGGAAATCTATGACCGCTATCATATTCCCTGGCAGGAAAGTCATAATAATAGTCAGAAAGCAGGGATGAAAGATGGACAAATGGAAACTGGCAGACCGATGGAAGAGGATCAGAAAGGATCAGCTGCTGATCGGGGTACTGACTGGGGTGCTGCTTCTGGTGATTGCTCTTCCATCCGGTCAGGAGAAGAGGGGGACGGAGGAAGAAACGGAGACGGCACAGGAAATTCCTTCGCCCTGGCAGGAGAGTGAGACCGAACAGCTGGAACGTCGGCTGCAGGCTGTTCTGGAGCAGGTGCCCGGGGTGGGACGGGTTCAGGTGATGGTAACGGCAAAGTCCTATGGAAGGAAAACTGTGGAAAAGGACCTTTCCCAGTCGGAAGAAAACAGTGCAGGAGAAAACGCCCAGAGCAGGAAGCAGACAGAGGAGACCACAGTGTACGAAAGAGATGGCCAGGGAAATGAGATACCTTTTGTCATTGAGGAGACTGCGCCTGTGATTCAGGGTGTTTTGGTGGCGGCTCAGGGAGGAGAGAATCTTACTGTGGCAGAGGATATCACGGAAGCGGCCATGGTATTATTCGGAGTGGAAGCGCATAAAATAAAAGTAATGAAATTGAATTGAGGAGGAGAAGCGTGAAGCGTATTTTCAAAAAGAATCAGGTAATTATTACGGTGCTGGCAGTTATGATTGCAGTGGCAGGGTATCTGAATTATTCCGGCAATCTGCTGGAGGAGGAGGCAAACCAGATTGCGTCAGGAAATCAGACCGTTCTTTTGACGGCCGAAGAGGACAGCAGCCTGGAGGAGAACGCGCTGACGGATGTGGTGAGCCTGGATGGGGATGGCAGTGAGGAGGTTTCCGCCCAGGATGTGCTTCAGGAAGGGGTTGGGGAGAACGGAAGCGTTCCGGGAGAAGCGGTTCTTGCCAGCGTTTCCGCGGACGATAATCTGATTGCCCAGGCAAAATTAAACCGGGAGCAGATCCGGGCAAAAAATAAAGAAACTTTACTGGAAGTGATCAACAACGAAAATATTGCCCAGGAGCAGAAGGAAAATGCGGCGGCCAGCATGGCTTCTATGACGGATCTGGCAGAGCGGGAGGCAGCTGCAGAACTTCTCCTGGAGGCCAAGGGGTACTTAAATTCTGTGGTGAGTATCACCGACGGAACCGCTGATGTGGTGGTGAATCTGGCAGAGCTGGACGAAGCGCAGAGGGCTCAGATAGAAGATATTGTAAAGCGAAAGACAGATATTGCAGGGGAGAACATTATCATTACCCCAAGATCTGCCCAGACAGAATAACCCTGGTCTCTCCTGGGTGTTGACAGGGCTTCTCAACCTTGCTAAAATGGCAAATGAGTAAAAAACTGGAGGAAAACTTACGTGAGTGAAATTACGAATGAAATAAAAAAACGACGTACCTTTGCCATTATCTCTCACCCGGATGCTGGTAAGACTACGCTGACAGAAAAATTTCTGCTTTACGGAGGGGCCATCAATCTGGCCGGCTCCGTAAAGGGAAAGGCCACTGCCCGCCATGCAGTGTCCGACTGGATGGAGATTGAGAAAGAGAGAGGTATCTCTGTTACCTCCTCTGTGCTGCAGTTTAATTACGGGGGATACTGTATCAATATTTTGGATACCCCGGGACATCAGGATTTCTCGGAGGATACTTACCGTACCCTGATGGCAGCGGATTCTGCAGTGATGGTGATCGATGCCTCCAAAGGTGTGGAGGCCCAGACCAGAAAGCTGTTTAAGGTGTGCGTGATGCGTCACATCCCCATCTTTACTTTTATCAACAAGCTGGACCGGGATGCCAACGACACCTTTGAGCTGTTAGATGAGATCGAGAAAGAGCTGGGAATCGCTACCTGCCCCATCAACTGGCCCATTGGTTCCGGAAAAGGATTTAAGGGAGTGTATAATCGCAGTTCCCATACCGTTACCACCTTTACAGATACAGAAAAGGGAACGAAGGAGGGGGTAGCCACAGAGTACGATCTGGATTCCCCGGAATTAAGAGCTTTTGTGGGAGAAGAACCCATGGCGCAGCTTCTGGAGGAGGTGGAGCTTTTGGATGGAGCTTCCGCTGAATTTGACCAGGAGCTGGTAAGCCAGGGAAAACTTTCGCCTGTATTTTTCGGCTCCGCTCTTACTAATTTTGGCGTTGAGATTTTTCTGAAGCATTTCCTGCAGATGACCAGCACTCCTTTGCCAAGAGTGGCGGACTGCGGGGAGATCGATCCTATGAAAGAGGATTTTTCCGCCTTTGTGTTTAAGATCCAGGCTAATATGAATAAAGCGCACAGAGACCGGATTGCCTTTATGCGGATCTGTTCCGGTAAATTTGAGGCGGATCGGGAGGTTTATCATGTTCAGGGGGGCAGAAAACTTCGTCTTTCCCAGCCTCAGCAGATGATGGCTCAGGAGCGTCATGTGGTAGGAGAAGCCTACGCAGGGGATATTATTGGTGTGTTCGATCCGGGTATTTTTTCTATTGGAGATACCATCTGTATGCCAGGAAAGAAATTTGCCTACGAGGGGATTCCCACCTTTGCACCGGAGCATTTTGCCAGAGTACGCCAGATAGATACCATGAAGCGGAAACAGTTTGTAAAAGGCATCAATCAGATCGCCCAGGAAGGAGCGATTCAGATCTTCCAGGAGTTTAATACAGGAATGGAAGAGATCATTGTGGGCGTTGTGGGTGTCCTGCAGTTTGATGTTCTGAAATACCGCCTGGAAAATGAATATAATGTAGAGATCCGTCTGGAAAATCTTCCTTATGAGCATATCCGGTGGATCGCCAATAAGGATGAAGTGGATGTGGCAAAGATCACAGGAACCTCAGATATGAAAAAGGTAACAGACCTGAAAGGAAATCCTCTGCTTCTGTTTGTAAATGCATGGAGCGTGGGCATGACTCAGGACCGGAATCCGGATCTTGTACTGACAGAGTTCAGTAAATAAAAACTTTATCAGAAGAACCGATACAAAATGAAATAAATAATAAATGCTTTTATTTTCTGTAAAAATTTGATATACTAAGCTTATTAACAGGGACAGAGGAAACATGAAAAAGTCTGTTCCTTAACCGGAGTATCTGATTCTGAATCCTTAGGAGGAGTTATTATGGCAGAAAAAAGAACAACCTATAAAATACAGGATGTAGGAGGTATCGGTGAAGTAAAGATCGCAGATGAAGTGGTGACGATCATTGCGGCACTTGCGGCTACAGAAGTTGAGGGCGTTGCATCCATGGGCGGAAACATCACAAATGAACTGGTAAGCAAGCTTGGAATGAAGAACCTGTCCAAGGGCGTAAAGGTTACTGTTCTGGAGGGCGTTGTCACAGTGGATCTGACACTGAATATTGATTTCGGAAAAAATATTCTGGACGTCAGCCGGAAGGTTCAGGACAAGGTAAAGACATCTATTGAGAATATGACAGGCCTTGAGGTTGCAGATGTAAATATCCGCATTGCTGGTGTAGATATGGAGAACGAAAAAGGAAAGTAACCCTTTCCTTTTTTCTATATGAGGAGGAATTATGCGAAGACACGAACAGAGAGAACATATTTTTAAACTGCTGTTTATGACACAGTTTAATGAAGAGGGAGAAATGCCGGAGCAGCTTTCTCTTTACTTTGACAGTCTGGAGGAGCTGACAGAAGAAGAGCAGGCTGTCATGAAGAAGAAATACGATGATATTCTTGCGCATATTGAAGAAATCGATCAGGAATTAAATGAATACAGCCAGGGATGGAAAACAAGCAGAATGAACAGGGTTGACCTGACTGCTCTCCGTCTTGCTTTTTATGAGATGAAATTTGATGAGGAGATTCCGGTAGGAGTTGCCATCAACGAGGCAGTAGAGCTTGCCAAGCTTTTCGGCGGAGAAGATTCCGGTTCCTTTGTAAACGGAATCCTTGGAAAGATCGCAAGCGGAAAGAAAGAGGGCGGTCCTGTGCGCAGAACACATCGTCCTTCCCACCAGGCAAAGATCATTATCAGATCCAGCAAAAATCAGAAAAAAAAGGAACAGCCGTCATCTGAAGAAAGCAAGAACTGAAAATGAAAAGAGTTTATTCCGTAGGTCAGGTCAACCGCTATGTAAAAAATATGTTCCTTCAGGATTTTGTCCTGAAAAAGGTATATGTAAAGGGTGAGGTTTCCAACTGTAAATATCACCCAAGCGGACATATTTATTTTTCCCTGAAAGATGAGACA
>ENA-ORTM01003310-ORTM01003310.1-human-gut-metagenome-genome-assembly--contig:-NODE-3310-length-11270-cov-528.896745_pt1 | contig 11270 bp, 13 predicted proteins | sample MGYA00241909_ERZ509182 | MGnify/ENA primary metagenome ERZ509182 (study PRJEB26280, sample SAMEA2338855) | human gut metagenome | biome: human gut; feature: human-associated habitat; material...
CGTGGAACACTGCCACACCGATGCACGAAATAAAATGTTTCACGTGGAACACAACTGTTAAACAAAGTTAAAAGAATAATTTAACACAAAATAACACGCCAACCGCTTGCAGTTCAAAACAAATGCTTACCTTTGCAACAAGTTAAACAATTAAATACATTGAGTTATGACAAACGAAAGATTTACATTAAATGCGAAAGTATTAAATCAGTTACAAGAAACTTTGCTTACAAGCAAAAAACACGTTGAGTTTTTGGCGGCAAATGCGCCCGAAATTCGTACCAACTTACAAAGCATTGCCGAAACACTGGAAACGGTTGTTAGCGTGTTGGAAAATCAAATATATTTCAATCGTGATAACGCCGCAATCGTTGAAAAGTTAAACGGCAAATTTGAGTTAGAAAAGTCTTGCAAAAATCAAGCATACGACTTTATACTAACTGAAAGGCTGCTAAACCGTTTCAAACTCTTTTGTTCGTGTTATCCCGTAAGCACATACGACAAAAAAACGGGTTGTGATATTATTAGCAAGTAAGGCACAAAGAAAAGGCGGTAACAATCAAGTTGCCGCCTTTCTTTTTGTCCTGCCTTGCAGTTACTCAATATAAACGCCGTCAGACAAAGCCGTGTATATCATTTCTTGTTCCTCTGTCAGCATTTCGGCGGTGTGGATAGGTGTAACATCATCGAACACGTTAAACCCTCTGAAATCGCCTAAAATGCCCGTTTGTCGGTCGTTGTTGCGCCCGTTGCTTGCGCTCTCGTACCATTTGCAGTAAATGTAAGGTTCTAACCCATAATATAACATTTCGTTCCAATCATCGCCGCCCACGGTTTTAACTTGGGTGCTTGGTGAAAGGTATATTATTTCGCTGCTCGGTTCGGTTTCCTCAACTTGAAATACAACGCCGTTGCAGGACAAAAGCGCAACCCCGTTGCCCGTTACCACGTTTATAACGTACTGCAAAGCTATCGTTTTACCTGCATAATCATTATTGAGGTTTACAAAGCCTGCAAACGGCAAAAAGAGTTGTATTTCGCTTTCGTAGTCGGTGTTGTCCTCATTGTGCGCTGGCACTACCGCCGTGCCGAAATCAAGTGTTATTTTGTCCTGTGCTGGCTGGTGGCAAGATACGCCCGTGTTGTAGTTGCCGCATCGTATTACGTCGGTGCTGCTTGCCCCTATGTTGGTATAAACACGGCGTATTTTGTTCACGTATGCGCCCAAATCTATGTTTTCGTATATGGGTGCGCCCGTGCTTGGGTCTGTTCCCGTTTCTTTGAAAAACCGCTTTCCGCTAAACTCTGCCAACTCGTCAAGTGTTACCAAATACACGTTTATTGCGCCGTACTGCTCGCCTACAACGGTAACGGGGTACGCTTCCGCAACTACTCCCATACTTTGATAATCGCCTAACAAAATTTGCCCCGTTGCGGTCTGTTTATCCTCTGAAACGGTTAGCGGTTTATTTTGATAATATCCGTTTTCGTCTTGGTATGAAAAAACGGGTATTTTCATTTCGTCCGTATCATCAAACGCCGTGTTCGGGTTCGCTTTCAAAACAACGCTTAACGTGTCGCCCTCAAACAAATGTTCGGGTAATTCGGGGTCTGCATAACAATTACTTAAACTTGGTTCTATCATTATAGCGTACAAGTATTGCCCCGTTATCGTTACGGGCTTTGTCGGGTCTATATCCGTAACGGTTGCCGTTGCTATGCTTCCACGTTCCAAAACCTCAACTTCCATTTGTATGGTTTTCGGTTGTCCGTCCGTACCCGTATAATTTACGGTCGGTTGCTTAAAACGGTATCTTGGATAACTACCATTAACCGTAAAAGTCGCCGTTTGTCCGTCATACGTGTGTTGTTCGGTCGTGTCCGCTATTTCGTTTGTAACGGTTAGTTCGGGTGTTCCCTCGCTGGCTGTCGTACCCGTAAGCGTGAAACTCTCGCCCGTGTCGGCATCGTCATACTCCCAACTTGCCGTTTTACCGTCTGGCGAAATTGTCAAGTCCTTCGTATCGGGGTAACCGTAACTGTCCGTAAACTCCACTTGCGCCGCCGTTATCTTGTAACCCTCGTTTGCCGTTACTTGTATGCTCGCATCATAATAACCGCTGCCTTTTGTTCCCGTTGCTGTCGTGTTCGGTATGTTGTTTATAACTTCCAAATCGTTTTCGCTTCGGGTGTTTCCCGTGATAGTTATTTCCGTGTCTGCATCGGTGTCGGACAACTCACCAAATGCCCAAACCTTTGCGCCGTTCATATCCAAAACAACGCTTTTCGGGTAGCCGCTTGTGTTGGTATAAACCGCCTTAATATCGCCTACAAACAAATAACCGTCATTCGTTCTTACGTTTATATCCCAATAACCGCCGCTTGCGTTCCACTGGCTGTTATCATCGTGTGCGTTAGGTATATTTACAATTACTGCCATACTCTTTTAATTTTCGGTTGTTCCTTTCAAAGTTACCATAATGATACCCCCGTTTTCATTGAGTAACCCCGTTTCAGAAAACGGCACTTTCTCGAAATTCGGGGTGCGCCTGTAAACCGTTTCACGGTTGGAAATATACGGGTCGGGGTTGTCGCTTTCAGATACACGCCCCGTTGCCGCCAAAATTTCGGTTTCGTAGGTTTTGAGTACATCTACACGCAACGAAAGTTCGTAGGCGTTGTTTCCCTCAAAACTTACCCTTTCCACGAAATAATAACGCCCTAAATCGGGTATGTAACAATAATTGAAAGTCGGTCGGGGTTGCTTTCGTAGTGTTACGGTCGGGCGCAACACATCGAAAGTTTGCCGCAAATCGCCCTCAATCGCCGTAAACGTGCCTAACTGCTTGTTTACCGTGTTGGGGTGTCCGTTGTATGAATAAAAGTTTATCGTTGTCATATCGGTAAGAAAAAAGGCGGTGCGGTGCGCTTTCACCTGCACCCACACCGCCCAAAGTTAAACAATCTAATACCTATTGAGTTACTCAATAAAGAATACTACAAAGTTTTCGTTTGTATCGTTGAAATACCCTGCATCAAACTTGTAATAGTTGTTGAAAAACTCTGCCTTTGCGTTGTAGTTCGTTGTTACTCGTCTGTCAAGATTGCAAACGCCCAACGCATCACGGTCGAACATTACGCCCAACACGCCCGAAATTTCAACGGCTTTGCCGCCGCTTTCCTTAACATTGATATGCCCCGTGTTGGCGAAATCGTAGTTCTTTCCGCTGCCCTGCCAAAAAGGTACGGTTTCGGCTTGCGGCAAAAGAACATCGCCACGGTTGAACGTGTCGGAATAAAGATAGGTTTGCGCTGCCTTTGCAAAGTCGGACAAAAGTACAACGTGTAACATATCTTTCGGCGTAAACCGTTCCTTGCCGCCAACATTGAACACGGTGGAAATGCTTTGCAGGCGGTCGGCATACGTACCCATAACGTAAGACGCAAAGCGGATAAAATCGGGGTCGGTTATCGCCTTTGCCGCTGTCAGTGCGTCAGGGTTCGGGGTCGGTTCGCCATCGCCTTGCGCTGGTGTTGCAGGGAAATACTTGTCATTGTACAACTTCAAAAGGTTCACACAACGTGCCGTGCTTGCGCTGGAAAGGTCGGCATTGGTTAAGTTGCCTGCCGTACCGCCAAACGCAACCGCATCAGCCAACACGGTTTCCGCAATCATATTGTTAATAGTGCGCATTATCAGCGCATCGGCTTTGATAGTCATAGACTTTTCAACGGCGGCATAAATCATCGAAATAAAGCCGTTAAGTTGTGCGGCGTTGCTGAAACTTTCCTTAACCTGCCTTTCGGTGATTGATACGGGCACTTCAAACGTAACCTTTGAGTTGAAAAACTTTGCGGTAACGGTCGGTTTGTGGAACACATCTTGGTCGTAACTCTGTCCGTCCGTCAAGTTCCACGTGTCGTTTTCCTCTGCTTCGGGAACATCGGCACTTATTTTTTCCAACACGCTGCCAAACTCCCACGCATCCATTAAGACGCTCGGCACTTTGCCCGCATAAGGTCGGTTTACGAAAATCACCTTGCCGATATGATTTACAAGTGATTTTACGTAATTGTCAACGGCACTCTGGTTAAACACTTCTTTGCCTAAATCCACAATACCCGTAAGGTCTTCGGTTACAATATCAGTACGCCCCAATACTTCACCCGATACGCTGTTAATAAGCGTGTAAATCTGTTTTACTTCCATATTGCTAAAAATTAAAATTAGTTATTCGTAAATACTCGTTGTTAATTCTCTTACAAGTGCAAAGATAATGTTTTTTCTCCAATTATCACGCCTTAACTGCAATTCTTTTGCAATTTCACTTGAAATTGATTTGCTTGCGCCCGTTCCTTTGCTGGTTTCGGTTGTTTGGCGTTCCTCTGTGCGGTTTCTCTCATCGTTTGCGGTCTTTCGGTCGCTGTCTGAAAAATCGGTGTCATTAAACGCCTTGTTTGCGCCCGTTTCGGTGTTGTCGGTGCTTTCCTGCAAAGTTACGGTTTCCGTCCGTTCAACTTGCCCCGTTACGGGTGTCAGTACATCGTAATCGGCTAACATCGCCGCCGCTTCACGTTCCCAACCTTGCACGTTTACCGCAATCACCGCCGAAACAACATCGCTTGCGTTGTCGCTGGTTATGCTGCTTACAACTGTCTTGCCGCCGTACATCAGTAAGGCGTAAGCGTCTAACTTGGTCGGGTCGGTATCGCCGAAAATTGCGGCGTACTCTGTCGGATATTCAGTCTTGAAAACCGTTGCAAATATCCCGTTACCCTTTGTAAATAGTTCGCTGTATTTCATTTCTCATCGTCTTTTGTTTCTGTTTCCTCTGTTTCCTCTGTTTCCTCTGTTTCGGTATCGTTACCGTCCGTTTCCGTTTCCGTTTCTTTCGTTTCCTCTGTTTCCTCTGTTTCCGTGTCGTTTCCGTCCGTTTCGGTGTCGTTTCCGTCTGTTTCGGTTGTTTCCTCTGTCGGGTCGGGTTCGTCTGTCGGGTCGGGGTTTTCCTTTGCCGTTTCCAAATCAGCCGCCAAAGCGTTGTAATTATCCCTTTCCAAACCCCAACTTGAAGCAAGTTTAACCGAAATTTCGGTATCGAACATTTCGTTAATTTTCTCAACTGCATTTTGTCTTTCTTTTAGCATATTATCCACATACGGCAAAAGTACGTCCACATTCATACTTACCTCGCCCAAATTGAGCCGTTCACGCTTCATATTATAATTTGCGTTTAACCCCAATTCATTGTACATACTCGCTTTGTAGTATTGTATCAGTTCAATAAGTTGCGTAATATACACGCTGTTTGTGGTCGGGGCTGTCTGCATATTTACACCCTTGAAAAAAGCGTTTTCCCCGATAATTGAAAATTCGCCGTTTTCTATCTTGCGCAAAAACTCATCGGCACTTTGTTTCGTCTTGTCATCGCTGGCACTTATCAGCATTGTAATACGGGTTAAAATGCTGGCGGTGTTCAACGAAATAAGCCCGTCAGTATGTAAGACGGCATAACGCCCAATAAGCGGCAAAAGGCTTTCGCCGTTGCTGTCATTCTCAATCAAAACCCCGTCTTTCTGTATATCGTAGGTTTTGTTTAACTTTAATGCAGGGTTCGCCACGGTGTAAAGCGTTGCCCGTCCGTAAACATCGGGTTCGCCGCCTTTGCCGCCCGAAAGCGCATACAAAACGCCGTCCACGCTGGTAACAAAGGCGTTGCCCGTGGTCTGCAAAAGCCGCTCCAATTCTTTTTGCGGTATGCTGTCGGGCAAACCCTCATACTCAAACATACTTTGAGTTTTCGCCAACGTGTTCGCCATAAATTCGGTTACGGCGGTGTCTTTGTCACGTATTTGTTGCTGGTACAACTTGTAAATGTTATCTTTCCTTTTCATCTGTCAAAACTTTAATTAGGGTGGTAAGTTCGGCTAATACTTTCGTATTTTCCGAAATCGTGTCTTTTAGGTGTTCCGTTTCTTGTTGGTGCGCCTGCCTTTGTTTCACCATATACCAAAACAATGCACCACACATCACAATCGGAAAGCCCAAACTTGAAATGATTTGAATAATAGTATTTGCGTCCATATCAATAAATTTTTTAGTTCCTATTGCAAAGGTAGTTATTTATTTCATAAAACGTGCGGTTCGGCACGAAATTTGCACCAAACCGCCGTTATTTTCATTTAAGCGAAACAATGTTTGTCTTTGCGCTTGTAATTAAATAATTGCGTACTATTTCGCCGACTTCGTTGTCTTGGTAGAAAACTTTGTCTATTGCGAAAAACCGTGCGACTTGTTGTTCCACGTAACTTGCCGTACTCAACAACTTGCGTTTGTAGTTCGGTTTGCCGTTCATTTCCAGCGAATAAATAAGGCTGTTTTCCTCATCTTTTATCGGGGTTGTCTTTGCGTGTATGTACGTGAAACATTCGTTGCCTACTTGAATAATGTTACCCTGCAAAACAACATCGTTAAACTTAATGTAATACACAAACAACACATCTTGCGGCTTGTACTTGCACGGCAAATGCGGATATACTGCAAGTTCCCATTTACCGCCCGTAATCATCTGCAAGTTTTGGTTATCGAAACAAAAATACTTGTTGCTGGCTTTGTGTTGTACTATCGTGCTGCAATACTCAACCGCCACTATTGCACCGTGTTCGCCAAAGCGGTATATATCTATCGTTCCCTGCTCCATAAACGGCACTTGCTTCAAACCCATTTCGGTAAAGTACGGGCAAAACTTGTTTACCGTGTTCCCCAGCATAAAAACCTTAACATCGTTGCGCTGGCGTATTATCGTACTCAAAAGGTTCATAAACAACATAAACTCATCGGGCAAATAATACCGCCGTGTCAAAAACTCATCAAACACAATCGTTGTGACATTCGGGTAGCTACTGCTTTTTTCGTGTTCCTGCTCTGAAAGGCAAAAGCCGTAACAAAACGGTGTCGGGTCGGGTGTCCGCTTGTTTTTCTCTGCATCGTAGAAAGATAAAAACCATTTGTTCGACATATAGAACACTTCGTTAAATTTGCCCTCTGTCAGTTCCTCAATAAGCCCGTTTGCCACGTGATTTGCAAACAGACTTTCGGCACGTTTGCCCCGTAAATCCTCACGCCAACGGCGTATATACGCCATTTGTTTGCCCGTCTTAATATAGTTTTCCAAACCATATTTTAAGGCTGCATAAGTCTTGCCGTTTGACCTTTCGCCAAATATAACATTGTAGTCGGCGTTCTTGCTTAAAATCGCTTTCAAGTCGTAAAATTTCGGCTTGTCTGTCTTTGTCTTTCTTGTTGTCATAACTCTTTTATTTTAGTCCTTAAATTTAATTCCACGCAAATAATTTATGTACATAACCGAAAGGGAAAGGCTGTATCCGGTCGGCTCTAAATGTACGCCCGTGCGTTCGTTGTAGTGCGCCGTGCTGCCTTTGTAGTCGGTTATCTCGCCTTGTATCTCGTAGTCAATGTACGTGTGTATGTTTTTGCCCGTTGCGGCTGGCGGTATATCCAGATAATTAGTGAAAGCGTCAAAGATACCGTCAGCCCCGTACTTTCCAATAAGGTACGGAATAGCGGCTTTTTTGTTCACGCCCGACACGGTTAAACTGAAATCGTATGCCCGTCCGCCTGCTTTCAGTGCGTTCGGTTCTTGCACCATATACCGTTTAGCTCCCAGCGTCTTAAATCTTGTATATGTACCTTCAAAATCCCAAACGCCCAGAGTCTTTGTTATGCCTTTTATCGTTTGCGGCTCGCAAAGGGAAAACGGCAAACCGTGGTACTTACACGCTGCTCGCAATTTCATTTGCACCTGCATATTATAAGCCTTGAAATATGCTTCGTGCGCCTTGCCGTTCATTATTTTAATGCTGTCGGTGTCGCTGTATATGTAATCGTCTTTTGCTTCGTGTATGCCCGTGAAAAGGTTGCGCCGTGCGTATGCGGTTACGAAAATACCCCACGGGTAAAACAAAAAACGGTTCTTGCTGGTGTTGTATTTATATAATAGTTCCTGCTTTTGTTCGGCTGTCATTGAGTTAATATCCCATTCGCCGTTATATGTAAACTCATCACGCAAAGGGTTGGTAACACTCATTCCGTAACAACTGTTTAACATTTCCTTGCTGTTTAGATATTCCACTTCTTTGCCCTCAACGCCTTTTAATTTCGTCTTGCTTTCGTACAAATGTAGGATAGATTTTACAAACGGGGTCGGCAAATAGTCTTTCTTGTAACAATACATTTCACCCACTCGCATACTTTCCCATGAATAAAAGTTTTTGATTATATTAAAATCCACGTCCGTAATTGTCAGCGCAATTTTTGCAGCCGCCACAATACGCCCGTTATTCTCGCACGGGTTTTCTTTCACAAAACATTTGCTTGCGCTTATCGGGTTGTCTTGCGTTTCGCTGGCAAATATGTTTGTAAACTCAATATCAAACACGCAACAATACTTTGATATTAAAAACTCAAATTGCGCCATACTCTTAACCGTGATTGCAACGCCTTGCGACATCGGGTATTTTTCCGCTATCATTACATACGGGTAACTGCTTGTAAAGTCGTAACTATCCACGTTGTACATTATTTCGTCTGTATATTCGGCGTTGGCGTGTGTAAAACCGCCTGCAAACGCACGTTGCAGCATATTAAATTCATTCATACCCGTAATTTGTAGTTCCTGCATCAGGTTCACGTAATCCCAATTTGGTACGGTCTTTCCTGCATCGCTTTTTTCACGTAAGCAATGCGCACGGCAATACTTGCGCACAAACCCCGTCTTTGTTATCGGTATGTGCGTTATCCCCTTGCTTTCCTCGATACGTTCTTGGATATAACACATAACTACTTTAATATCGTTTATGCAGTAATGTATTTCCGCATCAGTCAGCGGCGTTTCGCTGTGCCTTATTTGCTGGTAGTCCAAATCGCCAACGGCTTTTGCGCACTTGTATTTCATAAGTTGCTCGCCCAATTTCGCCAACGAATAACCCGAAAGCAAGTAACTGCATCTAAACTCAATGTTGCCCGTTGTTATTGCGTAAATCGGTTTTCGTAGGTCTATGCTGAAAACCCGTTGCCACTCAAACCACTTGCGCAAAAACTGAAATTCGTATGAAAGGTTATGCACATACACAATAAGGCGTAATTTGTCATTCAGCCCTAAAACCTCGCTTACGGTCTGCATCATCGTGACAAACTCGCCCCACGTGCGCCCCATTATCGTATAACCGTTTATTCCAAACTGCCAAACGTACATTATTGCGGCTTTCTCTAATTTCGCCTTGCGCCCGTTCCCGTCCTGCATACGCTGCACTTGCTCGTATGTGTACGCCCGTCCGTCCGTATCACGGTAGAAACTTGTCGTTTCAATATCAAAGGCGCACGGGATATTGTAAAAGCGTTCGCCTTTGCTGTTTCCTATAATGTTCTTTTCGTTCACGGCGGCTTTCAGTATTTCGGTTATTTCGGTCGGGCTGTTTATTCTTTCTTGTAACTCAAAAGGTATTTTTTTCATAACCCAAACTTATTGAAATTTCGCAAAATGCGCTCTATATCGTTTTGCATATCATCCATTGCGTCCGCAACCTCATTTGCTTGCCGCTCTATTTCGGCGTCAATCGCCCGTGAAATGCTTTGCGCTTCGCTTTCTATTTGGGTGCTTATATCGCTTGCGCTTTGCTCCATTTCGCCCGTGAAATCCTTGTACCGCATCAAATACCGTTCCACGAAATCACTATCGGAAACGCTGTTTAACTTTCCTTGCAAGTTCCTTGCCATAAGGTTGTACTCATCGGGCGTTAAGTCATACATACGTTGCAGGTGTTGCCCGTACTGCCTTGCACCTTGCGCCGTACTGGTTGGCTGGCGTAAAAACGAAATCGCCTTGCCGTACTCTATTTTTAGGGTGTTCCAATCGCCTTTCATTGAAAACTTGGTAAACCCCTTAATATCGCCTTTGTTCAACGCTTGCACGGCTGGCGAAAGTTGTCCGCTTTGCTCTATATTCTGTATTCGGCGGTTCGCCATTTGAAAAACCCTTGCAATTTCTTTTCGATATTCGGGGCTGCTTTCAACTGCCTGCAATATCTCTTTTTTGATTTTCGCCCGTTGGGTTGCACCAAATACAGACTTTGTAAATTTAATCTTGTAACCTAACTTTGCCATAACGGTATTATATTAAATAGGGGTTACAAACACTGCAACCCCTACAAAGTTAAACATAACTTTCCAAACTCTTACAAATCCACAAACGAAATAGAGTAACACTTCTTGCCGTGGCTCTCGTACTCGTAAATCGTGTACCCTACTTTGCCGTCTTTGATAGTTTGTACCGCCTCATCATCGACAAGTATTTCACGCACCGTTTCGGCGGTGTGGCTTGGTAGGTTCACCAACCGTTTGTTTTCTTCGTCAATAATTACGGGGCTGTCGCCTAACTGCGACTTGTGTACATAAAGCCCGTTAATCTTGTGTACAACATCTTTGCCGCCCTCGTTTTCAGAGTTGAAAATATCGGCTAACTTGGTGTACTGAAAGTCGGTTGTGTCAATGCCAAACGTGGTCTTGTTAAATTTACTTGCAAAACTTTTCATTGTAGTAATCTTTTAATTGTTAAACTTATTGTTAATTGTTATTCGGCTGTCTGTCCTTGCGGTTCGCCGTCAAACGGAAATTTTTGTTCGGGGTTGTCTTGCGGCTTCAAGTCCATAAGCCACGCACGAAAGCGGTTAATTTTCATAACCGCACGTTGGTTGCGGCATACTTCGTTACACGCCATAAGGCTGCCCAACGCCGACAAAGCGGCAAACGAAAACTCGTCAAATGCGTTTCTTTTTTCTTCCATTGTAGTAAACTTTTAATTGTTAAACATAGACTTCTTAAATTTCAACGTACCGTTGTGTTTGACTACCGTTGTATCGGTTGTGATTATCGTTGCCTTGCCCCGTACCGTTGTACCCTTTGAAACGGTGCAACCCTGCAAGATTGCAGATAAAAACAACATCGCACCACATACGGCGAAAATCATAACACACATTGCAACTTCTTTAATTGCTTCTTTCGGTTGCTCTCTGAAATGCTTTATTAATTCTTTCATCTTTTCAAATGTTTAAGTAACACGTTGCAAAGATACAACATTTTTCTAACATACAAGCATAAGCGCACAATTTATTTTCGTTTTAACTTTTATTAACTCTTGGTGTTGTGTTCCACGTGAAACATTTTATTTCGTGCATCGGTGTGGCAGTGTTCCACG